>JAABUK010004824.1_pt1 | contig 21592 bp, 23 predicted proteins | sample 5559141 | NCBI WGS metagenome assembly JAABUK01 (sample SAMN10711869, study PRJNA513367) | rock metagenome | isolation source: Antarctica rocks | place: Antarctica: Victoria Land, Pudding Butte nord | collected 2016-01-03
GATAGAGATTGAAGCAAGTCATTTGATTTATTTCTAGATGTCTTTGAACGTTGACAGATATAGCAGTTTTGAATATATTGATCTATCGTTTTTCGCATGAATGATCAATAGTAGTTTCGCTTTATGACTTTTACAGTTCTAAGAATATCAGAATGATCAACTGATGATTGATTATGCATCTCATGAATCAGATTCATTTGTAGAAGCTTGTTGAACGAAACTCATAGCTGACTATCATGATACAAGATTTCATTCTGAGTTCAACAATTCTTCAATTTGATATCTTCATATTGTGTCTCGTTTCTTGCTATTGCTTCGCGAAGTAGCATACAATTCTCATCGATCTCATTAGTCTCAAAAATCTGTTTATAGATTGATTCACTGATGTTCTTCTTTAAATCAGCAATTTTCATTTGATTCAAAGTCAGAATAGTGATTCATTGATAGCAAATGCGCTCATCTTCTGAATCTCTGAGCACAACGTCAGCTTGACGAGTTAATGCATCAATCTTAATGTTCTGCTTGTCAAATCAATACATTATCTTGAAGTTGAAATCAGCGAGCTTCTGTACTCAGCGCATTTATCATCTGCTAAGCTCTTTATCTTTCATTAATAAAATGAGCGCTTGATGATCAATGAACATCTTGATAGAAATGTCAGTCAGTTTCAATTTGAGTCGTTAACGCTCAAATGCTTGAATGATGATCAGCAGCTCTTTATCATATATTTCGTAGTTGCATTCAGCAGAGAACATGTTCTTGCTATAGAAAGCAATCGAATGTAGAATTTCTTCGTTGTCATATTGAGAGAGAACTTTATCGTTGACGTAGTCAAATGAGTCAATTTCGAGAATAGTCTTACGAGTTTGATTAAAGTGACGTAGTATAGAAGTCTCGATCATACGTCTCTTCATATGATTGAAGATGATCTGACAGACTTCATTTCATTTAAATATGATTTTCTTTTGAGTAAGTTGAATCATTGAACGAATAATCTTGAAAAAGTTCTTGATGAAGCGTTGATAGAAATTGCAGAAGTCAATGAAGAACTGCATCTGAGTGAGATTATTGAGTGTAGATCAATCAACGACTGCTTGCATCTTTCGTGAGTTCATCTTCAATTCTTCAATTGATATCAAGAGTTCTAGAAAGATAGTTTTCTGAACATGAAACTCGCACTTGTTGATGTCTATCTGTAGATCAGCTTCTCGTAGTTTATTCAAGATCAATCAAACATGTTGTTTGTGTTTTTTCAAGATCTTGCTGTAGATGATAATGTCATTTAGATAAATCTGATAAAACTGATGTAGATACTTGAACAACACGTCGTTCATATAATGTTGATAGAACGCAGATTCGTTGATTAATTTGAAGAGCATTACATGATATTTGTATGAGTTGAAGAAGATAATAAAGATAGTCAAATCTTCGCTATCTGAGTGCATGTGTAGTTTGTTGAACGCAGCAATGATATTCAATCGAATCAGATACTTGCTTTCTTGTATATGAGTGAAAGTCTCGTCTATCAATGACAAAGAATAGCGATTTCGTTTGATCAAAGCATTAAGCTTTCTGTAATCAACGCAGAAACGCAGACTATCATCTTTCTTTTCGATGAACAAAATGAGTGAGACGTATGATGCGAAGCTGAAGAAAATGAACTCTTTGTTTAAATGATCAATCAAATACTTCTTTATCTTTTGAAGCTTGTGATTGAACATCTGATATAGTCTGCTTCAAGAGAGCATTTCTTCATCGATCAACTCAATTTTGTGATCGTAGAAACGATGCAATGATAGTTGATTGATCATTGCTCGATCGAAGACATTTAGATAGTCGTGATATTCAAAGAGAAGCTTAATCTTGACTTGCTTGAAAGCTTCAGCGTGAGAAAGCTCATGCAGATTCACTTCTTCAGACTTGTTTTCAGCTGTAGTTATGAGTTGATCGATTTTCGAAACAATAACAGCAAAGATCTTGACATCTGATCATTTGACTAACATTTTATATGCAGCTGTCTCTATCATTGCTATGTTCATTGAACTGAAAGAGAATGATTTCAGACTGAACGTTGATTTAGAATTGATGTTAGTCAAAGTCGCGTCATGCTGTTTTAACTGTTCAATGAACTTCTTGTTTTGACTGAATTGAGATGTAACGAAAGTGAATGATCTCTTCAGTATATGAGTAGAAGTCAAGCTCTTTCATTTCGTGATTGATTTATTGCTTGAGAATAGAGCAATCAGTTTCTGACTAGTAGAATTGAAATTCGAAAATCGAAGAGAATTGATTTGCATATCAATTACTAGATTGATTTTGTTCATTCATGTTTTTTCAAGAATCATTTAATGTTGATCTAATCAAGTGATCAACATAGAAGCAATGTCAATCATGTGATCTTGAATCATCAGGTTTGAATAGATGGCATGAGTAATGAATTTTTTTGCATAATGATCATTGAATTCTCGTATTGACTTTGCTTTGATCAAAGTCAGAGACTTGATTTGCAACTGGTCACAAACAATCTGCGCAATCACTTCATCAATGAATAAATAGTCAGCAGCTTCGATGTCAATCAATGACTTCAATGAGTAACTAATTTCATTGCTAGAAAGTACACATTCAGTAGTCAAAGATTCAGAAGCAAAAGAATCATCTGACATGCTTGTCATTGAAGAAATTAACACATCTTTCATCACGTCTTTGATGAAAGTCACTAGTTTTTTGTCTCGCTATTCTCTGAAGAAGAAAACTTTTTCTCATTCTCTTTATTCTTCGAAATGATGATCTCATGCAGACGAAGAGTGAAAGCTTGAGAAGTCAAGATGTTGATCTTGTTCTGAGAGCAATTCTTGAACAAGTGATTCGAGATCTTGCAGATGTAGCAGATGATAGATGATCTCGCTGATTCAAAGATAGAAAAGATAGTCAACTTAACATAATTGATTATCAAAGTCATCACTGACGATGAAGTAACGCGTTTGTCAGATACGACAGTGACTTTGATGATGACAGTGCAACGTTCGCTGCGTAGCTGATAGTTGACTCGCTGTTTATTATTCACATCTTGAAGAAACTTCTTAAGACGAGAAAGCGAAGTAAAATTCTCTGAACAGACTGATAAAACGTTCTGCAGATGATTGTTGATTTTATTCTGAAGATCATTCATCAGAGTGCAATCATCATAATTGAAATAGCTGAATAGCTTCATAAAGTTGAAGTAGAAGACATTGAAAGACTTGTCTGCTTGTCTTAGAGCGTTGTATTCGCGTCAAGACTTTCGATTCTTATTCAGTTTATCATATATTTCTTTCAAATGATCGAATAACTCGTAGATCAAAGTGAATGAATTCAAAGAATTAAAACAACGTTGAGCAAAGATGTGCTTTGCAGCATCATCTTCTAACCTAGACATCATGTAAACAATACAGATAGTTTCATCATTGAATTGATCAACATTTGCAATCAGCTTGTCATTCATTTTGTTTCTTCAATCTTCTCAACTTGATTCATCTTCATCAGTGAATATAGAAAGATTTGAAAATTTGTAGAATCAATGATGTTCATTTTCGAATGAGATGAATTTAGTAGACGTCTCTCGTTGAGTATGATTCTCGATAGAAGCATGCGACTCGATATCTTGTTGAAATAGATGATTTGTAGTAGATCAAGACTCAGTAGACTGTCGAGATCGAAGCTGATCAGCTGAACGCTGTTTCTCTTTGAGTTTCAACATTGTCTCTTGTAGTCGAGTGTTAATCTCTTCTAAAGTGTTCATTGTCATGCAATTGATCTTTAGCTGTTTCAGTCTCTGAGTATGTTTGACTTGTAGAACAATTCAGTGCTCGTTGCATTTCAAAATCATGTCTCGTTGATCTCTTAGCTCATTTAACATCTTGATGATCTTGTTCAACTGATCAATAGCTCACTGACAAAGTTGTTCTTTGATCTTGATGTTTCATGAGATCGCGACATTCTGAAATTCAGCTGAGACATCGAAAGAAAGAAGAAAAACTCGTCTATTTGCAATGCTTCTAAGCAGACAAGTTGTTCGAGATTCGACTGATTCAGAGTCGCATGTTATTGTGAGAAAGATAAAGATAGATAGGTAGATTTAATTGTGATAAGATTAAGTGATTGATTTAATGAAAGTAATTCGAAGAATTTCTTACGAATTTTCTGAATAGAAGTAGATTATTTCGTATCATCTACACGTCGATAGCAGAGTAGTTAATGAGCATTTATCTAATGTTAGAGATCAGCATAGAGCGAGTCATATGAGTGTCATTTAACTAGTAGATAAATGTTAAGAAAGAAAAGTATTTACAGAGAAGAACTTGCAACTTATATGTGTTTCTGACCTCTGTGCTAGACTCGAAAGAATTGATGTCTTACACAGATGATGCAGAGACTCGATGACATCATCTCTAGCTTGAATGCTTACTAGACTCAATTAGAGATAGTCGAGATCAAGAATAAATCGAGAATAGATCAAGAATAGGTTGAGAATAGATTGAGATTGAGAATAGATCAAGAATAAATCAAGAATAGAGTCAAGAATAGGTCGAGAATCGTAACAAAGACAATACATTAAATAATGTACAAGACAAAAGATGAAGAGTGAAAGAAAAGAATGAAAGCTTAACTTTTATATACATGAATTGAGCAGAATCAAGACTAAACAATAGTTTTATTGACTTAAGATTGCAGAAGTTCATGCACATGACTGAAATGATCAAAACAAAATTGCTGAAACTAAATTAAGATGATGATGATTAAATTGATGACTTGATTCATTGAACTGCAAAACAGATTCAATGAATCAAGATTATTTAAAATATTGATGATTTATGTTTTAAATTGAGTTAATGATTTGACATCATGACACTTAAGAAGTAAACTGTTGAAATTTGAGCAGCAAGAGATCTTGTTTATCTTAAACTGTGAATTTGCTGCAAGAAAAACTCTTTGAGTGATTTCTTGAATTTAAGAGAAAAATCAGCATAGAAATCATGTCTTATGTATGTTGCATGCAACATATGCAACATATTTTCAATAAATATGCAAACTAATATGCGTTTGTCTGACGAAAGTTAATCACATCATTTCTCACTCACTCATCATCAAGAAAATAGTACTTCTGAATGTTTTCATTCAAGAAAAATAAAGATACAGTCAAGATGCAGATGATGCATTCTTTTCTTCACAATGATTTCAACAAGCAATAGCATCACAATAGCACAGTATCACAAAGATTAATGAAATCAATGATGAGAAAAGTACAAAGAATGCATTGCAAACATTAACACAATCTCAGCACAAAGATTGCATCTGAGCAATAAAATGATAAAGATGCGTGATGATTTTCAGAAAGCAGAAAGCACTCTTGCAATGCATATCAGAATTGAACACATAAATCTGAATGTTTATTTGCACTTTAGAAATGTTTTAAACATGAATAGCTTGCGATGCAACTGCAAATAAAGTCATCAGATGACAAAGCATGTACTCATGCATTGCTTGAACTGATTGCATCTATGATCAAGAATGTTATAAAATGTTGACTTCTTAAATTATTGAATAATTGTTGTCATCATGAAGAGTCTCAGAGCAGTAGCGAAGATGATGATGAAAATGAAGCTCTTGAAGCAATTTAAAGTAACTAGAACACTCATTCTTTAACATGCAATCAACGTGAACAAATTTGATACATAGTCTCAAAACTCATTGTTTCAACTGCGTAAAGCAATTGTATAAACTGCAAGTGATTTTCTATCTTAGAGAGTTTTGTTCACTCAATATAAATAGCATAAAGTTTCTCATGAGTTGATTTAATCAATGTCATAAGAATGTATGAATTTATTATTATTATTATTATATTATTATTATTAAATAAAGTAGATCAGCGATGAAACTCATCTGTATGCAATGCTGACTATGAATCTACTGTTTAACTACAGTAGAGTCTAAAGATTATCAAAAGTTTGAATGACATCGAGATGCTGCAAGATGATGAAGCGTTATGTGTTGATTGCATGCAGAGTTTTCGTGATCGCGCAGACTTTGATAATCTCAATGCGCATGCTACAAGCAATCTGCATGCAGATGAGAAAGTCAAATAGAACGCAGAACTACGAGGGAAATCGCTTATGAAAATCATTCGATTCAGTATCTCGTTGTCGTGATGATGAGAACTGAGACAAAACACTCTTGCGTTTGACCTGTTGAAGATGATTAGCAGAAAGAACTTGAATCACGAACATTTTTTAGATCTACGTGCTAACTACGTATAAATCTTGTTAAGACTGCGTGCCTGTTACTACGACATGAGCAACTCACAAGACTCGTTAAGTTTGACATGAGCAAACTCAAGAGTCTTGTTAATATCATTTAACAGACGTTCAGACACAGACATTCTATACGTGAGTGATACGCTGACGAGAAGACTTCATTAAGAGAAGAGAAACACAAGCGAGTTAGTAAAGAATGATTGAACTACGCTGTCTGATTAGAAGTGTAGCATATGAACATCTCTGCAAGACATGATCGATCTGCATGAGAAAGATCTCTACAGATAACACGAAACAGATGAGTTGCACGCCTTACAAGCGAAGCGAGCGTCTGCGAAGCATGATATACAATGACGATGACTGTCAACCTTGAGAATCTCATTTCTTCACTGAGCTTTGACTCTTGAATGTCTTGATAGTAGAATCAATCTCTAGTCAAAAACATCGTCTGTATAGCTTGAGAGAACAGTAGCGTGTGTCAATGTGATTAGAGAAGAAATCGACTGCGATACGTCTGCGACTCATGCTTAAGAAGTAAACTGCCGAAATTTGAGCAGTGAGAGATTTCGTTCGTCTTGAACTGTGAATCTGTCACAAGAAAACTCTCTGAGTAATCTCTTGAGTCTAAGAGGGAAACCAGCATAGAAATCATGCTTTATGTATGTTGCATGCAACGTATACAACATATTTTCGATAGATCAAACATCAAATGATTGCAATTGCACGTTTATACTAACAGTTCATTCAACGTCTACATGACATAAGTCAAGTCAAGAGAAGAAAAAAATTACTCAGTACAATCACACTCTATCTTTTCATCATGTGCATCTCTCTTTCATCACATATTTCTCTGCTCAATGAATGACAATCATTGAGTAAGAGAACACAGCTTTACATACATTACAATCATGAGCATCACGAGTGCGAAGAAAACGTCTTTCGTCTTCAAATCAAGAATCGAATCAAAACATCATTGTATAGAATATCATCAATGAAGAGCAGAGCAAAGACGATGCATCATAATCAAACAGCACAGACACTTTCATCAAGAGTTTACTCAAGCATCACGCGCTGAATAGAAGCTATAAATTCATTACTTGATAACACAGTGTTAATCTCATTTTTTCGACTGCATGAAGCAATCGTGTAGATGACAAGTGATTTTCTTTCTCAGAGAGTTTTGTTCACTCGATATAAATAGCATAGAGTTTCTCATGAGTTGAGTCTAAATCAATGTCACAAGAGTGTATGAATTACAATTACAATTACAATTAAATAAAGTAGTAAATTTTAATATTATAATACTTTTTAATTGTTATTTTCAGTTTTTACAACAAGAAATAAACAAAGCTATCTTGAAGTCTTCAAGATGAAGATGAAAGAAGTTGTTAAGTGATTTAGTTTATATTAGATTTGATTTTTAACAGCGCTGATACAATGATGTTGTGATTATCTTTTCTCTTTGAAAGATGAAAAGTCTACTAGCGAATCTCAGCTCTATCAGCTCTATGAAGCGAAGATTATCAACTTTTCTATTTTCAACACTTTCACTTGAAAATCGAAGCTTCATGAGTCAAAATTCAAAGTCTTCATAAATCAAGATTTGAAGTCTTTAAGTTTCTCTTTCTGAAGCTTTCAAGCTTTCTTGACTTCTACACAAAGCAGTATCATATGAAGCAGATCAGACTTTCTCGTCATCTGACAAGATGATCTTGTTTGCTCTCATTCAGAGATCTGTTCATGAATTTCAGATAACTATACTTCTGTATATCGTTTGCTTTCGCTCGAGTCTATTCATAATCTGATGACTATGCTTTTATTATATTGTTTGCTCTCATTCAAGACTATTCAAGATCTGTCGAAGTTGATTTCATTTCTGCGTCATTTCTGACATTCTAGTCTCGTTTCTGACTTAATTCTGACTTATTCAAATATAACTGATGCATTGCTTCATTTATTCATGATGATTGACTTTCTTCAACTCAGTAGCAATCAACTATCTGAATCTGACTTGACTGCATCACTTTTCTTCATCAAAGACACATATTTACGATGTTCTTTTCTTATTCTTGACTATATCACGTAGAGACTTCTGAGTAACGACGTTGATGACGATAGACATGATCAATGAGTTCACATACTCACTAACTGAACAACAACTTAGACAGCTTGCACTAACTTGAGCTCATAATCTGTTGAAATACGAAATCATATGAGAGCATATTGATATTTTGATTGTTGCTTTTAGAAGACTATCTAGAAGATGAAAGATAAAAACTTTATCAGTGAGAGTTATCAACTTTTCTATTTTCAACAGATTTCAACAATACTAGAAATTTATTTATTTTAATATTTATATTAATATTGACAGTTTAAGCATGCTGAATTCATATCAAGAATGTGCATGCAAGCTATTTGAAAAGAACTGTCACATCACACAGTGCTTCAGATGTCACGAATTTGATCACATGACTAAGTTCTGCAGAAAGAATCAGCGCTGCAAAAAGTGCGCAGACAAGCATCACATCAAGAAGTGCGTGATGTCTTCAAACAGAAGACGTTGCATCAACTGCAACGAAAATCACGAACTCTGAAAACGCATCTGTTTCAAGTAATGACAGCAGATGAAACAAGCGTTCAAAATCTATAGAAACAAATCGTTCAGATACTCTGAGACGTCTAAATACAATCATGCACTCTTCTCGCTGTCTCTGAACTCTTTAGATTCAATGAAGTCTTTAAATTCAACGAACTTTTCAGGTTCAACGAACTCTATTGATTCAACGAATCTCTCAAGCTCAGCAACAGTCATGTTGAAAACACGCAGTTGAATCGCTGATGAATCAGCTTGACAGATAGTAAAGATCAAGAAGAGATGAGTTGATCTTTTCTCTTGCGTGAGTAGCGACTCAGACGAGACGACACCTGAGCAGATTCAGAAACGTTCAATCAGAAAGTGAGAAAGATTCTCGATGATCGAAAGCATACAAAAAGTCTTCTCATTGCAGAGTCAACAACAGCTATGAATAACTCTATGATAAAACAATCTTTTCTACGAATTTTACAGTACAACATCAGAAAGTCATTAAGAATTTAAGAATCATTTCTAATTAACAGAGAAGTTCGCGAATTTGACATAGTAGTTATACAGAAGCAAGATCACAACAACAATGACTTATAATCATTTAGCTCAGCACACAACTTCTTTCATCTAGTGAAAAACTCATCATCTCAATCAAGAACATGCATATACATTAATAAATGTTTAAGATTCAATCAATAAATAGTATAAACAGCTGAGTCAGACATTTGCTCAATCAGAATATTAACTCGCAACGCAGATGATGAAACGCAGACGCTAAGACTTCTAAACGTCTACAATTCATGCTCACTGTTTACTACATTCACAGAGAAATCTTCAATCATTTTTCGTTTGAACGAACTACTTAAGAATGACTGCAAACAACTGATTATAAAAGATTTCAATTTACATCATTCTCACTGAGAGAAACGAAGATGCTTCACTCGTCATATGATGATTGATACTTTGCTAAACGTCATTACAAACGCAAGACTGAAATTATTGCTGAAATCAGACACTATTACTTGCGAAACTCACAATCAATTTACGATGATTGATCTAGTTTTTAGCAGCGAGAAAATACAGTTCATGATACATAAGTGCAAGATACAAATTGATCTGCATCAGAAATTGAATCATCTTTTGATCATCACAGAGCTATGTTTACAAACAATCTCAGTGCAACTCTTAACTTGATGACTTTGAAAAAAAATGAATACAGAAGCATTGAGTGCTTATCTGCAAATACATTTATCTTTGAAACACTCTTTAAACAACAAGACTATGATGAATGACAGAGTGTGTAAAATTATTAGAGTGCTACAGAAGATCATTGAGAAATTTATATTCTTGACAAAATCATCAAATTAAGCAAGAGACTTTTGAAATCAAAGCTGCTTTAAAGTAGTAATGAAATCAAGATGACTGCAAATCATATGAAAAACGCAAGACACATTAGAAGCGTGAAATGAATATCTGAAGCACAATGATCATAAAAACAAGATCATTCAACAAACGAAATGTGCACACTTCAGATCACAAATGCATGAGCTGAGCAAAGCACTCAAATCGATATGATGCTTTGCAAAATGAGTTAGAATCGAAAGTCAGCTATCTAAAAAGCTTTCTCAGTTTTCATCACTGAAGTGAAGCGACATCGATTATATGATAACGACGTTCAAGGAAAAAATCGAGATATTGCGAGAAAAGTTCTTTTTTTCATCTTCTTAAGCGAATGTCAATGACATTGCAGAGTCATTCATATTTCTGACAGTCTCATTCAATTCACGCATTACAGAAGATGAAGTGAAGCAGACAATCAAATGAGTAAAAGCAGACAAAACGTCAAATGCTTCAGATATTTCAAACAAAGCGCTTTAAGTGAATTTCGCAGAACTGATTTCAGTACTGACGAGTTTATTCAATGCATGCATAACATACAAATATCATTTGAAGCAGTTCAAAAAGACTCAAACAATAGTACTACGCAAATTAAAGAAAAGCAACTATATCAATTCAAAGACGTATTGACTCATTACTCTGCTTAATATCATGAGCAAAGTTCTGAAGTCAATCATGATCAAAAGACTGAGTGATATAGTTGAGACTCATTGCATGCTATTTAATGCTCAAATGAGAGCAAGACGCAAGCGATTCATGATCTTGATGTTAAATTTACTGATAGATCAAGTTCACACAGTATGAGATTGTGAAATCAAATACGTAGCATTCATGCTAAGTCTAAACATCATTGAAGCGTTTAATCAAGTCTCACACATCAGACTTCTGCATATGCTGAAGATGAAAAGAACATCAAGTTACATAATTGAATGAACATGCAGCTTTCTAAAAGATCAAAAGACATTGCTAATATTTGATGAATAAATGAGTGATATATGTAAGATAAACGCAGACATATCACAGAAATCTTTTATTTCATCGATTCTCTTTCTATTTTTTAACGCAAGTTTAATTGAAAAATGCAAAGCATTGAGAATTAAAATTGAAGTACTTAACTTTGTAAATGATATTAACATTCTAGTTTACAACAGATTCACTGAAGAAATCTGCAGAATACTGAGCAAAGCACATGATGTTTGCGCGAAATGAGCTTGCACTCATGACGCAACGTTTGCATCAGAAAAGTATGAGCTTACGCATTTCACTAGAAAATCAAAGAGATTCAACATGATGATTAGCATATAAATAGAAAGCTCAGTTATTAAATTGAAATCAGATGTACAAGTTTTAAAGATGCAACTGAACATGAAACTGCAATGAGACGTGCATCTTCGATAAATAAAGACGAATCACGTCACAAGAATGCTGACACTTAGTCATCTTGAAGTCTTCACATGAGAAGCTATCTTCACAAAAGCGAGACAAGTATACTCAGCAGTAGTGAGATTAGAAATTGCATTTGAAGCATCAGTTTGACATCAGCGCGACAAGAAAAATGAACTGTTGAGCAAAGAATGCAGACTAGAAACACTTCAGAATCAGACTCTGCGTCACGTAACAGAAGCATTCAAAAGAATTAGCATTGAAACTCTAAAGACAGAAATATATACAAGCTCGCTACATGTTCATCTGAACATGCTACAAAACAAAATCACACTACACAGTTGTGTCAACGATTGAGTGCAAGAGATCAGACAAGCATGCGAACTAATATGCGCTCGTTTGACGAAAGTTATTCACGTCATTTCTCGATCATTCTTCATCAAGAAAATGATACTTCTGAATGTTTTCATTCAAGAAGATGTGAAGATACAGTTGAGATGCAAACGATGTACTCTCTTCTTCACAACGATTTCAACAAGCGATAGCATTGCAATAGCGCAGTATCACAAAGATCAATGAAAACAACGATGAAAAAAGTACAGAGAATGCGTTGCAGATGTCAACACAATCTCAGCACAAAGATTGCATCTGAGCAATAAGATGATAAAGATGCATGATGATTTTCAGAAAGCAGAAAGCACTCTTGCAATGCACATCAAAATTGAATGCATAGATCTGAATGCTTATCTGCACTCTAGAAATGTTTCAGACATGAATAGCTTGCGATGTGACTGCGAATGAAGTCATCAGACGACGAAGCATGTACTCATGCACTGCTTGAACTGATTGCATTTGCGATCAAGAATGCTACAAGATGCTGACTTTTCAAACTATCAAATAATCATCATCATCACGAAGAGTCTCAGAGCAATAGCGAAGATGATGATGAAAATGAAGCTCTTGAAGCAATTTAAAGTGACTAAAACATTCGTTCTTTAACGTGCAATCAACGTCAACAAATTTGATACATAGTCTCAAAACTCACTGTTTCAACTGCGTGAAGCAGTTGTATAGACTGTGAGTGATTTTCTATCTCAGAGAGTTTTGTTCACTCGATACAAATAGCATAGAGTTCTTCATGAGTCAATTTAATCGATGTCACAAGAATGTATGAATTTATTATTATTATTATTATCGACAGCTTAAATTAACATACTTATTTTTTTATACTAGTTTATTACAAATTGTAAACTAAATTAATTTACGAAAAAACAATTAGTTTGAGACACAATGTGTATTCACGACTGACAGTCTTGATTCTCGTTCATCATAATAATCTTTCAGCAGTTGAGTTCATCATCTATGAATATCTTGATTCTCATCATCAAGCGAATCTTTGTTGTCATTTGTATTCATAGCTACAACTTCAACAGCAGTTATATTGACTGAGAGCTCAAAGTTTCAAGACAGGTTGAGCAGAATGACATCAGCAAAGATTGAATCTGAGAAGCTAATATAGTTACGAACGACTGTTTAGTGATTTGATACTGAATGAAATTCTGATCGCTGTGAAAGTTTTATGAGAATCAAGACAGCTTGCAAGAATATTATGCACATATAACTCTGTGAATTGCTTCATTTATGATAACAGAAAGAGGCAATTGAGCAGGCACTGGGAAAAATTAGAATCTGCAAGGGGAGTAAAATTTTGATGCACATGACAATTGTCACGAACATCAGAGATCAATTAGTCTCTCTGCGTTACTTGAATACACAGCGCTTTGCTGATCTGCGTCAAACAGTTTCTTACAGCCTTCGTTCATCTGATCTGCGAGATCAACGACAACTTTCTCAGGGATAAAAGAATAGTCACTCCCATAGATCAGTCTTTGCTTCCCACCCTTCCCCAAAGTTCTGAGCAGCTCGTAGATCTGATCCGGAAAGGGGAATTCAGCCAAGTCAAAGAAAAATCTCTCTCGCAGTAACTTTCGCAATTCATCGCTCTGGTTCTCTCCTTCCTTGAAAACCATCGCAAAAGCGTCGATACGATTCACGATAGAGGGAATCGCACAGCCACAATGCGACATGATGAAGGTGATATGAAGATACTTTGATATCGTGCCTGAGAGAAGCAGGTTGGCTATGGCACGTGTCTCATCAAACATAAACTTCATCATGAGACGAGAGTATTCTTCAAGTGGTTTTATCGTCTGCACTTGACCCTCAGGAACAAGCAAATTGCAAGCAGTAGGATGAATAAACAGAATAGCTTCGCGTGCGTTGAGCTTTTCAAAGATAGGGTTCAGCGCCTTATCTTCAAGATAGACTTCATTTGCGTTGAACATGATTGCGAATTCTACTGTCCCAAGTTTGTTCAGTGCATGATCAATTTCAACAATGAACTTCAGAATGAAAGAAAGTGGCAACGAAGCAAAGAATTCAAAGTGCGAAGGATGATTGATACAGACTGCAGAGAGCTTCTCGTTGGTTTGACGAGTCATGTTTGCAGCATGTTCGTCATGGTTGGAAGTAAGGTGTGTTCCTGAAGATGTGATGCTTAAAATTGACTTGCTGATATTCAGTCTCTTCATGAGAGCAATGTGCTTCTCTGCACTTCAGGCCTGAGCTGGTCAGTGAGAACCATGGCACGACGAGCTGGCTTACAGAAAGGGCTGGTATCCCATCAGGCTTCTCATGATCATTATCGAGCGCATATTGACGATACCCCGGGGGCACAGCATGACAGTGAATATCAATTCGCTTCATTTGAAAATCTGAAGAAACTGACAGTAGAAAAGTGTGAACGAGGAGCAGCCCGAGGTGAGTGATGGGTTGACAAATTTCTCAGATAGAGATACGAACCTGTAGTTAACTACTTGAAAAAAGAAAAAGGAAAAATAAAAAGAGCTGACTATCTGGCAGAATGAGAAAAAACCATTACATCATCGTACCAGCGTCTCTAGGAATCGAACCTAATATGAGTTGAATGTCTGACAAACACGATTTACATCACAAGTCGGCGCCTCGCCAGCAGAGACCCCCAATTCCTGTTCATACGCACATGCGTCGCAGCTGAGATTCGAATCCCAATACTCTTGGCAGTCGGAACTGAACCGCCTGAGTAGTGACGCTGCCAGAATAGGGGAAAAACTAGCCTGCTTAAAACAGTGAGTGATCAAACATAATATAAGTTCAAAAATATTATTTTATAACTTTATATCATCATGATAGTATAATTTATTATTGACTTCAAAGCATTCAATTAATGTTATGAATAATTGCATGTTTAATTTTTGTGATCTCGCTTAATTCTGAATTCGGCATCGGCAGAAATAATTCCCCGCTGCCAAGAAATTTTTCCAGCCCTGACGATCAAAGTACATATTTAGTAAGAAAGTGGTCGATAAGAAAGAATGGTCGATAGGGCGGAAAATTACGTTACTGTATATGTAGCAAAGACTCGACAGAAACCAGGTTCAAATCTCTAGATTCTGAAACAGCGAGAATTCAACTTTTATCTTCATCATGCTGCTTCGAAACTACTTCGAAGCGTGTAGAGATGCTACTTTTGATCCCGACGTACCGTCTATACCAGAGTGTCGTGGCGGTTTCGATTTCACGAGTGAGCATCATTTATGCCCCCGTGAATTCTGAACACTGACTTGAACAACAGTCACCTTTGAAGAAAGCGTCTTTTCTGTAGAATCAGCATGTCTGCTTTTGGTTCTCCTCCCTTGCAGGTTTATTTCCCTGCAAAGGAGAACGCAAAAGACTAGAAAGTTCTGAATACATGGTTGAAAGTTGGTAGGCAATGAATGATATGGTTTTCTCCTAATGTTTCTTTCGACCAACGTCTAGTATATAAATACAGCTTGAATTCGCGGTTCTCAAAGCTCTACAAGTCACCCTCCTGATCCTATTCTCCATGAAGCAGACTGAATATCGGGTCGTGATTGTGACCTTCACGACACTCCAGTTGTGCGTCGTCATTGCACTAGGCCTTCTATCGTATTGGGAGCATCGCAATACCATTCGGCCGTCTATCTTGATCTCGACCTATCTCATTTTGACTTGCATTCTGAATGCTGCCAGAGCCAGGACTCAAGCACTCATACCGGGACAAACCAAAGTTGCGAGCATACTCATAGCGACTGTTGCAATGAAGGTGCTGATGCTTATAATCGAGACGAGAGAAAAAACGTACATCCTCTTACCCGAGTACTTCGAATCGTCATCAGAGCTTCGTAGTAGTATCTTTTCCCGCGCATTCTTTCTCTGGCTGAACTCGCTGCTTCTTATGAGATTCCGGGGTGTGATCTCTTCTCAGAACCTCTCTCCCATCTACGAAAAACTCTCGTCAGAAACGCTCGCCGGTCGAGTTCAGTCAAATTGAATAAGGAGTGAGTTCATCTCTGACAGTTGTTCCTGCGAATCGCTCATGCTCAAATTATAAATAGGTAACCGGAAAGGAAGGCATGCTCTAATGACTCAGGTCCTTTTCAGCTTCCCCAGCGAGCTCCTTCTTATTTTCATCTCCAGCACTTTGCAAGTCGAACTCAACGTCTGTTATTCATTCCTTGTTCAGGAAGCTGTCACGTTTCTGAACTCGCCCACGACCCCAGTCAATGTTGGGTACGGTCTTCTCGAAGGCTTCTTTTGTGTTTCTTTCGGGATTGCAGTAAGTCAAGTACGTTTTATGCGATGCGATCATCTGCTGACATAGGCGACGAAAAGTTGGTCACTCCCTGATGCTTTCACATTCTATTTCGTGTCATGATTATGACTCGTGATGCACTGATCTTCATGATTTACTTCAAACTTCTGCAAACCAAAGTCAATGCCGTTGACCAATCGACTGCTTTCACATTGATGACAACTGATGTTGAGAAGATTGTTGAGATCTTTTGAAGACTCATTCTGAAGCCTTGATTCTGCGTTCTACAGATAGACATTTGTGGCTACCTTCTTTATCGACAGCTAGGGACTGTGTGTTGCGTTCCAATAATTGTTATCTTTGATAAGCCTCTTCACATTGAAGTCAATTGAAGCATACAAGTTAATTCTTTCGCCCATCTGCCAGTTTCCTTTGGGCTCGTCGCGATAGCGGGTCACAGAGTCCCCGATTACCAAAACACGTGGTTTCAAGCTGTCGAAGCACAAGTGAACCTGACCTCTCACACTCTAAGTTCTATGCATTTCGTCAAGCTTCTTGAACTCTCTCGGAACATGAAGGCAACCATTCAAAGGAAACGAAAGAACGAATTACAATTGTCCCAGAAGTTCAGATTCAGCAATTGTCTCGCACTCACAGCTTGTACCACTCTCCCTTAACGCCAGGCAGACAAGTGCTAAAATCTGCAGCTTTCTCCCCCGCGGTTTTGTCGCCCCTCATTACCTTCGAGGCATACTCCGTGATGAGACTGGTATCGCATGAAAGCTCATTGTCTGTGACGAAAACTGTTGCCTCTCTCTTCATTCTCAACCTCATGGTCACCCCAGCAAGACAACTTCTTTTTGCTATTTCACTCGAACTGCAGGCAGTAGAAAGCTTCGAAAGAATACAAAAATTCCTTCAACTCGAGGACAAGTTCATCTTGATGGCAACAAGTAGCTCCAATGATTCAGAAGAAACCCAGATTCGAGAGAAAAGCTCGAAACTGAACTCAAAACTTTCATTTCAAGGTTCACGGCACGCACCTGCGATCCACGTCAAGAACGTAGCCTTTGAGTGGGAGACGACTTCACCTTCAATTATTTCTCTTCGGGATATCTGCTTCGCGCGAGATTCGTTTACAGCAATCAATGAACCGATAGGCTGTGGCAAGTCAACACTTCTCAAGAGTTTCTTATCGAAGACAGCATCTGCACAAGAAATCTCTCAAGTTTCTTCAGAAGACATAGCATATTGCGGCCAAACGCTTTGAATTCACGATGGCACGATTCGCGACAATATTGTCGACGAGTCTGAATTGAATGCCTCGTGGTACAAAGACGTGATTCGTAGCTGCGAGCTCGACTTTGATCTGAGCCGTATGCCCGAAAGTGACGTCACGATGGTTGACAGTAAAGGACAGAGACTCAGTAACGAACAGAGACAGCGGATTGTGCGTGCTATCCTGAAATTCAAGCCCAGCGTGCAGTGAATGCAATGTGCGATGTGCGACACTGACAAATCTTAGTTCATTGCCCGAGCCTTGTACGCCAAAAAGAAAAAAGCCATTTTCGACGACGTCACAAACGCTCTTGACCCCCGCATTCTGCGTGCCGTGGCAGAGAAGATCTTCGGCAAAGATGAAGTACTTCGCTTCAAAGAAACCGTCGTCATTTTCGCCACACACGTTGATGAGATCTCAGACCCGCTTGTTAGAAGATATTATCAACCTTTACTGAACCTCAATAACTACTTATAGTACAGCTTCTTCAAGCGGCGGACCAAGTCATGTTGATGAACAGAGATGGTGAAATAGTCGACTGCGGTACGTATGAGAAAGTTTCCAAGCGTCACCCGATCGACGAGCATAACAAGCCTCTGAAACCATTAACATTGGGAGAGCCAGAGCTGCAGATCGGAGAAGAAGTCAGTCTAGAAGAGTATCAGACTCAGCTTCACACGCGCATCGACGATCTGCGAAGACAGAGAGGCGATTGAGGATCCTATGTCTTTTATATAAGCTTCATGAGGTGGCTGAACTTTTCTCTTTTCGTTTTCGATGCCATTCTTTACGTAGTCTTCTACGCCCTCTTTCAGGTTTGAGTTACTTGGTGGGCAGAGAATACAACTGATCGTCATGAACTTGAATATTGGCTAGGCTTGTACGCTACTTGGGCTGTGCTGATAACACTGACCCTTCTGTGTACATCTCTGTAAGTAAGAGGCGAAAAAGAAAAATCACAGAGATCAGTGCTGACCTGAATCAGATTCTTCTTCACCTATTTGGTTTCGAAGTCATCGAAGAAGTTACATTCAGAGTTGCTTGCAGCTGCAGTGAGGTAGAATTCAAAGATATATGTTGAGTGAAGACTCATGATTCTCTGAATGAGCACTAACATATTTGTCAGAGCTTCGATGTTGTTCATATCGAAGATAAAAATCGAATCTCTAGTTAATAGATATGTTCACACCATCTTCTTGAAAGAGCATGCCCTTGCGACTGACTAGTTTGAAAGATTCAGTCAAGACATTCGACTGTGTGACTGACAACTATCGCTCACGATAGTATTAACTTTATTGTGTGAGTGCAGAGCGAACTTGCGTCAATCTTCACGCAATTTCTGATGTTGTACATGCTTTAGAGTTTCTCGAATGTCTTGCAAGCATCGATTTTGCTGTGGCTGCTGTCAAATATATTGCCATCGATATAGAAGTATTCTCGGCCTGATGCACGTTTCGATCCCGTGCACACCCCACTTTACTACTTTCATCTTTCTTCAAAAATCAATTACAAATTCAATATGACTTCAATTGAGGCAGCGCTTGCAGATCTAGCTTTGCAAGACTCATCTAACTACACTGCAACTGCAAAGAAATTCAATATCAATCAAAGCACGCTGTCGCGACGACATAGGGGTAAAACGGCCTTCGTGAAGAAAAGCAAGCAAACGACGTCAATTCTTTTGAACCAACAAGAAAAAGAGCTTATTCGCTATATCAACAAGCTTATCGAGCGTGGTATACCTTCTCTCAATGCCATGATTCGCGTTTTTGCGTATAATATATCTGGAAAACAGTCAGGCAAAAACTGGTCTTATGAGTTCGTTCAACGTCATTCAGATATACTGCAGTCAAAGTTTCTACAAGGCGCTGATCTAGAGCGAAAGAAAGTCGATAATGCATATCAATATCAGCTTTATTTTGACCTTGTAAGTGTCTTCATTACGTTTAGTTTCATACTAATATAAGGGTAGGTAAAGCAAAAAATCGAAGAATATGAGATTCTTCCTTCAAACACATACAATATGAACGAAAAGAGCTTTCTACTTAAACTTCTTCAAAAGACTCGAAAAGTCTTTAGTTTAAAGCATCTTGACAGTGACAAATTGCTGAGTGCTGATCAAGACAACAATAGAGAATGAATTATCTTGATTGCAATCATTTGCATGAATAATGTTACGATTCTAGCCTTCGTCTATTCTTCGTCTAGTCTTCGCCTGGTTTCATTCTAATCGAGCCTAGCGAAAACCTGATCTAGAGATGATATCATTGAAACTCTGCATCATATGTGTAAGGCGTCAACCCAATCGAGCCTAGCACAGGGCTGAGAAACACACATATAAGAATCGAGTTCTTTTCTGTAGATACTTCTCTTTCTTAGCATTTATCTATTAGTTAAATGACATTTCTATGACTCGCTCTAGACCGATTTCTAACAGTAGATAAATGCTTATCAACTACTCTGCTATCGACGTGTAGATGATATGAAATAACCTACTTCTATTCAGAAAATTCGCAAGGAATTCTTTGAATTACTTTTATCAAAACACATCTTCAAATTTACTCAAATTTACTCAAATTTACCAAATCAACTACAATCAAACCTACTCTTATCTTTCTCACAATGACACGCGACTCTGAATCAGTCGAGTCACGAACAGCTCGTCTGCTTAGAAGCACTGCTAATAGATGAGTTTCTCTTATTTCTGCCAATGCTTCAGCGAAACCTCAGAATGTCGCTATCTCATGAGACATCAACACAAGTCAACAACTTCGTCAATGAGCTATCGATCAGTCAGACGAGATCATCAAGATGCTGATCGAGCTAAGAGATTAACGAGACATGACTTTGAAACTCAACGAGCAATGAATCGATGTTCAAGTCGATCACATCAAGAGACTTGATGAGCTAGAGGTCAATCAAATAACAATAGACACTCAAGAAGAGACTATCATCGATCTATGAAAGAAAGTCTTGAGTCTAAAAAAGAGACAGCGTTCAGCGAATCAGTCTCGATCTCGTCAGTCTACGAAACCTCTACCTCGTCAATCTATCGAGAATCATACTCGACGTGAGTCATTCACTCTATTCAATAATGATCATCACAAGTTCTTCAAGTTTTTGAACTCATTTATATTCACTGATGAAGATGAATCAACATGAAACAGCTGAAGAGTCAAGATGAACAACAAGCTTCAGACAAATGTCGATCACTTCGATAATGAGAATATTTGTATTGTTTATGTGATATCTAGACTAGAAGATGATGCTGCTGAGCATATCTTCGCTTGACATCATCATGATGCTTTGCATTCTTACATCTTGATCTACAAGCTATTTGAGCATCTGAAAGAAATATACGATGATCAGAATAAGAATCGAAAGTGTCGTTGCAAGTACAACGTTCTGAGACAAGCAGAAAAGTCTTTTAATGTCTTCTATTTCGACTTTATGAAGCTATTCAGCTATCTAGAATACGATGATTGCATTCTGATGAATGATCTTCAGAATAAGATCAACAATCACTTGCAGAATGCTCTATCGATTTGCTTGAAAGATTTTACCACTCTACATCGTCTCAAGAGCTTTCTTCAAAGTGTGAATAATAGACAGTGAGTCAATTATCAGCTTCGAAGCGAACGTTGCACGATCATCATCAAGATCATCGTTGCATCTGAAAAGCGCGTTACTTCTCTGTCAGCAGTGAAAACTTCGATAATTGAATATGTCAAGTCGACTATCTTTTCTACATCTGAGTCAGTCAGATCGCCTATCGTTTGCTATATCTGCAAGACTTCAAACCACTTGTCAAAGAACTGCTCTCAGAACAAGGTCAACACTTCTGCTTCTCAAGCTTTCATTCTTCGTCTACATGAAATCGTCATTTTGAAGAATAAAGAGAATGAGAAAATGTCTTCTTCTGAAGATAGCGAGGCAAAAAACTAGAGACTTTCATCAAAGACGCGATGAAAGATGTGTTAATTTCTTCAACAACAAGAATGTCA
>JAABUK010004826.1_pt1 | contig 21582 bp, 21 predicted proteins | sample 5559141 | NCBI WGS metagenome assembly JAABUK01 (sample SAMN10711869, study PRJNA513367) | rock metagenome | isolation source: Antarctica rocks | place: Antarctica: Victoria Land, Pudding Butte nord | collected 2016-01-03
CCACGCCCTCCACCACCGCGCCCCCCGCCGCCACCGCCATCACCCCCGCCGCCACCGCCACCATCCAGCACTTGCAATGGTGTCGCCAAGCCGGCCAGCTGTGGCACCAGCCCACCTGTCATTGTCCTTTCAGGCAGCTCAAACACGACAGTCAAGCTGGGGGCAACTTTCAAGGACCCTGGTGCTTATGCTACTGACGCAGTGGATGGTCTGCTGACCACAACAGCAGTCATCACTCTTGCTGGCAATGTGGCCACCAAGGTGTACACCACAGCCCTGTCAGCTTATGGGGTGCCATACATCATCACATACAATGTGACTGACAGCTGCTGCAACGTGGCGACACCAGTGTTGCGCACTGTGTACGTCATTACCCCCTGCGTCGCACCCGAGACATTGTGTACCGGCACAAGTGAGTCAGCATCGCCTTCAACAGTGTTCTTGCACACTGTTTGTCTGACAGCATCACTGCATGGCGCACCAAGTGGGCATTGCAAGTGCTTGGTAACAGTGCAGCATCTTGCAGTGCCCAGAGATTCGAAAGATTTCCAGAGCCAAGGTGATACTGCACAGCCTGCGCTTGGCTTACCTTGAGCTACAATGTCAGTTATGTCTGCAGCAACAACTCCTCACTGTAAGCAAGGCATCGCACCGCGACACTCAGTTGGCTGAGTAATCTCAGCAGTGCCTTTCACACATGCAGTCACCAGAACATGCTGTGTGTGCTTGCAGCCACATGCAGCCAGTACGGAGTTTGTCTGTCCACTGTCAGTACGACGACCACCAACACAGCTCCTACCATCACATTGCGCACCACCACTGCCCTGCCAGCGACTGTGAATGTGAAGCAGTACTCCACATATGCTGCTTGTGCTAGTGGCGTGGCACCCACCACAGCTTTGCTGTGTGAGCTTGGAGCCACTGCTACAGACACACAGGACGGCACCTTGACCAGTGTTGTCAACACCTGTGCCCCCTCCACGTGTACCTCTACCTCCACCTGCTCAGGTAGGGCCTTAGGGGGCCTATCGCATGATCTATGCAAAAAGCAGACCTGCCTATCACTGCCAGCTTTGCCCATCGCAAGCCTTTTGCCTGTCACACTTGTGGGCTTTGCCTGCATTTGCCATGTCCGTGTTTCTGTAACTGCTGATTCTGGTGTACAGCTGCTGGCTGTTGCGCAGTACATAACCTCAAGCACACAGGACTTTGCTAGAAACCATCATCAAGCAAGCCTCCTTGACTGTTCCATGATCTGCCCATGCAGCGTACCAGTTTGCGTCTGTTGGGGTCACCCTCTGCGCCCTCAACACCAGTCAAGCCATTGGCACCAGTATCCCTATCACCTTCACAGTCTTTGACAATGGAGTTCCGCCCCTGTCAGCCACAGTCACACGGACGCTGCTCATCACAGCCCCCTGTGCAACCGGCCAGTACTACTGCAGCGGCGTGTGCCAGCAGATCAGCTGTGCAGCATCTGCTGCGCTAGCTGCTGCAGCAGTTACGCCTGTCATCACGCTGACGTCCATTCCCACAGCTGTGTTTGGTAGCACCTCTGGGGGCTCTGCTGCCATCCCCTATGGGACTGTGCCAGCCTTCTCCCTTACGCCCTGTACTTCGTACAGTAAGTTTCCAAGGTTCAGTGATACCGTCACATGCCCACATGCAAGCAGCCATGCACGTACAATGGCAGCTGAGTCATGACTGCTAGCAATGTCTGCATATGCTGACAAGAACCATCGCTGCTCAATTGAGTGTGCCCTGCATTGTCTATGCGCATGCAGTGGTACATAGCATACCCCATTCCTTGTGCAGTCCTGACTGTGTAATTTCACAGTGCTGACTGCATGAGCACTGACTGCTACAGGTGACACCAGCAGCTGTGCTAGTGTGGGCACCGACCCAGTGTATGGTGACGTCTCTTCCCTTGTTCAGGTGCGCCAGACATGTTTCCTGCCCCTTGCCAGTGTCATGCCTGCAAGCATGCCTCGCCGAACAGCCTCACCCCATATGTTGCAATCTTTGCATCTGTGTCCAAACAAACGCCAGGGTGTCACTAGGGAAGACTGCGCAGTTATGATATCATGACTCACCAGGCTTGACATCATGTGGAGTCAGCAGGCTGATGCAATTTGTTGCAGCCCCCTGCCATGGTGATTCACATGTGCTTTGCTGATGTCAGTATTGTTGGTGTGCAGGTGACCCCACTGCAGCAGTGTGAGGCCTCGTCCTTGAACGTTGACTGCTTCAACTGTGATGTGGCTTGGCTGGCAACTGGCAGCTGCATGCCTGGCGAGTATGCCTACCAGTACACCCTCACCAACTCAGAGGGCTACTCGGCTGTGCCTGTCAATGTGACAGTGCAGATATATGAACAGGTCAGTCCTGGGGCTTCCTGTATTCTGCCCCTTGACTAACGCTGTGCTTTGTTCCTGTGGTGTTGTGCACCTTTTCCTCCAGTGTTGCGGTCCTTGATGGGTGTTATGGCATTGTGTAGGTTGGAGAAGTGGTGATGTTGTAGTAACCCTGCGTGACATCAGACACTATGGTTTGCAAACTGTGCGTTTACACAAGATGCAATATGAAGCAATGCAGGCGTCAGCAGTGATGGACAATAGCTTGACATTTGATGTGCTATACAGGGACAACTTGTGGGCTCCATCCTGTTTGCCAGCAATGCAACCACTGCTGCAGCAGCTGCCACAGCTGCAGCCAGTTTAGCCACCAATGGCAGCGCGTACAATCTGCTCATGACACAGTCAGCGACCACAGCGCTGAATGCCTGGATGACCAGCAACACTTCATCAGCAATCCTGAGCAGCAGCAGCTATGCAGGGCTGACAGTTCCCACCAACTTTACAAACACCCTGCTGAACGTGACCAATGTGGCGCTCATCAATGCTACGGTGGCAAACTCAACCGTGGAAAGCTTGCTTAACGTCACTAGCAGCAGCGTGCACTATGCCATGGACGTGTGGCTGAATGTCACGGTTCAAGTGGGCTACTCTGTGGCACTCAACAGTAGCATCACTAGTGGAAGGCGGCTGCTGCAGTATGAATGGGCTTCTGCAGATGAGCATGCCCAGCTTGCATCTGCCACCTCTGCTTTGGCACTGCCTAGCGGCGGCCCAGCAGCAGATGAAGTCTGGAGCTCAGATCAGTATGCTCAAGAAGGTCCTGGCCGAGTCCTGTCATCAGACTCAAACGAGTCTGCAGACGCTCAGAGTCTTCAGACTGAGTTGAGAGGTGATGCCAGCCATGGGGACTCAGACGACAGCCAGGCACAGCTGTCACTGCCAGCATTCGCAGCATCACTGGCAGCCATGGCTGGTGGTCGGCGGCAGCTACAGCAGTCAATCAGCTTCAGCTGGACATCGCCCTTGGATCTGCAGCTAGCCCTGCTGTCCACGGCTTTCACGCAGAGCTCCCAATGCAATGCTACGGCTGTAGCCCTGCAGCTGGACACCAGTGGCTCACTCAGCTCTCTCAACTGCACAACCTCCACCTCCACCACATTGCTGACTAACCTGCTGGCGGCTGCCAGCACAGGCTCCACATCAGCGCTGACGGTGCTCATGCTGTCCACTCAACCCACAAGCTCCAGGTCTACAAGCACTGTGGACAACAACGCTGGCATTGAGGCGTCACTGAACTCTGGCATCAGCATTCTGCTGCAAGGCTATCAGGTGGAGATTGCAGAGTTGGTGGCATGACTATCACTGCCATTGACACTGTGGATGAACTGGATGCATCGATGGCTAGCACCTACATCCAATCCTTCATCACCGCAGCCCAGACGTACATTTCCGTCACCACAACCTTTGTCGATGACGCTCTGGTCATCTTTGGCAAGACTGTGACCGCCAGCAGTGCAATCATCAGCGCCAGCGCGTACACACAGCTCGTACAGACCTCCCTGGCCGCCGCTGCATCAGCAGAGAATGCCCTGCTGGCCTCCACCACCTTCCAGGCAGCTGTGGCAGCCCTGGCACCAAACTGCACCACCAGAGACAGTCTGGGAAACGCCGCATTCACCTTCCTGCTTGCAGCCAATGAGACCCAGGAGAGCTTTGCCAACAGCAGTGACACAGCTGCGGCGACCACCGCCACAGCTGTGGCAAGTGAGACTGCCAGCGTCTGTCCCAAGGATTTGGTGGATAAGACAAGTGGGTACTGTGTGACTAGCTGGAATGGGTACTCTGTGACCCAGGTGTCGTCCATGCCTGCTGGGAAAGCTGTAGGGGAGCAGATGATTGGCAGAAGGCACATGGTGGGCTTCGATGGGAATGTGGTAGTTGGAGGCCTCCTGATCCATCAGGTAATGACATGCGCAGTTGGTCATACATGTAATGTATGTAAGACACTGGCATGTGTTGTGTCATAGCACGTTTCCTTTGCAATGGCAGCACTGATTTACCCAGCATGAATGGGCGCCTGCCAGAGTGCCTCCGTAAACACTACACATAGCATTGTATTGCACAAGCAGATGCAACCAAGGCACACTGCACACAAACGCATGATAAGGCCCCCAATGCACATGCTGTCTGTCTTGAAACAGTGCATGTTTCCAAGACATTAGAATCTAGCATTTGCTATCTTTGGTGTCTAATTTCTGTAGGAAAGGAGACCTGTGCTGGCATCCAAGAGGTTTGAGAGCCTGGCCAGCAACAGCAGCATACAAGGAGAGGATCTGGTGGACAACTGTCCTGTGGACATGCCCCGAGCCCTGTGCCCCCTGAAGGTTCAGCCCTACGGGACGGACCCAGTTTTCAACCCCTTCTCCAGCATCTTTGATGAGGACCTGCCAGGGCTGGACGCCAACTACTACAACGTTACCACAGTGAGTGCCACTCATGATGTGTATGTGCCACCTGGTTTTTGATTCAAGCCAGTATGCTCACATGCTGCTACTCTGGAGGCGCTCAGCATGACTGCTATCAGGTGTAGACTCTTGGGTTTTTTCTAACCTAGTACTGCTGGCAAATGCATCATTTTCGCAAGAGTGAGTACAGCTGCTGGACACAGTGCAGCATGCTGGCTTGATTTGGCCTGCACGCTTTGATGCCCTTTGCAGTTATGTGCGCTTCATTTTGTGATAGCAGCAAAGCACGCTGGCTATATGTGTATGCATAGATTTAGACGCAGACAGGCCCAAACAAGAGCAAACCTGCCAAAGATGTTGGCTTCTTTGCAGCTGTGCATCATGAGGACTTTGCCAGCGCAAAGCAAATGCAAACATGCAGTAACCATTGAAGCTGGTGGCACACAGTATGGACACAAGTGTGTTTGCATACGCATGCAGGGGTCAGGAGAGGTGTCATCAGTGGGCAGTCCATACGGCTGGTACTCCCAGAACATGCAGGACTACTCCACTGGCTTTGTGGCCATCTTTGATGTGCTCATCTCAGCCAACAGATCTCAGCAGATCCTGACCATGCTCCAGGACGGCCACTACCTTGATGACCAGACAGCCAGTAAGCAGCTGAACACCTGCTTCACAGCCCCCCTCTTAGCATTGGAGCCTTTCTGATTGTGGTCATTTGCTTGTAGTATTGAATCAGCAGGTTGTCAGTTGCAGAACTCAATCTCTGTTGTCAATTTGGGCTTTTATTGCTGTTAAGTGAATTGCTGCTACTGTCCATACGACCATGTGTAGGACTCTGCTATTAGCTAAATCATCAGTTGGCATTTGTGTGCAGCTTTCAACAACATGTTGCGACCACCAGAATTGTGCTTATGAGCAGGGCTGTATGTGCCTTCATGTTGTTGTGTATACAGCAGGCTGGTAGCATATTTGATAGGCTCTTCTTTCTGCAGGCCTAGAGTTGAAGCTGCTGACCTTCAACAGGCAGATGCGTATTTTTGGGATCATGCAGATGGACCTCCAGTGGGACTACGGTGGTACTATCAATGCACAGATGCAGATTGGTGCTATTCCCCTGATTGCTGACTCAGCATCCACAAGGTAGCTTGTAGCCTTGACGGCATGCATACATTGTGGTACAGTCAGCTTCAGATTGCCTTTGACCAGTTATCATACGGACAGAACCAGCAATTGAAACCCCAAATCAACAAAAGAGATCAAATTCCGTGACTTGCAGCCTGCTGACTCAATGCAGGCATCATCAGTCATCTGCTGTGAATGGCATTCTCATTCCATCACAAAGACATGATCAGCTAACACACAGCTGCGTAGTTACACTGCACATTTGCAAGCATCCTGTGTGAATGCAGCAGTTCCCCATTTGTGCCTTGCTTGAGCTGAGTACTTGATTGAGCATGCCTTGTGACTTGCTACTGCTACTCTAGCTAATTTGCTCACAAACAAATTCTTTATGCTGCCGGTGCAGGGCGCCTCAGATTGCTGCCTTGGTGTTTGTGGGCCTCATGACCCTCATCTTCTGTCTGTGGCTGGCCAATCAATGGCTCCACACCCTCCAGGAGCAAGCAGACACAGTGGCCCTTGACCTAGGCGCTGTTGTCTACAACACCATCATAGCTGCCACCATGCTTACTCAGTTGGTCTTGTGGGTAGTCTACATGAAGCTGCAGGCCGACCTTAGCAGCCCAGCACTGTCATATGACTTCTACGACAACAGAGAAACCTCACGGGCTAGGTTCCTGCTGCCGTACAAGGTTGACAATGCCAGCAGCACTGCTGTGGATTCGGGGGGTGATGAGGCCTTTTCTGGTAATCTGAGGTGGCCGTTGAAGACAAACAACACTGGGTTGGAGACCTATGCAGCCATGCTGCATAGCATGAATGTGCTGCAGACTCTGCAGGTCTGTTTTGCCTGGCCTTGGTCTTGACGTTGGCAACTTTGCTTGTGCAGCTGCTGGGATAGATTGAGCCAGGTGCAAGCATTGGTTGTACAACACAGTGTGTGTCACGGTCTTGTGAGTGGATGCTGTGTGGTCACGTTGCATGCCGAGTTGCAAAAAGTTCTGTGTCTGAGCTATGTTGTGATGCGTTGCACTGCACTCTGGCTTTCTTCCAGGCGCACAATGCAGTCTGTCAGCTCAACTACCATGTGTTGTATGTGCATGAGGTTTGATGTCGGTCTTTGGCATGCTGGGTCTGTGGCAATCATCATAAAGCTGCTGTCTGTGCAGCAGTACGATCACACAATCAGCACAAAGCCCTAGTGTGATATGCCAATACTGCCACACTTATGCAGGTCTCATACAGCAGTTTGCAAGGCATTGCGCTGCTGCTGATGCTGGGATACACCATGTACGATTTGGTGTTTGATGCCAAGCTGGGGATCATTGCTCGCACGCTGTACCGGGCCATGCCAGATTTGGCCCATTACTCTGTGATGGCCATGCTGCTAGTGACCGGGATCACAATGGCCAGTCATATCACTTTGGGTCCAATGCTTCCTGCCTTTGACACCTTCTCAGGTGGCTCTTCTTTGCTTTTGCTGCCAAAATGCTCATGCTGCCAATGTGCGACGTCAACCTGCGCACTGTCTTTTGCAAGGCTCTCTGCAGAGGTATCACATGGCACAACATTTGCTTGTCACTTGTAAACCTTGTGTGACCTTCTGTGACCTCACTGTCTTAGGCAGCTTGTCATAGGCATCTCTGCCCAAATGTGCTGTAAACGCAGCTGACTTGTACTGCATTTGGAAGGGATCTATACATTCATAAGCTTCATTTCTCAATGGGTATGCAGATTGCTAATTGCTGCTTTGTTACTGCAGTGTCATTCCAGAACTGGGGGTACACCCTGCTGCTGCATGTGCCCCCTGTGGCATCCACAGACCTCTCAGGCTACGTCCTGAACTTCGCAGAGCAGATGTCCCTCATTCTGTACTCAATCGCCATGCCATTCACCCTGCTGGTCTTCATCGGCTTTGTACTGACCATCATTCACCAGTTTCTGGTGCAAGAGTGGATCTTTGCCTATTTTGGCAACCACCTAGCCTTCATGCATGCTCTCAAGCATGTGGTCAGAGAGCAGTGGTATGTGTACCGCCACAAGGGGAGTGACGACTCATCACTTGTGAAGACCTTGAGGTTCTTGGCCAACTCAGATGCAGCCAAAGGGAAGCTGAGTGGCATGGCCCTGATTGAGGCAAACATGGAGCACACAGAGGACCTGACCCTTGATGATATCCGTGAGGTGCTGCGTCTGATGCAGCAGGAAGGGATGTTTGACAAGAAGAAGCAGAAGGGCAGCACGCCGCCAACAGATGATGGTAAGCATTGCTGTCAATGCTGCAGCTGATTGACCTGTTCATTGCAGCCTCCAGACGGTGGCTACAGACTTGTGCATACTTTGATCATTGATTTGTCTGATGGTACAGCATTAGCTTTGCTTCTTGTTACAGCATTTGAGTCACAGGCCATCTCATGATGCAGCACTTGCTTGTATATTAATCAGCAAGTGCTTGTACGCCATTTGCTGCTATGCAGCTAAGATCATGCACAATATCGCTTTTGACTGTGCCTCTTGCAAGGCACACAACTGCTTTGCTGCAAATCCTCACGGAGGTCAATTTTGCATCAGCGTAAAACTGTCAAGCTACAACAACACAAGGCAAGACTGCTCATGTCGGGCTATGGACTTGGTTGTCATTGCCCCAGGCACATTCACACAACACAAAAACTCGTCCCTGTCAGCTTAGGTGATTGTTGACTGATGCAGATGATCTGTCAGACTCATCAGAGACAGGCTGGGAGTGGCTAGCTGCCCTGTCACAGAAGACCAGCAAGCCCTTGCCTCCAATGCAGTCCCTGTCAGGATTCAACCCCCTGTTCAGGGGAGACATTGCAAGGGCACCCTCTCCCAGCAGCCAATCCTTCCGCCGTAGTCAGTCCTTCAACCCAGTGTTTAAAGCTGAGCATGCGCAGCATGAGCAGTTGGAGGTGGATTCAAACGCCTGGCAGCTGCATGGCATGGTGGCGAACCCCAGGACCAGTCCCCAGGAGATGTCCAGCCTTGCTTGGGACCACAGCGCCAGCAGCAGCAGCATTGTTGCAGTGCCAGCACCTACCGCAGAAGCTGAGCCAAGGCTCACTACTGATGGTGCAGCTGCTGAGGAAGATGCCTTGGCAGACTCCATGGCAAGGCTGTTGGCAGGGGACAGGCAGGACAGCGCTGACTGGGTCTCCAGCTCCTCTTCTTCAGATGATGTTTCCCCGCCAGTACGGTCGCTGAGCTTGCCGAGTGCTCTTTTGGAGGCAGCGATCCGGCGGGAAGGTGTGGCATTGGGCAGACCCCTTGGCAGAGACACCTCACTGCCTGTGTCTGTCCAATCAGGCTTTGACCCTGCCCTGTGGAGCACAGACCAGAAGCCAGCTTCTGTCTCCACACTGAGGCAGCGCTTCATTCACCAAGAGCAGCAGCAGCCGGAGCAGGCTGACATGACTGTTAACAGCAACGTCGAAGAGGCTGCTAGCCAACAGCCTGACATCTGGGCTGCTTTGGAGCGGCAGCCTTCTCCAGTGATCTCTCTGAGGCAGCGCTACATGCAAGCACAGCAGGAGCAGCAGCAGCAGCTGGAGGGGCAGGGCAGTGCCATGCAGCCCGGCCAGGCAGTGCTTGAGCTGATGCCTGAGGACATAGTTCTGCAAGAGGCCACCACTGAGTTGGATGCTACAGCTGGCGTGGGATTGCTGTCAGATGCTTATGAGCACCCAAAGCAGGCCCCACCTCCTGATTCAGGGCATGATGAAGGTGATGGGGTGCAACAGGCACCAGATGGGATGCATCAGCAGACAGGCTTGCCACCCCAGTATCCTGGCGTATCAGCTCGGGCAGCAAGACGCCACTTGCAGAAGCTTCCAACTGCTCTGTTTTCTGAACCACAGCCGCACAGAGAGGAGGCTCTTGACAGAGGTGTGCGCTTTGGGAGTGGCACAATGGCTGCTGATGAAGCTGACTGGCAGCAAGCACCTCAGACGCTGCCTAGGGCCAGATCAAGCCTGAAGCAGCAGCGCTCACCCAGAGGGTCCCTCAGGAAGCGCAGTTTCAGACGGCAGGGCAGCTCTGTCTCCTTTGCTGCTGTCTCGACAGCATCTGATGACAGCAGCGGCGAGAGTGGTGCTAGCGTCAGTGGCAAATCAAAGGCAAGGACAGGTCTGCAGGGAGCAGCTGGGCTTGCTGCCCCTCTGGTGAAGACAGTGTCTTCTGTCTGGTCCATGATCAGCGGTGGCCTGGCTCCAACGCCTGCAGTCTCTGCTCAAACTGCTGTGTATCAACCGGCCAGAAGCGACAGCCCAGACCTCGAGGCTGATCTGCCCCGTGGGGCCTCCACCAGACCCCCTCGACCTAGATCTGGCTCGGCTCTCTGGCAGATCGCTTCCACAAGAGCCGCAGCCGGACAGTTGGCGCCACAGATTGCGATTCAGCCTGCTGAGAGGTCTCTATCACGATTTGGGTCTTTCTGGGAGGTTGTTGCGCAGGCAACTACCACCAGGCCATCGCTGGCCAGCAATCTGGGCCCAGAGCACCTGGAGCTGGGCGTCAAGATGCTTCTGGAGGCCAAGCAGAAAGCTGGGCAGAAGGGCAGCAGGCTTGATAGCCTCAGAAGCCCCGGATCAAAGCACGCATCGGACTGGGGCGGCAGGCTGGACACTCAGCAAAGCCTGGCCAAGGTTATGCAAGTTCTGAGTGCCAAGCAGATCGGCAAATCTGTGAGCATGGCTTCCACAGTGCAGGTGTGACACATCTTCCCAACATTATACCTTTGAGATTGGTAGCTCTGAGCTCAGTAGGCATAGTGCGCTTTGTGTCCGACAGCTGTCAAGCACAGCTGCTCTGACAGCTCAGAATGGAGCATCTGCAGCATGCCTGAAATCTACACAGCAAATGCAGTGTGACCAAGTTGTGTCCTGATGGCAGCCATCTTTTGCGGGGGGCGTAATGAACACGCTACTTGACACATCAGTCTCATCTGTTGTGTACATTGCCACAGGATGTCATGGACGTTGAGACTGGAGGTGCCAGCATGTACAGCCTTACCTCTCGCGCCAGCTTTGCATCATCAAAGCACAGCAGGCTGACATCCCTTGCGTCCAGCACCAGTCTGGCAGCACCCAGTTTCACCAGTCTGAACAGACCAGAGGAAGTCGCTGCAACACTCTCTGAACTGTACAAGAAGCATGGCAATGTGAGCTCAGCAGCGCATGCTTACAAGAGGCTTGTGAGGCAGAGGACTCAGGATACGCAGCTGCTAGAAGCTGACGAAGATGAAGAGTCTGAGCCAGGCCTTTCAGCAGCTGCAATCGAGGCAACACAGTCTGTCATGCTGCAGCTGATCAAAGAGGCTGAGAAAGCCACTGCTGCCACTGCTCGGCAGCTTGTGCATCTGCATGAGACGCAGGGGAGTCTGCAAAGTATGTTGACACAGCTTGAGATGATGACCATGGTGTGGTCTAGGGACTCTACAGCTGGGTAGCACAGTCACCCAGCTTTGGTGGGTGATTCATGAAGGCTGCAAGCCAGCAGCATTAGCTTCGAGTCCAGATCTGCCGTTAGTTGCCAACTGTCATGTATGCTGCACAATGTACATGGCATTTGGACCACCTTTCCTTTGCTTCTAGTTGGCTAGACTGTCTTGGATCAGTTAGACAAACATATTTATTTGCTGCAGTTGAAAAAGTTTGATGTGTGCTTGAGCTTTGATTTGTAGCTAATCTTGCGGATGCAAAGTGCTTGCATGCCTGCAGAGACCTCTGTTGTTTGGTCTTAGCTGTAGCAATTTGCGTGATTACAGAGTGGGGATGTGTGTTGATGTATTGTTGGTACAAACATGTCACGTCGAGCAGTATAATGACGGCCAAACACCAAGCAGCTCATTTGTCCTATTGGCACAGCTTTATTTGATCGAAAGTGCTTGCTATCTAACACACCCAGCTGCCAGTCCCTATGCTAGCATGAATACAGGAGCGCATGGCATATGCGATCTGATTGCATGCAATCGTTATGTTGTCTACCTGTTGAGTTAGTCACGAATGTGAGCAAAAGCATGCATCCTAATCTTGCAATCATTCAAAATTCAGCTGCAGTCCAGTGGCTTGAGATTTGCCACTGCTTGGGGGGATGCTGTGACTTTTAGCATGGGTGATCTGAGGTGGTTGTAGCTGCGCTGAGAACACTCTTGTGGTCAAACTTCTTCCAAATGTCACATTGAGTCAGAGTCATTGCTGCCTCTCAGCTGCATTGTCAGAAGCTCACTGGACAGTGTCTTCTTGAACATGTCCATCTTGTGACGCAGCCGATCGCGCTCCTTGCGCAACTGCAGCATGCACCAACATGCTCAGTTGCTGAAATGTTCTTTGTCAAGCCAATTGGCAAGAAGATTACTCGCCAAATGGCAAGGAGTTACAGCATAGGATTCTCATAGACTAGCCAATCACATAGCATTGCACTCAAAGTAGGAACTGCGTTGAGCTCTTCATGCTGCAAGGCTACTATTGCTTGGCAATGAAATGCAGAGCAATCAAGCTTGAACAAAAGCTGTCAGCATCTTGTGGGCAATTGCAATAGGCACAAGCAGACAAAAAGTTGCCTCATTTTGAGATCTGCCCAGTGATTTGAAGCACCTTGCCACACACAGAGTCAGCCATACAAGACACGCTGATTGCGCAAGATGCAGAGTTGAGGTTTTGCACTCACAGTAAGGTTGGAACTTCTGGCCTGGTGCAGCAATGCAATAAGGTCTGCTGTCTCCTGAGCTAGCTCAGCGCTGTCTGCTCCATTGGCTGCCAGGACTCTCAGCTCATTCAGCTCCTCGCAGCTCACTGCCACCTCTCCTCTCTCAGCCAACAAAGCATCTGCACACAGGTCAGATCAAGCAGTTTGTTCCATTTTTTCCAAAATCACGTATTGCTCAGGTGTGTAATCAGGTGCCAAGAGCCATGACCTGGTGAGTAAAGACTCGGTAAAGTCTCTCTTGCAAAATTGCCAGATTGGCAGGCAGATAATCAGCAGTAGTACAGGTTCGGCCATACGCCATACTGGCACTATGAAAACTGCATCTGGTTGAATATTGTCACATCTCTAAGGGCAAGTGTTGTCTGTTGTGGGCTATACTGAGAGTAGCAACAACTGACTGTACACGCTGATTACTGCAAGCAATCCTTCAGCAACAATCAATTTTTTTGGCTGATAGTTGTGGTCAAATGTCAAGATATGCGTAAAGTGCACAGCATGAGACTGCTGGTGGGTTTCTGGTCTGTTACAGGCCCCCCTGGTCTGCCAGCTGGCGTGAACACATATGATCAGCTTGCAAACCAAGCAAGCCTCCAGGAAGGTCAGTAGATGACCAGTACTCTGACTGCTTTCCCACACTGCACAAAGGCCAGTCTGTAGGTTGATTCGTACCTATCTCAGAAGTAGACAAGTCTTGTGGGTGCCTGGCCTCACTACTAGCTTGGGCAATGGCTTGAGGCAGCGCCTCTCGGAGCTCCTGGAGCTGTTTCATGTCAGCAGCATGAGCCTCTTGCATGATCCTGGACTCCACTGCATGTGCAGCTTGCAGGTCAGCTTGTGACTGCTGTGCTGCCTCCTGGATGCTGCTCACCTGCTGTTCATGAGCAGCTTGCAGCTCCCGCAGCTGTGCTGCATGAGCCTGCTGCGCGTTGCCTTCATGTAGGTGATGCTGACCATTCTGCAGGTCAGCATACACAGGGTGACATGCTTGTGCATTAACATGTCACCACATATCCATCCCTTGTGCATTAACATGTCGCCACACATGCAGCCCTTGTGCAATAAGATGTTGCCACACATCCAGCCCTTGTGCAGGTGAACGCACAACCTTGTGATTTACCCCGACAACCATTGGTGATGTCATGTACAATAGTCCAATCACGACAACATAAAAACATGCACAACCTTTCCTGCTACAAAGCCATGATGATGGTCGAAATTGCTGCCTCAGGATTGACACCTCAGATGCAGATCCTACCCAATATTCAAGAGCTGCCTGTAGCCTGCAAACTGTGTGCCTAAGGCTGCTGCAATCATCGGGCTCAGGCTTGATTATTAAAAATGATACATACAATGCTACAAACACGACTAAGGAACTCTCACGTAAGCTTGAAGGGGTCAAATTGAGACTCACATGGTGTTCAGCAAGGCTAGCTGCAGTGTTCAGCTCAGCTCTCATGCCTTCCAGCTGTGCTGCTAAGGCATCACGCTCACTCTGCACGGCCTTCAGCTCAACATCTTGTTTGTTCACTTGACTCTGCAGGCACACAACAAAGGCCATTGGACCATTACAAACACTGTGTGTGAATGCGCCATGACAATGCTGATTTGGCTCATCCCAATTTTGAATGCTTGAGTTGCTCAAGCGCGACGTTTGCGAGAAATGACAAGCTGCAGAGTGAGTGCCCAGGCCAGCTGACCAAGCTGAGGGTTGCTCCCCTGGCTGGCTGAACTTGTGCATGGCTTTTGTACAGGCATACATTGTTGGTTCAACAGAAAGCTGTCCTTGTGAGTACCTGAAGACGCTTCATGCTGATGCCATGACTCTGTCTCATGGTTGTCATCTCATCATGAAGCATGGTAGCCTGGTGACCTCCCTGCAGAGGGTTGTGGCAGTCTAAGAGCATGAAGCGCCCAAGGGACTATTTCACCATGTACACACTGTGTCAAGGTTGTTACCTGTAAGGCTTCTTGTAATCTTAGTGTCAATTTTGACACAACAGAGCGCTGTGCCAGCAACTGATCCTGCAGCTCATGTGTTTCTTTGAAGTGATAACTTTTGAGGCCCTCGATCTCTGCGCTAGCAAGCATGGACTCGCGCTTGCCAAGCTCTAGCTGCAGAAACCAAAGCATTCATCAATGAACATCAATGAACGTCAGTAAGGACCAGTATTGAACATCAATGACGAACATCAAAGAAATTTCACGCAGCTCAGCAAACAGGTGCCATGTCTGACATCTTCAGCTGATCCATTGACACCACGTACCTGCTGGTAGAGGTCAGCGTGATCTGACAAGGCTCTTTGTAGCCTCAGACGTAGCGCGAAGACTTCAGCATCAGGCTCTGCCATGATGCGCTGAGAGGCAGGAGAGGTCTCGACTGGTCTTGTTTTCCGCCCAGTCACAACACTTTCGACACAGGATCCGCAGTCGGGGCTGTAGACAGCGACACAATTCGAGCGAGGTCTATGGTACAAAGTAAACGTCCAAACAGCAGCACATCACGCGCGTCTGCAAGGAACGACAGCATGTAGTCGCAGGTAACCTTTAGCCAAGTCACTGCAAGCAGCTGGACGTCTCCAGCGACCTCACATACCTGAAGGAACTCCAGATGGGCATGACTGACCAGGCTTACTCTTTTGGGTGCTCCTGATAATCGAGGAACTTGCAAGATCAGTCAGAGCATGAACAGCGTGTAAGTCGACAAGACATAGACTGCAGCTACTGAAGGTTGTTTACAATCACTGCATCAAGCAGATCTGCAGATATGTGAAGACGTCATATCCATGCGCCGCGAGGGAAGACGACAAGCAACGAAACGCACAAAGCCGCGCGGCTGCATGCATGCCCTCTCCCCTCTCTTGATGAAGGTGAATTGGGGCTCTCGGGGCTCGGCGGTGAATTCCCATTGGTCTGAATTCAGTGAGTTCAGAGTGCGATTCAGTGAAATCAAATTCACGTGGCTCGTGAAATCAGTCCTTCCACCACTGTCGTTTGAATGTGGTCTCGCGCTGTCGATCAGCTGTGCGCTCTTGTTGTGTATCAGCTTTGCCTTGTAGCGGCTCTGTGGTGAAGCAGATCGTACGAGGGAGGTCCGCGCCTGTTATCTTTACGCTCTCCTGATCGCATGCATAGCATCACCAGAGTTGAATAGAGCAGATGCCTGACGACAAAGAGCAGACTCAGTCCCAGCGATTGCACCCTCTTGCTAAAGCCCACTTCGACCTTCATCTCCCTGTCAAAGGGAAAGATGGCAGGCCCGCTCGTCCTGGTGGGCTCTGGCAACAACAACTCATGTGGCCTGATGGACACAAAGCTGGTGGATGAGGTTACCCGTCACAATGGGAAGAGGGAGTGCCTGATCAAGGGGCTTGATGAGCCACCCACCACAGATGTGCGCAAGATGGCATGCATCAGGCAGATTCGACAGGAGTGCAAGCTTCCTGACAAATATACTCACATTCCATGTCTACCTGATTTGCCTGAACAGGCAGACCCCGTAGGGATTCAGGCCATGATGGCTGGCCTCAACCCTGAGAACTCAGATCTGATCTTGACAGGTCCATCACTACCTTTCTTGTTGGTGTGCAGTTGCAGTAGTTTGCAGTGCCTCCCTTGCCTATTGCTCAATGACACATTAATCCTATTGCTTGGGCACATGTCCATACTTCATCTTCACCTAGCAGGCTGACAATGCTAAGATATAAATGTCAGTGTTCGCAAGCTTATTGTTGTCATACATGTATTGGCAACAGCTGTCCAGCAGCTCAACCTGTCACCTGCATAGCCCATAAGCTTTTGTGGCCTTGCAGGCATGGCCCCTGAGGACTCAGATGCTAAGAACTCAGATGATGAGCAGGAGCAAGAGGAAGAAGAGGAGCAGCCCATTGGAGACACAGCGACCCCTGTATATGTCAGGATTGGAACCAGCACTTTGCCCTCTGGCTCACGGCAACAACCAGGTGAGGTTGTAACATGACCTCACACACCAGAAGTGGCAGCAGAGACCTGGTTGCTGTGCATTGTTGCATTCTTGGCTGACATGTTACTGTGCCAGCTGCATGCCTATGCCCATGGCCTTGCTGTACTGATACGGTGTTGATGTCTTGCAGTTGCAGCCGTGGCGCATGCACAAATAGCTCCGCAAGTGAGAGTTGCTGGTGAGTATCACATCCTTTCATGGCAAGCTTCCTGCTATTGTTGGAATTCCATGCTGTGACAACACAGCTTTGTACATTCATTTGTTTTGATAGTCACAGCTCGTCAAGTCTTGGCTTGCTCTGTATGCATGTGCATGTTGGTAGGCTCAGTGCCCAGCACATGCAGTAGCAGGGTTTTGTCTCTACTGTTTTGTACCTGGACCTAGCGGTGCCCCGGCAGTCCCTTCAAGTCAATTGTCTGATCACAGGAACTCAAGAGCAAGTCTCAGGGATGCCTGTTGTTGCTGCCACAACCAGCCTGCCCCTAAGTGTGCAGCGATCAACTCCAGGTGCTGCACTGTGGAATTCTGCACCTTTGTGCTCTGCCCAAGTGACACCTGGTGTTTATGCTGTCTGGTGTTTTTTGGCTGCCTGTGATGTCAAGCTTTAAGATGCAGTGAATACACAGTGTTCCAGCTGGATTGGCCTGGGACTGTAGGTGAGCACTCAGGACGGGTGGACAGTGAACAAGCAAGCAGGTCAAATGTCAGAGTTGGTTCTGGACAGAAGCGTGTGTCCACTCCTTTGGCAACCTGCATGGCCCCTGCAGGTGCATGCACTGCTACTGTTAACTGTGTGCTATGTTTATGTGCTGGCAAATTGTAGTGTCTGCCTCATTGCCTTCAGTGTAACGCGAATTGCTTCGGCACATGTGACTCAAACAGCAGGTACAACTTTGGTCATGTGGACATACATTCTACTCATTTGTTGTCATACTCATTTGTTAAAGCTGTAAAAACTGTGTCTGCTGTAGTGAGTGGATCAACGCCTCACATGCTGGGCGCCTTTGTATCAAGCAGCCACAGGCCCCCGTCAGGGTTAGTTGGGGCTCATTCACATGGCAGACCTGCATCCACACCCATGCCACTCTTGGGTGCTACTCCTCATGCATCAGGTCAAGGTGAGCAATCTATACCGTTTGCACATGCCTTTGACATCATATGTGTTGCCAGTGAAGCAATTTGTCAGATGCTTCTTGAACATGGTGTCTTCATGCTGTGCAAGCAATGTCACAACTTGCTGTTTAGTAAGCAGACATCAGGCATGGTCATGTGTCAGATGCATGCATGATGTACTTTGCTGCCTGTCAGTCTTTGTTGTCAACCACTGCAGCTGCATTGCAAATTCCAAAACGGTTGAATGTGAGCTGCATGTCTCAGTCAACAAAATTGGTCATCTCCTGACTGAGCTGCACATTTGTTTCATTTGGATTTGCAGCTGGATCTGCTGGCCAATATGGTGGCAGTTGGACTGGTAGACAGCAGTCCAACAGAAGTCACACAGTCAGCCAGCCTGCAAGTCAAGCTGTGCAGTCAAGTAAGTGCTGATGGCCTCCCCTGGTCATTTACAATTGGCTTAGGTGTGACTTGTGTCGGTTGTCTGTGCCAGAAAACATGAGGCCTGCCATGTCTTTTCATCCCTACTGTTCTGTATGCAACAGGCCTATGATGTGCTGCAAGCAACATGTGCAAAGTCGTTTGCTGCTGAAGCTAGCTGTATGTGAGCTGACAGGATAGTATATTTCTGTTTCTTTGATGCTGCTCAAAAGTTGAGACCAGCATGCACATAGGGAACAACTGCTGATTGTGCTGTACAGTGGAGGCGTACTGGTGGAGCCTGGACCCTCCTGCTCATGCATTTGCAATTGCATCCTGCCCGCTGGCATACATGTGACTGTACATGTGCTGCATTAGTAACATGACCTTACTCATCCTTACATCTCCGGTTACATTGGGGTGCAGCATGTTATTGTTGTTTGCAGTTGGCTGTGCCAATGAGCCTGCATCTAGTCAAGGTCAGAGGCCTGTCAATCCACAGCTACCTGGACAGATGCCACCAAGGGGTGCCTCAATGGCATGGCAATATGGCAGGACTTCTCAGCCACCATCGCCAGCAATTCCAACAGGCCTTCTATGTGAGCAGACTGCGCACTTCCTGCAATTTGATTGCTCCTTTGATTGTGCATTGTTTGTCTGAACTCATAATCATTTGCACAGATGAAGTGACATGTGCATCATGTTTTGCGCACCATGTGCTGGTATGCAGTTGTCATGCATATGAATGACACATGCTTGGGCTGCTTAAGCACATGCTTGGGCTGCTTAAGCACATGCTTGTGCTGTTGTCAAACAAGTAAATGTTTCTGTTGCTCATGAATTTCAATGACAACCTGTAATTGCTGCAGTTGACATTGATAGTGATGATGATGACGATTTTGTTGCACCGGCAGCTAGCCAGACAAGGCACAATGAAAGAGCACTGCCAAGGCCTTACCTGGAGTTGCAGCAGCAGCCATGTAGGATTTTCAGTCTCATATTTAGCTGCGCAGCACTTCTGCAATGTCACAAGATTTGCAGAGGTTTACTGTCACTGTGTACTGTCACTGCAAAGGTTTACTGTCACAAATTTTGCGAAGGTTTACGGTTAATGTGTACTGTCACTGCAAAGGTGTACTGTCATTCTTTACTGTCACTGCAAAGGTCTACTCTTGCAAGTTTTGCAAAGGTTTACTGTCACTGTGTACTGTCACTGCAAAGGTGTACTGTCACAAGTTTTGCAAAGGTTTTCTTTGCTGTCTTGGGACCTGAACCAATCTGAGCCTATTCATTTGCTTGCAGATGGTGCCTCAGGGTTGCATGCCAGTACTGACCTGCAGCCTCAGGCAGGTGCTGTTGAGGGCCCTGAGTCTCAGCCTTTTCCCTTTGAGTCTTTGCAACAGGACCCTGAGCAGTCAGGTATGTGAGTATGTCGTGCTAATGATTACACTCTGCTTTGCTGTATTGGCAAGGAACCTCACCTGTGTGTCATGTTCTGTTTAGCCTGCTACCGCTGCTGAGCTGTTGAAGCATTGTGAGATGCAGTGCTGTGGCTTTGGTTTCTGACCTGCTAACATTGCATGCAGGCTTGAATGACATGCTTGAGACTGAGCACGCAAGTGCACCTCAGTTTCCAAAGCATGCTACAGGCCGACAGGTAAAACCCAAGAAGAAGGTGCACAAGCATGCACGTCCAGCATTTGCACGTCGCGTCTCTGGTACCAAGAGGGCTTTTGGCATTCCTGACATGTTCAGACCTGTGGAAACTCTGACAGAGCATGCAATGTTTGTGGACCTGCTCCCAGCATTCACCAAAGGCAGCAGAGTGGAGTGGTATGCCATGGCACGTGAATGGAATCTGCGTGTCCTCCATGCACACAAGATCAAGAGTCCTCTGGATGCATCTCTGAAGCATGAACACAAGCTGAAAGATTTTGCAAAAGCGTTTGTCAAAGCCACCAGGAGAAAGCAAGCTTTGATGACTTTTGCTTTCCCACAGGCCATGCAGCCTCTTGACCAAAACATGCAGCAAGAGGGTGACCGTGCTGCAGCTGCTGGCGCTACACAGCATGTGGCTGCAGGGCAGCCTGCTCATCACTATTCTGCAGCTGCTGGCAATGCACAGCAGTTTGCTGCAGTGCAGCCTGCTCATCGGTATTCTGCAACTGCTGGCAATGCACAGCAGTTTGCTGCAGTGCAGCCTGGGTGTCAGTATGCTGCAGGTGCTGGCAATGCACAGGATCTAGCGGCAGTGCAACAATCTTCAGCCAAGGCTTTCAGGCACATTGAGCATCCCCTTCACAATCCTGCTCCCAAACGAATCTGCAGGGCAGGGGCAGGGAGGGGTCAGCCAAGCAGACGAGGGGGCCCAGGCACAGGAAAGAGTTGTGCTCCTTGTTCACATGAGGCATCTGTGCATGGCAGAGGCCGTGTTCCAATGAAGGATGGCCATGCAAAGTTTTGCAAATGGTGCGCACCATGCTTCAAGACTGACAAGCTGTTGGTCTTGAGGGACGCACATGTTTGCCCCAACATCAAGCTGAAGAAATGATCATCTGTTGGTGCTTGGCCCGTTTTCTCTGAATCAGATGAGGTTGATTGCATGAGCAGCTGTGTAAAGGAAATGGCCCAAGAGATCTGCAATGCTAGGACAATGTGGTGTTGATGTTTGTTTTGTGATATGGCATGTCAGATTTAAATTTTGATAGTTCATTTTAAGTGTAGCATACTGAATGCTGTGAATTGCTTATGCATCAACACGCCACTTCGGGGTTCATGGGTTCACCCATTAGGTTGCAAATTGATACTGCTGTTGACAGCGATGCTGATTTCACTTTGAGAGGCACATCGGGGGTTTTTCATCAACAGTGTTTTCATACTGGCACTTTGGGGTTGATGTGCTTCTGTGAATTCAAATTTGCCTTTCGAAAAGGCCATCGGCGGTCCGATCAGCGTTCCGCTATACACGGGTACTAGGGAGCACTAGGGAGCATGCCCCGGGATTCGGACGATCCCGGATAGGGACCTGCTTTTGTTCGGGCCTGGGTTTGGCTTGTGTAATCTTCTTTTTCTTCTTCTTCATCTTTCGTGCTACTTGCACTGATGCCCCTATCAACAGCAGCCAAGTCATCAGCACAGGAGTGCCCGTGCCTCGTACGCCACCCAATTGCGGACATGTTGCGCCACATCAGATACATATGCCAGTCCCGAGTGTACACAGGTGCTATGTATATGTGAGGTTTGAATAGCAATTTTCACCACAATCTGCATATGTAATGAGACATAGGATCGCTGCAAGGATTGATCATTGCCCTGAGCATCAAGTGTGAACAATTGATGGACTAGGTCTCTGATGCAGCCCATTGGCAGAGGCGTTTCACCCAGCACCAGCAACCCTGCTGTC
>JAABUK010004827.1_pt1 | contig 21580 bp, 15 predicted proteins | sample 5559141 | NCBI WGS metagenome assembly JAABUK01 (sample SAMN10711869, study PRJNA513367) | rock metagenome | isolation source: Antarctica rocks | place: Antarctica: Victoria Land, Pudding Butte nord | collected 2016-01-03
TAATATACTAAAGATCAATTAATTACAAATAATTACAAAATAAATTTATTGTTAAATCGGTTTTTAGAGGTGCCCTTAAGTAAGTTAATGTAAAAGTTTAATATTAATTAAAAGCGGAAGGAGCAATTTGTGATCTATAAATATTTCCGGAATATAGTTTTGGAATTTCATAATCATGCAATTACCTTTGCCGTCCGAAAAATTATAAAAGGTAACAAATGCCTACAATACAGCAACTGGTAAGAAAAGGGAGAGAAATAATAAAAGCTAAAAGCAAATCAAGAGCGCTGGATGCTTGTCCGCAGCGTCGCGGTGTATGTACAAGAGTATATACCACTACGCCTAAAAAACCAAACTCAGCTTTACGTAAAGTTGCAAAGGTGCGTTTGACTAATAAAATTGAGGTTATTGCTTACATTCCTGGTGAAGGGCACAACCTGCAGGAACACTCAATTGTACTCATTCGTGGCGGTCGTGTAAAAGATTTACCAGGTGTTCGTTATCATATTGTACGGGGCAGTCTTGATACAGCAGGTGTAAAAGACCGTAAACAAAGCCGCTCTAAATATGGCACGAAGAAAGTAAAAGCAAAGAAGTAGGCGGGGTTAGTAAGCAGCAGGTCATAAGACTAATTGCTGTTACTTTAGAATTGAAATAATTAAGTAAAAATCATGCAGCTTATGCTGCACAAATAATAATAACCATGCGTAAGACGCAACCAAAGAAAATACCTTTAGCGCCAGACCCAAAATTCAATGATAAGCTGGTTACCCGTTTCGTAAACAATTTGATGTGGCAGGGCAAAAAAAGCATAGCATTGACTATATTTTACGACTCATTGGATAGAGTTGCAAAACAAACCAATGAAGATGGTTATGAAATTTGGAAAAGAGCGTTAGCAAACGTAACTCCGGGAGTTGAAGTAAGAAGTCGTCGTATTGGTGGTGCCACTTTTCAGATACCTTCAGAGGTAAGACAGGATAGAAAAGTATCTTTAAGCATAAAATGGCTAGTTCGTTTTAGCCGCGAGAGAAATGGTCGCAGTATGGCCGAGAAACTTGCTAACGAAATAATTGCTGCAAGCAAAGGAGAAGGCGGTGCTTTTAAAAAGAAAGAAGATACCCACCGTATGGCAGAAGCAAATAAAGCGTTTTCGCATTTCAAAATATAATTGTATTTTTTATTATGTTCTTAAGCCGTTCGTTTAATGAACGGCTTTTTTATGGAGGTTAAGTTAAAATGTAAAATCTTTTGCTATTGATTCTTTCATTTCTAATGCATAATTAGGTTCTATGACGATTTGTATGGCTAAAATTGCCATAACCTTCGGGTTGCGATTATATAAAATTCACATATTGGCTTTAGCCCAAAAACTCTCACAAAAAATTGCTCAACTCTTTGCCTGTGACATGTTTCCGGTTTTATCATTCAAGGTCTTCAGTTAAGGTTTTGGCTCTGTAAGAGCCTGCTGTTAATAGAAGGGATCGTGGAAATATTAATGCAGAATAGTAGGAGTTGCCTAAATTATAAAACAGGAAGCACCTGCGGAGCTTATCAAACTTTTTCAATTTCTGGTTCTGCAAACAGGCAGCACCTGCCGGAGCTTATCAAACTTTTTCAATTTCTGGTTCTACAAACAGGAAGCACCTCCGGGGCTTATCTAAATAACCTTGAGCTTAAAATAACAGCAATTGCAGCATAAATATTATTACCCATACTATCCGTCATAGACGCCCCTAATTATAATAGAATTAAAATTACAATTATAAAAAATAAAAAGAGGTCGCTTTTAAAGCAACCTCTTTTGTGAGAGCAGCATGCAAAATTAGTATCCGGGATTCTGTGTTAAGCTACTTCCATATTTGGCAGCTAAGTCTATTATAGCTGATGGAATAGGGAAATATTCGTTTTTTCCTTTAGTAAAAGAAGCAGTTTGCTTGTAAATACGTTTAGTCTTTTCAGTAGCTAAATAAGTATTCAGCGTTTCAGCAGCAATGCCCCAGCGAACAAGATCGAAGAAACGATGACCTTCTTCAGCTAATTCCAATCTTCTTTCAAAACGTACTGCAGTTCTTGCCATATTTTGATCTGTAAAAGGAGAATTGTAAATATCAATTACATAATTAGCTGGTGAGCCCTGTACCCAGCTCGCAGGGTTTTTAGCTCTTGCACGCACTAAGTTTATATATTCACGAGCTTTGTCTAAGGAACCAACTTCTATTTCTGCTTCTGCAGCCATTAATAACACGTCAGCATACCTGATCAGATAAATATCTTTTGCCGTAATATTTTTCCATCCTGAAGAAGTAAGGACATTTTCATCCTTTTTAGAAAAAATATGTTTTTTAGGACTGTATGGACCGGCATAGTTTTGATCTCTGATCCATGAGTAGCCAGGGTGAGGACCCCAATCCCAGAAATTAATACCTCTTCTTCCTACAGACCAGTCTAAGCGGGGATCTAATGGAGTTACATTATCAGGCTGATATACTGCATCGCTTTTTAAACCTTGATCGCTTTTTAAATCAACATCGTTAAAAGTAGTAAAGAGCGGCAAACCATCAGTGCCTGTTTTATAAGCATTCACGAGGTTTTGTGAAGGCTGAAAGAAACCGCAGCAACCAAAATCACCACCATAAGGAAAGGCAAGACCCAGAGAACGCTCACCGCTGCCATCTACATTACCTGAAGCCGCTGAAGCTATTCCAAACACTTCTTCTTTGTTGTTATCAAAAGCAGCGTCAAAATTTTGCCAGTAAGCATCCTGTAAACCATATTTCTTACCCTGTGAAGTTTGGCCGCTTGCTATTATAATATCGTAAAGAGCTTTTGCATCAGCATATTTGTGCTGGTACATGTAAGCTTTTGCAAGGTAGCACGCAGCAGCCCATTTATTTACCCGGGCCGCTTCTGGCTGAGTCTCGGGTAAATTGTCATACGCAAATTTTAAGTCTGCTTCTATGTTTGGCCATATATCTGTTGTGTTGCTATACCTTGTAGTAGTATCAGAAATAAAAGGCACATTATTCCACATTTTTTTTGCTTCGAAGTGGAAATGACCTCTCAAAAACATAGCCTGGCCTATTATATTCTTCTTCTCGTCATCAGTTAAAGTAACTGCAGGATCGTTAGCCAGGCGAATTACATCATTCGACCTTGAAACTCCTTCATATACAGCCAGCCATTTATTATAAAAATAACGGTTGGTCGGTTGTGTCTTATATTGTTCAATTTCTGTCATTTGGGGCTGGTCATTAGCATCGGTGCCTTTATAAGCATCATCAGCAGCAACACCCGCAGTAGCCCAATTGACAGCAGATGTTTCCCATGAGTCGCCCGAGACACCCTGTCCGTCTAAAACCCCGTAAACACCTATCAGCAAACCGTCTAAACCTTTTTTATTTTTTATAAGATCTGCGCTGTATTGACCGTAAGGCTGTGCATCTAAGAATTTTTTCTTGCATGCCTGCAGCAAAAGCGTACCGGCTATAAGCGTAAGGCTTAATACGAGTAATTTCGATTTATTATTTTTCATGTTTCTTTATTAATCTTTTATACTATTTTAATTAGAAGGTTAAATTTAAACCACCTGTTATAATTCTTGGTGTGGGAAAATTTCCTAAGTCTACACCCAGGCTGTTGGCATCAGATCTTGCTTGCCTGTAATCACCTCTGCCCACCTGTTGAGTGGTAATTTCAGGATCTAAACCGGTATACTTTGTAATGGTAAATAAGTTCTGTGCCTGTATATATATCCTTAAACGGTCTATACCGACATTTCTAAGAACATTAGCAGGAAGCGAATAACCAATTGAGAGGTTTTTAAGTCTCAGGTAACCCCCTGGTTCTACATAATAACTTACAGGTACCTGCCCGCTTGCGCCATCAGAAGCGTCTAATACAGGCAATTTAGCATTAGTATGTTCAGGTGTCCAGCTATCATACAAAACTCTTTTGTCGCGGTTGCCTTGAAAAGTGTTAAAATCTGTCCAGTAACGAACATAGTTAACTATTTGACCGCCATCTTTCCAATATAGAAAAGTAGAAATATCAAAATTTTTGTAAGAAGCATTAATATTAAAACCAGTTGTAAAATTTGGATGAGGACTGCCCATAAAGGTTCTGTCATCAGGTGTTATTTTACCATCTGGTTTACCACCCGGTCCTGATAAATCTTTGTATCTCCATTTACCAATGCCTTTATTATTTTGATCTAAAGCATCTACTTCTGCCTGGTTCTGGAAAAACCCATCAATAATATATCCGTAGAAACTTGAAAGAGGCCGTCCGGTTACTGAACGGTTAAACGGATCTATTCTTGATCTGTTACCTTCAAAAAACGGATCTGCTATATTTCCGACAGTGTTTCTATATAAAGAAAAAGTTGCACTTGCATCAAATTTGAAGTCTTTGCCAATATTAGTTCTATAGCTAAGCGCAATATCTACTCCTTTGTTCTTCATATCGCCTATGTTTACAGGCTGTCTGTTAATATTTCCGTTACTGGTGGGATCCAACTGTCTTTCATACAGCAAATCAGTTGTTTTACGGTTATACACATCCACTACCAGGTTTACACTATTGTGAAATAAGGTGGCATCTAAACCAACGTTAGTAGTTGCAGATTGTTCCCATTTTATGTTTGGATTACCAATTGCATTATGCCTTAAACCCGGTGTAAAGCTTGTATTGCTGCCATCAATGGGGTATCCTGCATTAAACAGATCAGCAGAATAAGAAGTAAGAAAACCAAAGTCCCGTATATTATCATTACCAAGAGTTCCCCAGCCAATACGTAGTTTAAGATCATTTAGCCAGCTTATCTTATTCTTCATAAATGATTCTTCTGATATACGCCAGCCCGCACTAGCTGAGTAGAAGTTACCATATTTATTTGCAGGACCAAATGCATTGGAAGAACCATCTCTTCTAATTGAACCACTAAGCAAGTATTTATCTTCAAAATTATAATCCGCTTTTGCAATAACAGGAGAATACTTTCTGTAACGGTACTCATAACCGCGACTGCTTGGAGTAGGATTTAATCCTGAATTAATTTGCCAGAAGTTTCGGTCAAATGAGAAATAATTGTTTGTATGCTCCTCTGTACCCCGGCCGCCACCTTCTACCATTTCTGTTCCTAATAAAGCGCGAACATCATGTTTATCAGCAAATAGTTTATGAAAGCTAAGCGTATTATACCAGGTCATTTGATAATCAAATCCCTGGTATTCATTGAAATTACCCGTGCCACCTCTTCCTTCTGCATTCTCGTATGCCGGTACTCCAAAATCGAAGCTGCTGCGATTACCATAATCCATTCCTATTACAGATTTAGCAGTAAGGTATTTAAGGAAATCAACTTCAGCATAGGCAGATCCTATCACCCCCACTTTTTTATCCTTATTATCTTTGCCCCTGTATAAATTGGCATAAGGGTTAGCAGCATTACCCAGGTTTGAACCTCTTGTTCCGGCAAAATTTCCTTCTAAATCATAAACAGGTACTATTGGCTGCATACGATAAGCAAAAGATATGGCGTTACCTTCATCCTGGTTATTAAAACCGTGTTTGTCTATATAACTTAACTGAATATTTTCCCCTACACGAATTTTGTTTTTTACAACAAAATTAGTATTAGCCCTTACAGAATATCTTTTATATCCGGTAAAATCTATAATACCTTCCTGGTTATAATAACCAAGCCCCAAAAGATAGTTACCTGTTTCGCTGCCACCCGAAACTGATATATTATGGCTTTGCATAGGAGCAGCTTTGGTGATTGCTTTTACCCAGTCAGTACCGGTTTTATTAGCAGGAACTATCAAATAAGTGCCTCCGCCGTTAACATCGTTTAAGTCGAGCTTGTATTTGCTTGGGTCAGCAGCAGGATCACTTGCCTGAACACCGCTTGATGTACCTGCCAAAATATATTCAGGAATAACGGGTGTTGCCGTAGAACTCTGACCACCATTGTATTGTCCAAGATTAAAAGTAGTATTAGTTTGTCCAGGTATTCCTTTTTGCAGCAATAAAAGATACCTGCCATACTCTTCAGAGTTCAACAAATCAAACTGCTTTGTAAGAGATTGAACGCCATAATAGGCATCATAATTTACTTTCGGTTTACCCTTACCTTTTTTTGTGGTAATGATAATAACGCCGTTAGCAGCCGCAGCGCCATAAGCAGCAGCAGAAGAAGCGTCTTTTAATACCTGCAGCGATTCTATATCGTTAGGGTTAAGATCACTGATATTACCCACCCGTGCCCCATCAACCACATATAAAGGTTCATTTTGGTTAAAGGTGGTAAAACCTCTGATTCTGATGGATGCTCCGGCCCCCGGAACACCTGAAGTACCTACTGTAACACCCGATGCTTTGCCCTGCAGCAGGCTTTCTACATTAGAACCAGGGTTTGCTACGAGTTCTTTTGCGTTAACAACAGATACCGACCCCGTAATGTCTTTTTTTCGCTGGGTGGTATAACCGGTAACCACAATTTCATTTAAAGTAGAGGAAGTAGCGTTCAACGAAAGCGTACCAACAGATGCACGCCCGTTAACAGGAACTTCAATGTTTTCAAAGCCTACAACAGAAATTTGTAAGACACTGTTGTCTTTAGGAACATTCAATGTAAAAGTTCCAGCGTCATTGGTTTGAGTACCAACATTAGATCCTCTGACCTTGATAGAGGCACCTGAAATGGGTTGATTACCTGTTTTGTTTAGAATTCTGCCCGTTATTGTTTTCTGGGCGAAAACAGAATTAAATACTAATAGTAAGAGCGCAATCATAGTACGCTTAACTATCTGTGTAAAAGTGGATGGCATGTGCTATAAAGTTTGATTTAAAAAATAAAAATAAGATTTTTTAAATTAACTTTTCATTAATTTTCCTTTTAACAGAATTTTAATAATTAGGAAAAGATTTTTTGTTAAAAGTGTAATAATGACTTTTTTAGTAAAAACAGCGAATCTAATGGACTATTTTATAATAAAATCAGTACAAGTTTTAGTATAAATGAATTATAACGACTTCTTGTGTTATACTCCGCTTTGCTTCGTTAATAATTGTCTAAGCTTTCTTTTAATTGTTTTATTTCCTTACCTTTGCGCCGCTTATTATTAGCCATAAAAAGGAAAGAATAAGAAAAAACTCTTGTGGTTTTAAGTATAATCCGGTAATAATTTCAAAGCTTTTTTTGGATTAGGTTGTTTAATAAATGATTAAATGACTGTTACTGCAATCAAAACAAGTCAAATAACAATTACAAATAAAAGGTCATGGCGGACTTACGATTTCAAAGAAACTTTGGTATTGCAGCACATATAGATGCCGGCAAGACAACAACAACAGAGCGTATTCTGTACTATACGGGTGTAAACCATAAAATTGGTGAAGTGCATGATGGCGCTGCTACTATGGACTGGATGGCCCAGGAGCAGGAAAGAGGTATAACTATCACCTCCGCGGCTACTACCTGTTTCTGGAATTTCCCAACTACACAGGGAGTCAAAAATGATAATAGCAGATTATACAAGTTTAATATTATTGATACGCCCGGTCACGTAGATTTTACAGTAGAGGTTGAGCGTTCTCTTCGAGTGCTTGACGGACTGTTGTCGTTATTTTGTGCTGTGAGCGGCGTAGAGCCTCAGTCCGAAACTGTGTGGCGTCAGGCTAACCGGTATAAAGTGCCGAGAATTGGTTTTGTAAATAAAATGGATCGCAGCGGCGCTGATTTCTTAAACGTAGTAAAACAGGTCAGGGAAATGCTGGGCGCTAAAGCTGTGCCTTTGCAATTGCCGATTGGGGCAGAAGACAGTTTTAAAGGTGTCGTTGACCTTATTACCATGAAAGGAATTATCTGGGATGAAGAGAGTAGAGGTATGACTTTTAAAGAAGTTCCCATTCCTGCTGATATGAAAGAAGAAGTAGAGCAGTACAGGCAGGAACTGGTAGAAGCAGTGGCCGAATATGATGACAAATTACTTGAAAAATTCTTCGACGATCCTGATACGATTACTGAAGATGAAGTGCATGAGGCTATCCGTAAAGCAACTATTGATCTTTCTATCATACCTATGATGTGCGGATCATCTTTTAAAAACAAAGGCGTGCAGAGTGCATTAGATGCAATCGTACGTTATTTGCCCGGTCCTTTGGATATTGCAGCTATAAAAGGCATTAATCCTGATACCGGAGAAGAAGTGATTCGTCATGCGGACCCGAAAGAGCCGTTCAGTGCTCTGGCGTTTAAGATTATGACTGACCCCTTTGTAGGGCGGCTTGCATTTTTCAGGGCTTATTCGGGTCGTTTAGAATCTGGTTCTTATGTGCTAAATGTGCGAACCGGTAAAAATGAACGTATCAGCCGTATTATGCAAATGCATGCTAATAAGCAAAATCCGGTTGATTTTATAGAAGCAGGAGATATAGGCGCTGCTGTCGGCTTTAAAGATATTAAAACAGGAGATACACTCTGTGATGAGAAAAATCCCATTACTTTAGAAAGCATGACCTTTCCTGAGCCGGTTATCTCTGTAGCTATTGAACCTAAAACCCAGGCAGACGTAGACAAAATGGGAATGGCAATCGCTAAACTTGTCGAAGAAGACCCAACGCTGAGAGTGAAAACCGATGAAGAAACCGGCCAGACAATTTTAAGCGGAATGGGAGAATTGCATCTTGAGATTATTGTGGACCGTATGCGCCGTGAATTTAAAGTTGAGATTAACCAAGGCGCTCCGCAGGTTGCCTATAAAGAAGCATTTACCAAAATGATTGATCACCGGGAGACTCTTAAAAAGCAAACGGGTGGTCGTGGTAAATTTGCCGACATTCTTTTTGAGATCGGACCTGCTGATGAAGAGTTTCTGAAAGAAGGAAAAGGAACATTTCAGTTTATAAATGATCTTTTCGGCGGATCAATCCCCCGTGAATTCGTTCCGGCTATTCAAAAAGGTTTTGAAAATTCAATGAATACTGGTGTATTGGCTGCTTACCCGATAGAAAGCATGAAAGTGCGTGTGTACGATGGCAGCTTCCATGCTGTAGATTCTGATGCTATGAGCTTTGAGCTCTGTGCAAGGGGTGGGTTTCGTGAAGCCGGTCGCAAAGCCAAACCGGTTTTGCTCGAACCAATAATGAAAGTTGAAGTTACTACACCAGACCAATACATGGGTGATGTAACAGGTGACCTAAACCGTCGCCGGGGTATGCTCGAAGGTATGGACAGCAGAGCCGGTTTGCAGGTTATTAAAGCAAAAGTACCTTTAAGTGAAATGTTTGGTTACGTAACCCAGCTTCGTTCATTATCTTCAGGCCGTGCCACTTCAACTATGGAATTCAGTCATTACAGCCCTGCTCCAAACAGCGTCTCTGAGGAAGTGATGGCTAAGCAGAAAGGCAAATTGAAAGTAGAAGATTAAACGTTATAAGCTTTTTTTAAAAAAGTAAAGATTTTACATAAAAACCCTGTTCGCCCAGAGCAGGGTTTTTTAATATCATTGAAATTAGTTACGAGGATAAAAACGGCTAAGCCGGATACTATAAAATGCAGTTTATTTTTGGATTGGTCGCTTGCTGCTGCAGGATTGTTATTGCTTTACTATGCATATTTCAAAAAATAAAAATTTAAACTTTTGTAAACTTACATCCTGTTTTTTTACAAATAATTCATGAGCTTAATCAGGTAATATACTTTTCAAAAGCTCAATTTTTTGTACTTTACCCCATATTCTTTCACCTCCCAACGCGTTGAGGTGGGCGATAATTTCTGAAACTATTTCATCATTTAACTGGCTTTCATATAGACCGATTACCTGCTCTTTATCTATTTTACAGCTCTTTGAGCTAATAGTATAATTTGATAGTTGAACTGCTAACTGCTCTTCAAGAATGTGTACTTGCTCTCTTATCTGGTCTTCACCAATTCTTTGTGCATAAGGCAAATCTTCAAAAAATATAACATCAAATCTGTTATAAAGTGCGATCACTGCTTCCCGGCAGATTGCATGGTCAATATGATTACCTATTGCAAGCGGGCAAAGCAGTAATCCGTCAACATGCTGTTCCAGAAGTTTCTGAAGGTTTTTTATCAATTCACATTCATTCGGTTGAAAAGGTTGGTTTTGAAAAATGTAGCCGTTTCTTAAAGGTGCATCTAACAGATCAAGATTGATAATGTTGACATTACCAATATTTTTATAGAATTCAGCATCTTCATTTTTTCTCAAACGGCTTACTGCATCAATCTCTTTGTTTTCAACGGGAATAGCTGTCCATTTGGTAACGGTAAAACAATTGATGATGGTTACGGAAATATTGTTTTCAGCACACTTTGCAATAGTAAGCGCTAAGCCAAATGCTGCATCGTCAATGTGTGGCGAAAGAATATAAACTTTCAATAGCGTATTTTTTTGAAAATCTTTTTAAACCACAAAGGCGCGAAGTCGCTAAGTTGCACAAAGGGAAGAAAACAACTTTGTGCTTCTTTGTGCCTTCGTGTCTTTGTGGTTCCCAAATTAACCAACTTTTGCATTCATCAGCTTCATCGGATTGCTTACTTCATTCTTTTTTGAAATAATATAGGGCGGCACCACCAAATAATGAATCGCATTATTTACAAAGCAATTTATTGCATCCGTCAATGTTTCAACCATTGTTTCATTTTTGCCATTAAAAGAAGTATTTGCAATGATGCCAACGCCGGTTTTTTCCTTAAAACTTCTTATTAAATCATAAATAAATGCATTGTCTTCTTTACTTACGGTTTGTATTCTTGCGCTATGATCTACATGTTCTATTGTCGGAAATTTATCTTTATAAGCATCCCGCAAAAAAGCTGTAAATAACATAAAGGGTGTTCTTCCCTTAAAATCAAAATATTCGCTCACATCTTCTTCCAGCACAAAAGGAGCAATGGGGCGGAACCATTCGCGGCCTTTAACAAAGGCATTAATCCAAAACTTATTTACAGCATATCTTGTATCGGCAACAATGCTGCGGTTGCCCAATGCTCTTGGGCCAAACTCGCTGTTGCTTTGAAACACGCAAAGTATTTTGCCCCATAGTAAATGATTAGCGCATTCTTCTATTATACTTTCAGGTGTATGAATGGTCAGGTCAGGATAATTTTCAATTAGCTTTGTTATTTCATCAATATCTACATCCGGCCCCAAATAATCAAATCTCCAGTCAAATTCATTTTTTATTTTCAAGCACTCTACTGCTCCGTAAATCGCACAACCAACAGAAGTGCCGCCATCGTGCGGAGCAGGCGGAATGAATAAATGATAACCTTGTTCGAGCACCTTTGTATTTGCTACACAATTTAATGCGCAGCCGCCTGCGTAAGCTATATTTTTTGTTCCGGTCACTTCACTTAACCACGCTGCTATTTCTATCAATGCTTTTTCGAACACATCCTGTCCTTTTGCCGCAAAATCTGCTTTTTCCTGAAAGGTTTTTTTCTCTTCTTTATAATTATAATCTGTGCTTTTAAAAGCTTCCATCCATTCGTGCGGTATCAGCACTTCACCTTCATTCACTATTAAATCAGGTAAGTTTAATTTAGTGATATCGCCATAGGCTGCAAGTCCCATTACTTTTCCTTCACTGCCTTCTCCTTCAAACAAACAATTGGTGAGCTTGTAATAAAAGTTGCCCAGACCTTGCGGCGCTTCCGGGTTGCGGTCGTGCAATTGTTTTTTTATACATTTAATCTCACCGTTTTGGCAATAATAATAAGACGCTACTTCAAAAAGATTTGTTTTTCCTTCTTTTCCCGGATAATCATATTTAATGTGCTCGACGGGGCTGCCGACAGAGTCAATAATCATCACCGCACAAGTATCAAAACCAGACGGCGGATAAGCGCTGTATAAGTGGGAAAGATGATGTGAAATCTCAACAATTCGTGCATCCGGTTTCAGGTTTAGCACACTTCTAAGCTCTTCGTGGTACTGTTCTTTTTTTTCAATTTCGTTGTCTGCCGACCAGCATTCCACCACTAAATCATAAGGCCTGTCAACCGCAGGAATGTGTTCTTTGTACAGCTTCATGTCGCCCAGCCTTCCCCAGTGATGTTTTCGTTTTGTCAAACGTTCTTTATGAATAGACATCACATGTTTACCGCCTTCAAAAATTGAAATGGTGCCATCCTGTGTGCGGTTGATACCTAAAATAGAAGGTGCGCTCATATGCAGAAAATAATATTTTTAATGAGTAATTAAGTTGGGAAAGATATAAAAAATCTGTGCCGGCGCAAATATATTCTCCGTTCCTGATTTACTTATAATTAGTTTTTTAATGAGGTATAATAAATTGTAATTTTCCGGCTTTGATAAAAAAAATTTTGCATTTCTCAAAAACAAAAAATATCCTCTTTTTTTGTTGATATTAATAGATGAAAAATAAAGAATTACTTTACAAATTGCTATAAACAAATATGGAAGAACAAAAATTAAGAAGCAGCAACTGGTTTGGGCGCAAAGGCAAAGACGGCTTCATTTATCGTGCGTGGATGAAGAACCAGGGAATACCCGATTATGAATTTAAAAACAAACCTGTTATAGGCATTTGTAACACCTGGAGTGAGCTAACGCCTTGCAACGCCCATTTCAGGGAACTGGCAGAGTCAGTTAAACGGGGCATTTCAGAAGCCGGAGGTTTTCCGGTAGAATTTCCCGTGATGTCATTGGGCGAAACATTGATTAAGCCTACAGCTATGCTTTACCGCAATCTCGCCAGCATGGATGTGGAAGAATCTATAAGAGCAAACCCGCTGGATGGCGTCGTGTTGCTGTGCGGCTGCGACAAAACAACGCCATCGCTGGTAATGGGCGCGTGCAGTGTAAATATTCCAACAATTGTTGTATCGGGCGGCCCGATGCTGACAGGTCAGCATAAAGGTAAAAGCATTGGTACCAGCGATGTATGGCGCTACCACGATGCCTTGCGGGAAGATAAAATACGTGAAGAAGAACTGCTGACAATAGAAGCGGCAATGTGCCGAAGCCGCGGTCATTGTGCGGTGATGGGCACCGCTTCTTCTATGGCGTGTATGGTCGAGTCATTAGGTCTTTCCTTACCTGGAAATGCTGCTATACCTGCTGCTGATGCACGGCGCAAAGTGCTGGCACAAATTTCAGGATTGCGTATTGTGGAAATGGTAAAAGAAGACCTGAAATTATCAGATATTCTTACTCGTAAAGCATTTGAGAATGCAATTATGGCGAATGCCGCCATCGGTGGTTCCACTAATTTTGTTATTCATTTATTAGCCATCGCCGGAAGAATTGGTGTGCCGCTTGCTTTGCCTGATTTTGATCCTTTATCTGCCAATATTCCGCTCATCGCTAATATTCAGCCTTCCGGTAAATATTTTATGGAAGATTTGTTTTACGCCGGGGGTTTGCCCGTGGTTTTAAAAGAGTTAGACAGCTTTCTTCATCATGACTGTATAACTGTAAACGGAAAAACAGTAAAAGAAAATTATAATGATGTGGAAGGCTATAACAGTGACGTAATTGCAACAATTGATAAACCCTTTAACAGCGCAACCGGACTTGCTGTTTTAAAAGGTAATTTGTGTGAAAACGGCGCAGTCATCAAACCTTCTGCCGCAAGCAAACACTTAATGCAGCATACCGGCAAAGCAATTGTATTTGAGAATATAGAAGATTATAAAGCAAGAATTGACGAAGATGAACTGGAAGTGGACGAAAATTCTGTTCTTGTTTTAAAAAATGTTGGCCCTAAAGGTTATCCTGGCATGCCTGAAGTTGGCAATATGGGCTTGCCTAAAAAGCTTTTGCAAAAAGGCGTGCTCGATATGGTTCGCATCTCTGACGGAAGAATGAGCGGTACAGGCTTCGGAACAGTGGTATTGCACGTTTCTCCCGAAGCTGCAACGGGAGGTAATTTTTCAGTAATTCAGACAGGAGATATGATTACACTCGATGTGCCAAACCGGTCTTTAAATGTTAATATGAGCATGAAAGAATTAGAGCTGAGAAAACAAAAATTCAAACCTTTGCCACCAGTTACAGAAAGAGGTTATGTAAGCTTGTATATAAATCATGTTCAGCAGGCACACTTAGGAGCTGACATGGATTTTTTAGTAGGAAACTCAGGAAGTAAAGTATCGAGAGATTCGCATTGATTGCGATAGCATAGAGTCCAATGTCATTGAGTTAAAGAACATTGTTTCTCTTGCTCCGGAGGAGCAAAATATTGGTAGAATTAATTGACCAAAGTATTTTGAGCGTGCCTTAGTTACGCTGCCTTTTATTCCGCACCTACAGCGCGGTTAAATCATTTTTAATGTTTTTATTCTACCAACATCTGACCTCTACAAGGTGTAAAACGGTTTAACTAAATGACATTTAGCCAATAATTAATTTTAAATGTTCTTGTTTATTTTACATTGTTCATTGACTTACAACTATTAACTTAAAAAAATGTCTTTTAAAAATAAAGCAGCTATAGTAACCGGAGCAGGCCAGGGAATCGGTTTTGAAATCTGTATGAGTCTTGCCAAAGAAGGAGCGAACGTTATCTTAAATGATACAGACCCGGCTTTAGCAGATGAGGCAGCAAGGTCTATAATCGAAGAGACTAATGCAAATTGTATATCACTTGCAGGAGACTCAAGTGATGTGGTGTTTATTCAAAAAATGGTGAATACAGCAGTTTCACAATTTGGAAGTCTTGACATTGCAATCGCTAATGCCGGAATCACATTATACGGTGATTTCTTTACCTATGCGCCCGAGTCTTTTCATAGAGTGATGCAGGTTAACCTGGGAGGAACTTTCTTTTTGGCTCAGGCTGCCGCTAATCAAATGAAACAGCAGGAGCGGGGCGGATCATTGTTATTTACTTCTTCTGTAACAGGGCACCAGGCGCATAAAAACCTGGCAGCTTATGGTATGAGCAAAGCAGCTTTGGAGATGCTTGCCAAAAATTTAGTTATAGAACTTTCAGAGTATAAAATCAATGTGAATACAATTGCGCCGGGTGCTACAGTAACTAAAAGAACTTTGGAGGAAGATATTGATTATGAAGGCATTTGGTCAAAAATCACTCCTATGGGCCGTCCCGCATCCGTAACGAATATTGCTGATGCAGCTTTATTTCTTGTATCTGACAAAGCCCGGCATATTACCGGGCAAAGTTTAATTGTTGATGGTGGCTGGACATGTATAAGTCCCTCACCATATTAACCCCACACCCCTAAAGGGCGAAATTATTCAGTTAAGGTTTTGGCTCTCGAAGAGCCTCCTGTTTATAGAAAGAATCGCAGAAATATGTATGTAGACTCCGTTAGGAGTCTCCTGAATTATCAACAGGAAGTAACTACGGAGCTAATCACGCTTTTTTATTTTTTGTATTCTATAAACAGGTAGTCCCTATTGAAGGTTAACCAGATGACATTGCCCTAATATACTAATATCAAGTAAAAATTGATGTTTTTTTGAACAGGATTTTTATTGCCCGGGTAATAAAAATTATCCTATTTATTAATAGTTTTAAAAATAACAATCTAATGGTAAAAACAACAGGATTGAAAATGGATGTTGTTATTGAACATAAGTGCGAACTTGGTGAAGGACCATTATGGGATGCTAAATGCAAAGTAATTTGCTGGATTGACATTCTAAAAGGGGAAATTCATGAATATTCACTTCAACAAAAAACACACAAAACAATATCAGTACATCAAATGATAGGATCTGTGGCTGTATGCGCAAACGGAAATTTTATTGCAGCTTTACAGAGTGGATTTGGTTTCGTAGACAGAATAAGCGGCGAAGTAACAATGATTGCAGACCCCGAAGCTCATTTACCCGCCAACCGATTTAACGAAGGAAAATGCGATCCTGCAGGAAGGTTCGTGGCAGGAACAATGTCTCTTTCAGAAGATCCGCAGGCAGGCAGTGTTTATATTTTAGAACACAATTTATCGGTTACCAAAAAAATAGAAAATGTAACCATTTCTAATGGAATGGCCTGGAGCAAAGATCATCAAACATTCTACTACATAGACACACCAACATTAGAAGTGTCTGCTTATGATTATAATAAAAGCACCGGGCATATCAAAAACAAAAAAACAATCATAAAAATTCCAAAGGAAGATGGCAGCCCCGACGGAATGACTATAGACAATGAAGGAATGCTCTGGGTTGCACACTGGGACGGATGGCAGATTACACGTTGGAATCCTGGTACGGGAAAGAAGCTTTATCATATTAAGATGCCGGTGGCGAGAGTGACCTCGTGTACATTTGGAGGAGAAAATCTTAATGATTTATATATTACCACAGCGAGGAAAGGTCTTTCAGAAGACGAACTGCAAAAGCAACCCTTGGCAGGTTCTCTTTTTGTGATTCGAAGTTGTGGTTTTAAAGGAATGCCTGCATTTGAATTTAATACGTAAATGAAAATACTTTTTTATAAAAGCTTGGATGATTGATAGTTAGTTTTGCTCTAATAAAAATGATAGAAGAATTAAGAAACATATTGCCGGAAAACCGGATAAGGTCAAGATACATCGATTTGGTGTCCTTTGCATCTGATGCCGGCTTTTATCACTTATTGCCCAAAGCAGTCGTGCAGCCAATAAATGAAGCAGAAATTATTTCCTTATTTCAATTTTCTCATTCTCACAAAATTCCTTTGGTATTTCGTACGGGCGGCACCAGCCTTTCAGGTCAATCTATAACTGATGGTATTTTAGTGGATTTAAGCCAATTCTGGAGTAAAATACAAATAGAAGAGTCTGGTAATTTGGTGCGTATACAACCTGGTGTTACCGGGGCAATGGTAAATGCTTATCTTAAGAAATATAAAAGAAAGATCGGCCCTGATCCATCAAGCATAAGCGCCGCTATGATGGGCGGAATTCTATCAAACAACGCCAGTGGCATGTGTTGCGGTGTAAAACTTAATTCTTATCACACGACAAAATATATACGTTTTATATTACCTGACGGGAAAATTTTTAATACTGAAAATCCACAGGATTACATTCGTTTTGAAACTGAGTGCAATGACTTATATAAAAGCCTCAATGAAATAAAATTTCAAATAGCATCAAATCAAACATTATTTAATAAAATCCGAAAGAAGTATCAAACTAAAAACACCGTTGGATATTCTTTAAACGCATTTATTGATTATAAATATGCGTTGGATATTCTGGCGCATCTTTTAATTGGAGCCGAGGGTACGCTTGCCTTTATTTCGGAGGCCGTGTTACAAACTGTTCCTGACTATCCGTATAAATCAACTGCGCTTCTTTATTTTCCCGATATGTATGCTGCCAGCGAAGCTATTGTTCCGCTGACCAATGCCGGGGCTTTAATGGTAGAATTAATGGACAGAGCCTCTTTGCACGCGGTGGAAAATATGGCCGGAATGCCGGCAATAGTAAAAACGCTTCCTGAACCTGCTGCTGCTTTGCTCATCGAATTTCAGGAAAATACTGTTGAGGAACTTGAAGAAAGAGTTAAACAATTTTTAGCTTCTGCACCTGAACTTTCTTTGTTTAATGACCCGGTTTTTACCAACGACCCTGCAGAGCAGGATTTTTTGTGGAAGGTTCGCAAAGGGCTTTTTCCTGCTGTTGGCGCTGTGCGTGCCAGCGGCACAACCGTTATTCTCGAAGATGTTACTTTTCCCGTTGAAAAATTAGGTGATGCCATTTCTGACTTGCATGCGCTTTTTATAAAACATAATTATCTCAATGGAATTATTTTCGGTCACGCCAAAGACGGTAATATTCATTTTGTAATTACACAATCATTCAACACTGCTGATGAGATAAAACGTTATGATTTGTTCATGCGTGAAGTGGTAACAATGGTAACCGGCAAATACAATGGGAGTCTAAAAGCAGAGCACGGAACAGGGCGAAACATGGCTCCTTTTGTAGAAACCGAATGGGGTGAAGAAGCATACGAAATAATGAAAAAGGTAAAGCAGGCAATTGATCCATATTTGTTGTTGAATCCCGGTGTAATTATTAATGATGATAAGAATGCTCACATTAAAAATTTAAAAGAGCTTCCATCAGTTGAAGAAGAGGTTGACAGGTGTACCGAATGCGGTTACTGCGAGCACAAATGCCCCAGCCGCAATATTACTGCTACTCCAAGGCGCAGAATTGTAATAAGAAGAGTTTTAAAAAAGCTTGAATTGGATGGCAATACATCTGATTACAAATTGCTGCTTAACCAATACAAGTACGACGGTTTGGAAACTTGCGCTGTAGACGGGCTTTGTGCAACCGCTTGTCCGGTAGATATTAATACCGGAGATCTTATTAAGCGGTTAAGGAGAGAAAACCATTCTGCTTCAGCAAACAAAATTGCATTAGCAATAGCAAAAAGTTTCAAGACAGCAGAATGGATGGCGCGTGCAGCTTTAAAAATGGGGTTTGCCATAAATAAAGTTTTCGGACAAAATGCAATGATCAAAATAACAGGCGGAATTAAGAAGTTGATTCCTGCAATGCCTTTATGGTCAAATCATCTCAGTTTGCCGCCCGATCTTGCTGTTATTAATAAGAAAAAGCAGTTTTCTGATAAAATTGCTGATAGTACCGTCGTTTACTTTCCCGCATGCATTTCGCGGATGTTGGGCACTTATGAGGGAAAGAAGAAAAATCTTATGGAAACCTTTATAAGCATCTGTAATAAATCAGGTATTGAGGTAAAAATATTAGACGACGTTAATGGCAGTTGCTGCAGCCAGATTTTTTCTTCCAAAGGTTTTAGCGATGCTTATCGTTTTACAGCTAATAATATAGTGGAAAGATTATGGAGAACCAGCGGCGAAGGACGTTTTCCTGTTGTAATTGATGTAAGCTCATGTGCCTATACGCTTCATCATACCCGTCCTGTTTTGAATGAAGAAAATAAGATAAAATTTGATAAATTGACTATGCTGGACAGTGTAGATTTTTTACATGATATGGTAATGCCTTTTGCCAGGATTAAACAAAAGAAAAGCAACATTGTGCTGCATCCTGTTTGTTCATTACAAAAGATGAAGACGGAGAATAAATTTATCAGCGTTGCAAAACATTTTGCAGATAATGTTACGGTTCCAAAATATGCGGGTTGCTGCGGTATGGCCGGAGACCGTGGTTTTTTATTTCCTGAACTTACCGCTTCTGCAACACTTCCCGAAGCTTTGGAAGTAAATCGGAAAAAGTACAACGGATATTATTCCTCGACGAAAACGTGTGAAATAGCGATGTCTGAAGCGGTGAAAGAAAATTACGAATCGATTTTATATTTGGTGGATGAAGCATTATAATAATTGAAACATTGACTACTTATTTAAAAATGCTGCTAATTCTTTAGCATTTTTATGCTTTGTTGTCAAACCTTTTTTAGCACTATCCAGTGCATCTTTTGTTGTGCTGTTCGGTTCATCCAATATTTCTGCAAACGGCATTGTCTCAATCAATTCAACAAATTTTTTTGCTTGCTTTGTTTTTGTATCTATTCTTATATAGGTCATTACTAATTATTAGGATAGAACAAAAATAATTAAAACACGAGTTTATTAAAAAAAAAGTTGCATTAAAAAGTATAGGATAATCATTAAAACGTATTTACTTTCCATACAACGATTTTTTTGTGAAGTATATTTTAGTAAACGAGCCATTACCAAAGTTAAGAAATTTAATAGTGTTTGCAGGAGTTTCTGAAATGTATGAACTATGCCCGGCTGCAAGTTGCAGGTGAAGAACACCGTGTAAACGGCAAAAAAAAACCCTGTTAGCGGTATATGCTGTTAGTTATTCTTTCGTTTCTTTGATGATTTTGCCCTTTCGTTAAAATCAAGGCAAAGGTTCATCCAAAACTCAAAATCTTTTTTGTTCTTAAATCCTGCCGGTTCCACCAAACAATAACCTTTATATTCCTTACCTTTCATTATCATTGGTAGAAATCCTTTTTTTTCTGCTATTTCTTCTGTTTGGGCAGGGTCAAAACGACACATGAGGTGGTTGTCAGATACATTTATGCACATCTTGCCTTTTATCATAAACGCCAAACCGCCAAACAACTTTTTTTCTTCCACTTCAATGTCTGGAATGTTACTTAAATAGTCGTTTACTCTTTTTGCAAGATTTAAATCGTATGACATATAAGTAGATTTATGAATTCTGTTGAAACAAAAGAGAGTTAAAGTAAATAGTAAGTGATTGCAGTTTGCCGTCTTTGGCTGTCCATATCTCGGCTACGTTTCCATTTGTCGTTTTTCCATTTTCGAAAACATAATCATAATTGCCAATCACACAGGCGTTATTACCTTCGATAATCATTCGTTGTACACGCATTGTTTGAAAGGTTTTTGAAAAATCTTTTATCATTTCAATATATGCCTGTTTGCTCACTAAAGGGGGCGCATCATTCATGACAAATATAAAGTCATCGGCTAATACACTTTCCCAATTTGCTTTTTCCCCAAAACCTTTATAGTCAGTTTCTAAAAGCCGTTTTGTTTGTGCTGTTTTTTCCATTGCTTTTTGATTTTAAGTTTATAAATTTGTTATTGCAATTTGCAAGTACAAATATAAAGAGATATTGCAAAATGCAAGTCCTATTTTTATATTTATGGAAAAGAAAAGGTCTGACTGTCCGATTAGCTGTTCGCTTGATGTTTTTGGTGATAAATGGTCATTGCTGATTATCAGGGATATAATGTTAAGAGGAAAAGTGTCTTATAGTGAGTTTTTGGCTTCCGAAGAAAAAATCGCAACTAATATTTTGGTGAACAGGTTGAATGTGCTTGAAGCTGAAAAAATTTTGGTCAAAGAAGTTTCGCCTGCAAACCGGTCAAAGTTTGTTTACAGCCTTACGCAAAAGGGAGCGGACTTGTTACCGATAGTTATAGAGATAATGGATTGGGGAGCAAAATACAACGAAAATTGTCCGCGAAGGGAACTTGGTAAAAAAATCAAGAAAGACAAGGTTGCCGTAATCAAAGAGTATTCTCAATTGTTAAAAGAGCAGGTTAAACAGAAGTTGCCTTAATGTCCATACTTGTTTCGGATGTCTGGCATAGCATTACCGCTAACGATTTAGTATTGCCGATGGTGGGGAAATAGAATTCCGTCTGCCGGGACAACCGCTGCCGGGTTTTGATTTAAAGTTGAAGTTAAATACAAAAAGCCAAATAGAAAACCTCCAGCCGGAACCAAAGCCAAAGAACGAACTACTGCTGATTGCTCCAACGTCCAGCCCCACTCATTGGCAATACTTTTGTTGAACTAAACCTGCGGTAGCCTTTCTGCCCGATTGCTATAAGAACAGACCTTAGTTGTTCACCAAAAAACTACAACTAATGGTTAACAAAGTAACAAAACAGTACAACACTGTTTTATCTCAGGCAAAGAGAGGCGTACCGGGTTTTGCAAATGCGTATGCCAAATTTATCGAAAAAGTTACGATTGGGCAAAACAGTAAAAGCCTCATTGTCAACTACAGCCGCAGCCTGGCCTGCATTTCCCTGCACTTCAGCAGGCCTCCTCACCTGGTAAGTGTTGATGAAA
>JAABUK010004828.1_pt1 | contig 21580 bp, 13 predicted proteins | sample 5559141 | NCBI WGS metagenome assembly JAABUK01 (sample SAMN10711869, study PRJNA513367) | rock metagenome | isolation source: Antarctica rocks | place: Antarctica: Victoria Land, Pudding Butte nord | collected 2016-01-03
ATCTCCTCGACCGGCTCGGGAAGTGAGCCGCTCAGGTGGCCTGGCCTGACCCCCGATACCAGGCCACGAACGCGGCGATCCCCTGGCGGAACGGGGTCGCCGGGGCGTAGCCCAGCTCGCGGCCGGCCAGGGTGATGTCCGCGGAGGTCAGGCGGACGTCGCCGGGCTGCTCGGGGAGGTGCCGGATCCTCGGCGTCTTGCCCAGCGCCTCGCCGAGGATCGCGACCATCGCCCGCAACTCGATCGGCTCCGAGTGGCCGAGGTTGTAGAGGTTCAGGCCGTTGCAGCGGTCGATCGCCCGGACGACCCCCTCGGCCAGGTCGTCGACATACGTGTAGTCGCGCCGGGTCGAGCCGTCGCCGAAGATCGGGACCTCCTCGCCGCGGTCGATCAGCCCGGCGAACTTGGCGACGGCGAGGTCCGGCCGGTTCCTCGGCCCGTAGGCGGTGAAGAACCGGAGGCCGGTGGCGGGCAGGCCGTGGAGGTGGTGGAAGGTGTGGGCCATCAGCTCGCAGGCCCGCTTGGTCGCCGCGTAGGGGCTGACCGGGTGGTCGACCGGGTCGGACTCGCGGAACGGGGCGGCGGTCCGCTCGCCGTAGATGCTGGAGCTGGAGGCGTAGACGAACCGGGGCATCGGGTCGAGCCTGCGGGCGGCGTCCATCAGGTTGGCCGTGCCGCCGACGTTGACCGCCGCGTAGAGGCCCGGCCGCTCGATGCTCGGCCGGACCCCCGCCAGGGCCGCGAGGTGCGCGACCGCCTCGGGCCGATGCTCGCGGAGCAGGGCGTCGACCCGGTCCGCGTCGCGGACGTCGGCCTCGGCCAGGGTGAAGGCCGGGCTGGCCAGGGCCCTCGCCAGGTTGGCCCGCTTCCGGCTCGGGGCGTAGTACGGGTCGAAGTTGTCGAGCCCGACGACCTCGTCGCCCCGGGCCAGCAGGCGGTCGACCAGGACCGAGCCGATGAAACCGGCGGCGCCGGTGACCAGGATGCGCATGTCGGAACTGGCCTCGCCCCCGGTGCTCGATCGACCCCTGATCCGCCTCGAAGGTATCCGCACCCGCCCGTTACGGGAAGGATCTCGATCCCCGGGCCCTTCCCGTGAATTCGTTAACGGATCCCCCTTGCGGCCCGGTCGGGTTGCCGGATAGGATCGGCCGATCGGACCTGTTAGCGAATTAACGAAGGAGGCGAGAGCCGTGGCCCGACCCCCCTCCGAGGCCCTGACCGGCCGCGAGGCGCAGATCATGGACGTGCTCTGGTCGGTCGAGGAGGCGACGGCCGAGCAGGTCCGCGCCGCGCTGGCCGACCCGTTGCACGACTCGACGGTGCGGACCCTGCTGCGGGTCCTGGTGACCAAGGGGTATTTGACCCAGGAATCGCGGGGGAAGGCCTTCGCGTACCGGGCGGCGATCGGCCGGGCCGAGGGCCAGCGCGGGGCCCTGGCCGGGGTCCTCGCCCGGTTCTTCGGCGGCTCGGCCGAGAGCCTGGTCCTCCGCCTGATCGAGGACGAGCAGCTCACCGCCGCCCAGCTCGACGAGATCCGCAAGGCCGCCGCCCCGAAGCCGAAGCGTCGCAAAGGCCGACAAGGAGAAGGCTCATGACCCTGGATTCGACCGCCTTGCTGGCGTCCGGCCTCGACCTGACGGCCCGCGCCTCGGTGGTGCTTGCGATCGCGTTGACGGGAGGCCTGGCCTTCGGCCGCCGCCGCCCGCTGGTCGCCTCGGCGATCGGCCAGGCCGCGCTGGTGGCCCTGGCCCTGCTGCCGGCCTCGGCCCTGCTGATGCCGCCGCGGCCCTGGCCGGTCCTCCGGGCCGAGCCGAGGCCCGCCGCCTCGCCCCGGCCCCCGGCCGAGATCGTCGAGATGATGCCGACGCCCGAAAGCCTGGAGTTCACCAAGGTCGATCCCCCGGCCGCGAATTTCCATCCGGTCGCGGTCGCGCCCACGTCGAGCCGCTTCGACGCCCCATCGGCCGGGCCCGCTCCCGAGGCCGGTCGGCCGGTCGAGCTGGCCTCCGCCCTGGTCGCAGCTTATGCGACGGTCGCCCTGGCGATGCTGGCCCGGCTGGTCGGCTCGCTCCTGGGCGTGGCCCGGCTCCGGCGGTCGGCCGAGGCGGTCGACGACCCGGCCTGGCTCGACTTGCTCGGTCGGATCAAGGGCCGCCTCGGGGTCGTCCGCGAGGTCGCGCTGGCGCGTTCGCCCCGGGTCGGGGTGCCGGTGGTGGTCGGCTGGCTCCGGCCGATGATCCTCCTGCCGGGCGGGCCGGGCCGGGTCGCCCCGGTCGATCATGCCGAGGCGATCCTGCTCCACGAGCTGGCGCACGTCGCCCGGGGCGACTACGGCTGGAACCTCCTGCTCAAGGGGGTCGAGGCCGCCTACTGGTTCCACCCGCTCGCCTGGGTCCTCGGTCGCGTCGTCGCCGGCTCGCGCGAGCGGGCCTGCGACGCCTACTGCGTCCACGAGATGGGCGGGCCCTCGGCTTACCGGGCCGCCCTGATCGGGATGGCCGAAGGGCTGGTCCGCCGCCCCTCGCCATCGCCGGCGCTCGGCCTGGCGATGGCGAATCGGTCGAGGCTGGCCGGGCGGATTGAGGCGATCGACCGGGGCCCGGGAGAGTCGCGCTGCTTGCCTCGCCGGCCGGCCCGGCTCGCCCTGCTGATCCTGGCCCTCGGCTCGGCCGCCCTGATCGGGCCAGCGAAGCTCACCCGCGCCGAGCCCTCCCCGATCCAGGAGCCGAAGGCGGTCGAGGCCGCGAAAGCCGCCGCCCAGGGCCGGACCCTCCACCTCCGCCTGGTCTCCGCCGAGACCGGCAAGCCGATCGCCGGTGCCGACGTCCGCGTCTCGCTCAGCCTCCTCAAGGAGGACACCTGGCGGAAGGCCGACGAGCAGGGGCGGCTCGACATCGTCCATGGCACCGGCCCCGACGACGTCAGCTTCAACGTGGATGCCTGGGGCGACGGCTTCGCCATGCAGCGCCACGCCTGGGGCGTGAACCCCAACGTCAAGATTCCCGACGAGGTCACCATCAAGCTCTGGCCGGGCGAGTCCCTCGGCGGGATGGTCCTGGATGAGGAGGGACGGCCGATCTCCGGGGCGGAGGTTTATCTGTTCAGCCACAACTTCAAAAGGAAGGACCCGGCCGAGTTGCTCTACGACCTCCGCGCCATCACCGGCACCGATGGTCGTTGGAAGACCGGAGGAGCCCCCCAGACGACAGGCAACCTGCTCGGGTTTCAGATCAACCACCCGGATTTCCTCAGCGATCGCGGGTATGTCGCCACGCGGGTAATCCCCCCCATCGAGGAACTCCGCGCCGGCACGGCCGTCTCGGTCATGACGAAGGGAGTACCGATCGAGGGGAAAGTCCTCAACGACGACGGCAAGCCGGTCGCCGACGCCCTCGTCATCTCCACCGATCAACCGGGCTCGCTTTACGGCTCCGTCGCCAATTTCGAGGTTCGGACCGGGCCCGACGGGCGGTTCCGCACCGGGCAGGTCAAGGCGGGCGACTGGCACCTCCTCGTCCGGGCGAAGGGCCACTCCCCGGCGGCCCGCAAGCTCACGGTCGGCACCGCGATCCCGTCCGAGGAGGTCCGCTTGGGCCCGCCCCACTCCTTCCGAGCTCGGGTGGTCGACCCCGAGGGCAAGCCGATCGAAGGGGCGTTTGTCAACATCGATACCTGGCGGGGCTACCGCTGCCTGGGGGTCTATCTCTACACCGATGCCGATGGCCGGGTCCGATGGGACGATGCCCCCGGCGACGACCTGACCATCAATATCGACCACCCGACCCACCTGGGGTACTTCCATCAGAAGGCCCCGGTGGACACCGACAACACGTTCACCCTCAATCCCTCGCTGGCGATCTCGGGGATCGTCCGCGACGCCTCGACTCTCAAGGGGATCGAGGGGGCCGAGGTCGAGTATGGCGCCGTCGACCCGAAGACCGGCGAGGTCGCCATCTGGCGGAAACGTCCCGCAAAGAGCTGGGTCTGGTACAACCAGGGTTGGCTAACTGTCCGTTTTGCCCCCGAGGCCGAGGCCTACAAGATCCGCATCCTCACGCCGGGCTACCCCCCGTTCGTCTCGCGGGCCTTCGGCAAGGAAGAGAAGGTGGTGACCCATTACGATATCACCATGACTCGCGGCTCGGCGGGCTTGCCGACGGCGACGGCGATCCGCCCCGACGGCCGGCCGCTCGCCGGCGCGAAGGTCTATTGGGCGGGGTGGAACGAGGACCTCCGGGTCGAGGACGGCGAGGTCTCCCCCGGAATCAAAGGGACGGCCTTGACGACCGCCGCCGACGGGTCGTTCCCGATCCCCCAGGGCTCGGAGCCAACCCTCGTCCTGGTCGTCGGCGACGACTGCTACGCCACCGCCGGGACCGACGCCCTGGCCAGGTCGCCCCGGCTTCAGGCCCGGCTTTACGCCCGGGTCGAGGGCCGCTATCGGATCGGCGACCGGCCGGGGGCCGATAAGCCCATCGAGCTTTCGGGATACATCAACGCCGAGCAGACCGGATCGCGAGGCCTACACGACCGCCACCGGGCGAAGACCGACGCGGAGGGGCGGTTCGCCTTCGGCCGGGTGATGGCCATGTCCGGCCTCCGGCTCTCGCGCCAGAACAAGATCGGGTGGTCGTGGTCGCTCGGCCAGCCGGTCGAGGCCGAGGAGGGCAAGACGACCGTCGTGGCGTTCGGCGGCCGGGGCCAGGCGATCACGGGCCGGGTCGAGCCGCCCATCGGGTGGGGCAAGCCGGTCGACTTCACCGATCAGGCGACCGCCCGGATCGAGACCGATCGGACCAACACGCCGTTCCCGCTGGACCTCCTGCGGGGCAAGACCTCGCTCAACGATCCGGGCTGGATGAACTGGCTCCAGGGCTGGCAACGGAGCCCCGAGGGTCGGGCCTACGCTTCAGGGCGGGTGGCCGCGTACGTCCCCCTCGCCCCCGACGGCTCCTTCCGCCTCGACGACGTCCCGACCGGCGATTACCTCGTCACGGTCGACGTCAACCAGCGCGATTACGGTCGCGAGCCTGGCCCGTTCCTCACGATCGCCCGGACGGTCGCCGTGCCGCCGCTCCCCGGCGGCCGGTCGGACCAGGCCCTCGACCTCGGCCCCCTCCCCCTCCGCCCTCGCGCCACCACGGGCCCGAAGGCTGGCGATCCCGCCCCGGCCTTCGAGGTGACGCCCCTCGACGGCAAGAAGCTGGACGTGCCCGGCCACTTCCGGGGGAAGTTCCTCCTGCTCGACCTGGGGACCCTCTCCGATGACCAGACGAGGCTCCAGTTGGTGAGGATGAACGACGTGGCGGCCCGGTTTGGCGCCGACCCCCGGTTCGCCATGATCAGCCTGCTGATGGCCGCCGACACGCCCGAGGCCCGGGCCTTCCTCGCCGGGAAGGGCCAGGTCTGGCCCCAGGCGGTCGTCGGCCCGATCGGCCAAGGGTTCGCCGAGGCCTATGCCATCGAGCCCGGCCCGACGCCCCCCGCGATCCTGATCGGCCCCGACGGCCGGGTCGTCGCCCGCGACCTCTATTACCAGGAGATCGGCGAGGCCGTCGCCGCCGCGCTCGGGGCGAAGGGCGCGGCCCGTTGAGCGGCGGTCGAACCTCGGGCCTCGGGCCCGGAAACCTCGCCGGTGGGATCTCATCGCTGGAATCTCGGGGGATCGAAGGTTCGCGACGCCTCGGGCTCCCACGTTCCCACCTCCGCCGGGGGTTCTTCCCCCGGCTTCGCCGATCGATCAGTGCCCGAAGAGGAATTCCTTGGAGTTGACCAGGGCCCAGGCCAGGTCGCGGAAGACGGCCGGGCGGTCGTCGGCCCCGGTCCCGGCGAGGGCCGACTGGACGGCCTGCCATTGGGAATCGCTCGGCCGCCGTGCGAGGGCGGCGAGGAACAGGGCGTCGACGACCTCGCGGTCGGACTGGCCCGACTTCAGGAGCCCAGCGATCCGGCCTTCGGGGTCGGCCAGGCGGCGGTTGAGGTTCTCGCCGTTCATCAGGTGGAGGACCTGCGGCATGGTCACGTCGGCCGTCCGCTCGCAGGCGCAGGCGGTCACGCGGCCGGGTCGGCCGAAGGCTTCGAGGAGGTCGTTGGGGACCTCCGGGTCGGGCAACTGCACGGCCCGGAGGCCGAGGGCCTGGCCTTCGTAAGCCTCGGGCACTCCGGTGACGTCGGCCAGGGCGTCGGCGAGGACCTCGGCGGGGAGGCGACGGGGGTAGTAGTGCGAGAAGAACGCGCGGTCGGCCGCGTTGGTCGGCAAGGTCTCCGAGGAGAGGGCGTAGGTCCTCGACTCGACGATCAGCCTCATCAGCCGCTTCAGGTCGTACCCGTGGGCGACGAGGTCGGCGCGGAGGGCTTCGAGGAGCGGCTCGTTGGTCGCCGGGTTGGTGGCGCGGAGGTCGTCGACCGGCTCGATCAGGCCGACGGCGAAGAACTTCCGCCAGACCCGGTTGACGATCGAGCGGGCGAACAGCGAGTTGCCCGGTGCGATGATCCAGTCGGCCAGGGCCTCGCGAGGGTCCTGCCCCGGCTCCAGCTTCGCCCCGGAGCGGTCGAGCGGGCGGGGGGGGAGGAACTGGCCGGTCCTCGGCTGGCTGATCCCGACGCCGTCGCCCGCCTTCTTCCGACGACGGCCGGGCGTGCCGACGTCGACGCTCGGGCCGAGGTCGGTCTGCTTGCCGTCGAGCTTGACCCGGCTGAAGTAGGCCGCCATCCCGTAATAGTCGTCCTGCGTGTATCGCTCGAGCGGATGATTGTGGCACTTGGCGCACTGGATCCGGGTCCCGAGGATCGCCTGGGCGGCGGCCTCGGCGATGTCCTCGGGCTTGCGGTGGACCAGGAAGTAGCCGCCGGCCGGCTCGTCGGCCAGCGGCCCTCGGGCGGTCAGCACGTCGCGGACGACCTCGTCCCACGGGCGATCGGCGCGGACCTGCTCGCGGAGCCAGTGGGCGAAGTCGCGGACCCCCTTCCGCCCCCGCTTGTCCTGGTCGCGCTCGCGACGATTCTGGAATAGCTCGCCCCAGGCCATCGCCCAGTAGTCGACGAACGCCGGGCTCGCCATCAGGCGATCGACCAGGGCCCGACGCTTCCCCGTCGAGGGGTCCGCCAGGAAGCCCGCCGCCTCCTCGGCCGAGGGGTCCGCCAGGAAGCCCGCCGCCTCCTCGGCCGAGGGGAGCGCCCCGGTCAGGTCGAGCGTCGCCCGCCGGAGGTACGTCGCGTCGTCCGCCGGGGGCGAGGGCTCCAGCCGAAGCTCGCGGAGCCGGTCCATCACGTGGTCGTCGACGAGGTTGGCCCGGCCCTCGTAAGCCTTCGGGTCGACCTCCTGCGAGTAAGGCGTCGTGACGACGTGGACGGCGACCTCGCCCAGGAAGCTGGCCATCACCGAGGTCGCCCCCGGCCGAAGAGCTTGGACCACGCCCGCCTCGTCGACCGAGGCCAGCCCCTCCTCGTTCGACTTGAACAGCGCCAGCCGGGTCACGTCGCGGGCCGAGCCGTCCGGCCCGCAGGCCACGACCTTCAAGGCGGTCGACCGGCCCGGCTCATAGGTCGCCCCCGCCGGCTCGACCGCAAGCCGGGCCACGACCGGGTCCTTGCCCGTCGGCCCCGGCGTCCCTCCGGCGATCCAGGCCAGGAGCGTCTGATATTCCGGCGACCCGGCCTTCAGCTTCAGCCCGCCTTGATGCGGGACCCGCATCAGCGGCTTGGCCAGCAAGAGGCTCTCGCGAGGCCGGCTCTTGGCGATCCGCCGGCCCCGGGCGTCTCGGGTGATCGCGACGTGGTCCAGCTCCGGCGCATAGCCCCGGAGGCTCAGCTTGAACCCGCCTTGCCCCGCGAGCTTGCCGTGGCAACTCCCCGAGTTGCAACCCAGCCGCGTCAAGACCGGCACCACGTCGCTGACGAACGAGGGCGAAGGACGGTCGGCCTCGGCCGGCGAGTCGGCCGCGACGAGGGCCAGGGCGAGCAAGGCCGGGGCGATCAGGCAAAGTCGGTGCATCGGCTCGCGAGCCTCGGAGGCGGGGGAGGGTGGCCCGAGCGGGCGGGGTTGAACCAATGTAAAGCAAATCGCGATCCAGGCCAACGGGTCCGGTCGTCGGGCGGTTGGGTTTGTTCCGTGATCGGCGGTTGGGTTTGTTCCGTGATCGGCGGTTGGGTTGGTTCCGTGACCGGCGGTTGGGTTCGATCCGCTGATTTCCGCCCGACTGTCGATGGCGGACGTCGGACGAGGGGCATGGGCGGGGCTCGGTGTGTGGAGGCGCCGGAAGGGATGGCCCGATGAGATAAGATCGCTGTTCGGAGGGGCACGCTATCACACAATTTTCGGGAAGGCGGCGGATCGACGCCGGGCTCGAACGAGGCGGGGCAGCCTCGGGGGTTTCGTCGAAGATTCAACCCTTGTCCAACCGGACCCGACGTGCCATAGTGGATCGTCCGATCTTACCGAGGAACGTCGAGGGCGAGTCCATGTTCAGCGTGCCGATCGGCCCGGGTTCTCGGCGCTGCGACGGCGTCGGCCGCCGCGACTTCCTCCGCGTCGGCGGCCTCGCGGCGTTCGGCCTGCCGAGCTTGCTCCGGGCCGAGGCGATGGCGAAGGGGTCCGACGCCCCGACCGCGAAGTCGGTGATCCTGCTCTACCTGGGCGGCGGGCTCTCGCACCACGACAGCTTTGACCCCAAGCCGGACGCGCCTTCGGAGGTCAAGGGAAAGTACGGGACGATCGCCACGAGGCTGCCGGGCGTCCGGTTCTCGGACCAGTTGCCCAGGCTCGCGGGGATCAACGACCGGTTCGCCCTGGTCCGCTCCGGGGCTCACGGGAACGACCACCACGAGACGGCGACGAACTGGGTCCTCTCGGGCAAGTTCGGCTCGGCCTTCGGCGACCACCCGGCGATCGGGGCGGTCGTCTCCCACGAACTCGGGTTTCGCGGGCCGATGCCGCCGTACTTCGCGGTGCCGAACAACCCGTCGTTCACCTGGGAACTGGGCAAGAGCGCGTTCCTCGGCGGTCGCTACGAGTCGTTCAAGGGCGGCAACCCCAACGACGCCAACGGTCCGCCACGCGGTCGACGACCTGGCGCGGCAGGTCGAGTCGGACGACGGCTTGAAGACGATGGACGAGTTCCAGCGGCGGGCGATGGACCTGGTCGTCTCGCCCGAGGCTCGCCGGGCCTTCGACGTGGCCCACGAGGACCCGAGGCTCCGCGACCGCTACGGCCGGACGACGATGGGGCAGGGGTGCCTGCTCGCCCGCCGGCTGGTCGAGGCCGGGGTCCGGTTCGTGACGGTCAACGCCCCGGGTTGGGACCACCACGCCGACATCTTCAAGTCGCTCGACCGCCGCCTGCCGGAGTTCGACCACGCGCTCTCGTCGCTGATCGAGGACCTCGACGCGCGGGGCCTTCTCGAAACGACCCTGGTCGTGGCGATGGGCGAGTTCGGCCGGACGCCGAAGATCAACGATAAGGCGGGCCGCGACCACTGGGGCCATGCCGCGAGCCTGGTCTTCGCCGGGGGTGGGATCGCGCCGGGGCGGGTGATCGGCCAGACCGACGACCAGGGGGCCCACGTCGTCGACCGCCCGGCGAGCCCCGCCGAGGTCGCCGCGACGATCTACCACGCGATCGGTGTTGACCCGTCCCGCCACCTGATGACGCCCGAGAACCGGCCGGTCGCGATCCTCGACGAAGGCTCGCCGATCGCCGAGCTGCTGGCCTGAGGGACGCCGACCGATGCGCCGGATGATCGCGACCGCCTGGGCCTTCCTCGTCGCCTCGCTCGCGGTCGCCGCCGACGACCCCCCGGTGAGCTACTCGCGGGAGGTCGCGCCGTTCCTGGAGGAGCATTGCCTGGCCTGCCACGAGGAGGGGTTCGCGACCTCGGGCCTGTCGATGATGGACGTCGGGGCGATGACCCGGGGCGGCCGTCGAGGGCCGGGGATCGAGCCGGGTCAGGGCCGTCGGAGCCTGATCGTCCAGTTCATGGACGGGACCCGGCAGCCGCAGATGCCGCCGAAGACGTCGATCCCACGCGACCGGATCGACGCGATCGCCCGCTGGATCGACCAGGGGGCGAGGGTCGACGCCGAGTCGGCCGACTCCGTCCGGCTGGATCGCCGCAAGGCCGATGCCGAGGAGGCCGCCACCTTCGCCTCCGACGCCCCGCCGCCCGTCACCGGCCTGGCCTTCTCGCCCGACGGCAAGGCCCTCGCCGTGGCCGGGTACAAAGAGGTCGTCGTCGTCGACCCGGCCACCGGCAAGACCCTCCGGCGCCTGGCCGGGTTCCCCGATCAGGTCGCCGCCGTGGCGTACTCGCCCGACGGGAAGTCCCTCGCCGGGTCGAGCGGGACGCCGGGGAAGGGGGGCGAGGTCCGCGTCTGGGACGCTGAAGGGCGCGAGCGGCGGGTGATCCGCGGGCATGGCGACACGATCCTCGGCCTCGCCTGGCGCCCGGGGTTCGACCAGCTCGCCACGTCGAGCCTGGACAAGGTGGTGACGCTCTGGGACGTCGGGACGGGCCTGGCGATCCGGTCGATCAAGAACCATGCGGACATCGTCACCTCGGTCGCCTTCAGTCCCGACGGCCGGAAGCTGGCCTCGGCCTCGGCCGACAAGTCGGCGAAGGTCCACGACCCCGAGACCGGGCGGCAACTGGCCTCGCTCTCGGGGCATAAAGACAGCCTGACCTCGGTTGCGTTCAGCCCCGACGGGCTCTTGCTGGCGACCGGGTCGCTCGACAAGGAGATGCGGACCTGGAAGCTGGCCGACACCACGAACCCGGAGAAGGGGTTTAGCCACACCGGGCCGGTCCTGGCCCTGGCCTGGCGGCCGGACGGGTCGGGGTTCTTCGCGGGGTCGGGCGGTCGGCCGTCGTTCCTCTCGTACAAGAAGGAGAACGGCGAACGGGTCGCGCCGATCCGGGAAGACTCGATGCCGAAGGACTGGGTCTACGCCGCCGCCGTCTCGCCCGACAACCAGATTGCCGCCGCCGGGGGCTGGGAAGGGTCGATCACGCTCTGGTCCTTGAAGGACGGGGCCCTCTTGCGGACGTTCGTCCCCGGCCGCGACGAGTGAACCGAGAGGAAGGCCCGCCCGCCATGACCGCCCCGAACCTCGCCCGCCTCTCCCTGCTGGCCTCGATCGCCTGCGGCTCGCCCGCCCTGGCGCAGCTCGCCCCGCCGACGCTCCGGGCCTCCCGGCCAATTGGCGCGGCGGCGGGCGATGTCGTGACCTTGGAGGCCCGGGGGACCGACTTCGCGGACGGCGCATCGCTCCGGTTCGAAGACCCCGGCGTGAAGGTCGAGGGGGTCGAGCTGGGCAAGCCCGAAGGGGACGGCCAGCGGACCTTGAAGGCCAGGGTGACGGTCCCCGCCGGTTTCGGGCCGGGGCCGCTCCGGTTCCGGGTCGTGGCCGACGGAGGGGTCTCCAACCCGAGGGACCTCCGGGTCGGCCGGCCGATCCGGACCGTCGCCGAGGTCGAGCCGAACAACGGACTCCGCAAGCCTCAAGCGGTCGGGTCGCCCTCGGCGATCGAGGGGAGCATCGCGAAGGGGGACGACGTCGACGTCTATGCCGTCGAGATGAAGGCGGGCGAGACGCTGGTGGCCGAGGCGATCGCCGGCCGGGCGGGGTCGAGGCTCGATGCCTACCTCACGATCTACTCGCCCGAGGGCCGCGAGCTGGCGGCCGACGACGACCGCTTCGGCCAGGACGCCGCCGCCTGGGCCACGGTCGCGACTTCGGGCCGCTACCTCGTGGCGATCCAGGACGCCAACGGCAAGCATCGCGACGGCGGGATCGAGCAAAAGACGACCCGGCCCTATCGCCTCGAAGTCGGCAAGTTGACCCTGGTCGACCGCGCCTTCCCGCCCGGCGGTCGGCGGGGGCAGGCCACCGAGATCCGCCTGGCCGGGGCCAACCTCCCCGAAGGGGGACTGGCCCGGTTCGAGCCGCCGGGCGACGCCCCGACCGGCGACCGGCTCGCGACCTTCCTCGGCCCGTTCGGCCCGTCGAACGCCCTGACCTTGCGGGTCGGCGACGCCGAGGAGTACCGCGAGGTCGAGGCCGGCGGCAGGCCGACCGACGCGCCGACGTTCATCGTCCCCGGCGCGATCAACGGGACCTTCGCCCGGCCCGACGGCGAGGGCGAGGACCACGACGCCTTCCGCCTCAAGGCCGCCCCGGGGCGCGAGGGGGATTACGCGATCACCGTGCTCGCCGCCCGGATCGGCTCGCCGGCCGACCCGGTGCTGGCCGTGCTCGACGCCAAGGGGGAGCCCTCCGGCGAGGACGACGACAACCTCGGGCGCGACGCGAGGATCGTCCGGCGGGTCGACTCCGGCGAGGGGCTGCTCGTCTCGGTCCGCGACTATTACGGGCGGGGGGGCGAGCGGTTCGCCTACCGGGTCGAGGTCGAGCCGGTGACGCGGGGCGTCTCGGTCGTCGTCGGACTCGGCCATCGGTCGGTCCCCCGGTCGGGGACGCTGGTGGCGCCGGTGACGATCGAGCGATCGGCATTCGAGGGGCCGGTGACGCTCCGGGTCGAGGGCCTGCCCGAGGGGGTGACGGCGGGCCCGCTGACGCTCGGCCCCGGCGAGTCGGCCGGGTTCCTCGCGTTCGAGGCCGCCGAGGGGGCGGCCAAGGGGGCATTCGCCTTACGGATGGCCGCCGAAGGCCTCCCCACTTCTATCCGGGTCCGCGAGCGGGGGGCGCCCGACGAGGTCCCCCGCGAGGGGGAGGCGGCGAAGGGCCCGAGGGAGACGACGGTCGAGTCGGCCGAGGGGGTCGTGGCCGTCGCCGACCGGGCGACGCTCGGGCTGGCGTCGCCGGGGTCGGCGAAGGTGGCGAGGGACGGCCGGGTCGAACTGACCTGGACGGTCGAACGTCGGCCGGGTGCGGCGGGGAAGCGGGTGAAGGTCCGGCTGGTCGCGCCGGACAAGGCCCTCGAAGGGTTCGAACCGGTGAAGGAGCTGGACCTTGCGCCCGACGCCGTCGTCGCGACCTTCGCCCTCAAGCCCAAGGCCGGCGCGAAGCCGGGAACGGTCGCGTTCGGGGCGAGGGCCTGGGTCGAGGGGTCGAGCGAGGTGGTCGGGGTCGACGCCCGACCGGTCGACTTGACGGTCGAATGACGGCGGGCGGGGTTCAGGGCTGGAAGGCCCGGAGCGGGATCTTCTTGTAAAGGACGAGCTGGGAGACGTCGAGGCTCCTCGGGCTGAGGTTCTCGGGGACGATGTAGACGAGGTCGCCGCGGCGTGCGTAGGTGTTGGTGCCGACGGTGACCTGGGTGATCGAGAGCCCGCCGAGGCTCGGCTGGATGTTGTACCAGTTCATCCCGAAGCCGGCGACCTGGAGCGGGTCGTTGGAGACCGCGTGGCCGACGACGTGGAGCTTGGCCGGGCTGGCATTCTTCCGATAGGCCTCGAAGGCCGCCATGCCGAAGGGGTCTTGCTGGGCCGCACCGTACGAGGCGATCGTCTGGAAGTTGCCGTAAGGCAGGGTCTGGAAGTCGCCGTAGTGGTTGTTGACCGAGGGCGTGACGAGGGCCTGGGCGTCGTCCTCGAAGACGTCGACGTGGTCGGCGACGATGACGTTGGAACCGGCGTCGGCCCCGGAGACCTCGAGCATCGAACGGTTGGTGATGGCGGCGGTCGGCATCGGCCAGCGGATCATGAACTGGCGGACGCGGTCCGAGGCGATCGGGAACTGCTGGCCCTGCTCGTTCTGGATGACCATCCAGCGTGAGGAGACGTTGATCACCTCGGCCCAGGTCCCCTGGGCGGGCATCCGGGCCTGGGGCTGGATGCCGTTGACGAAGGTGTTGAAGTTGCCGAAAGGGATCGAGGCGGCGTCGGCCGAGAGCTGCTGGGCCCTGGCCGCATACCCCGAGCCGAACGCGACGAGCAGCCCGAGGGCCATCGCCAGCCCCAAGTTCGAGAGCGTCTTCATGGTCCAGGCCCTCCGATCGCCGCGTCGAACAAAGACGAGGGCACCGGGAGCGGCCCGATCCGCCGGCCGCGTCGCCCGACCTCGACGAATCCAACGTACCACGTCCCCTCCCCGAGGATAAGACGTCGCCCGCCATTTTCGGACCGATCCGAATCGGGCCCGGGCCGGGGGATCGTTTGCGGCGCGGGTGGCGATGCCGTACAATGGGACGGCTCGGTCCGAAGGGGTCCGCCGGGCCGCCGGGTCTCCAAGCGGGATGCCTCCCCGATCATGAGCCAGCACGATCGGACCACCGCGTCGAACGACTCCCCGCTGAGTTGGGGGGGTACCGACTCCGCGCCCCGGGCCAGGGACCTCACCGGGGTCCTCCTCGGCGACTTCCAGGTCGACCGCCTCCTCGGCCGCGGGGGGATGGGTGAGGTCTATCTGGCCCGCCAGGTGAGCCTGAATCGCGAGGTGGCGCTGAAGGTCCTCCGCCCCGACCTGATCAGCCCGACCTACCTGAGCCGGTTCGAGGCCGAGGCCTGGGCGGCGGCGAAGCTGAACCACCCGAACATCGTCCATATCTATACTTTGGGGCTGGTCGACGGCCTCCGGTTCATCGCGATGGAGTACGTCCAGGGGACCAACCTCCGCGAGTATTTGCTCCGCAAGGGGCCGCCCGACCTTCCCCAGGCGCTCTCGATCATGCGCCAGGCCGGCGCGGCGGTCGGCGCCGCCGGCGAGGTCGGGCTGGTCCACCGCGACATCAAGCCGGAGAACATGCTGCTGACGAAGAAGGGGCAGGTCAAGGTGGCCGACTTCGGCCTCTGCCGCGACCTGGACAGCGACCGCCACCACGTCACCCAGCCCGGGGTGACGATGGGGACGCCGCTCTATATGAGCCCCGAGCAGGCCCGTGGGCAGGGGATGGACCACCGGAGCGACCTCTACTCACTCGGCGTGACGTACTACCACATGCTCGCCGGCCACCCGCCCTTCCGCGCCGAGACGGCGCTGGCCCTGGCGATGAAGCACGTGGTCGATATCCCGGTCGACCTGGCCGTCCACCGGCCCGACCTCCCGCCCGAGCTCTGCAAGCTGGTCATGAAGCTGATGGCGAAGCTCCCGGCGGACCGCTACCAGTCGGCCTCGGAGATGCTGCGCGACCTGGCCAGGCTCCGCGAGTCGCTCCACCTCTCGGCCCTCGCGGCGGCCTCCGGGGTGGCCATCGCCGCGCCGCCGGCCGACGTGATCGCCCGGATCGACACCTCGCCCCGGCCGAAGCCCCCAGCGGCCCTCCCGGCGGTGAAAGTGCCCGAGCCGGAGGACGGCGGGCGGCGGGCGATCCTGCCGGGCCGGGCGTCGCTGGTCGCCGCCTCGGCGCTCGGCCTGCTGCTGGGCCTCGGCGCGGGGTGGTCCGCCAGGCCGGCCGACCTGCTGACGCCGAGGGCCGGCGAGAAGCCCCAGCCGCCGGCCCTCTGGATCAGCCCGGACTGGGAGCGGATCGAGAAGCAGGCGAACGCCAGGGCCCAGTACCGCTCGGCCCAGATCCAGGCGCCGGGGCCCGACCGGATCGCGGCCTGGGTGGCCGTCTCCGGCTATTTCCCCGGCGACGCGGTATGGGGCTCCAAGTCCTATACTCAGCTGGCCAGGGAACTCTTCCGGGTCGGCGACCGCGACCGGCTCAACGCGCTTTCCAACGTCCTGGGGACGACCCACTACGGCCGCAACGAGGTCCTCCACCGCGTGATGGTCGCCGGGACCGCGGCGCTCGACGGCGACGCCGAGCAGGTCCTCGACTTCCTCGATCGGGACTCCTTCAACGTCGTGAAGAACTTCCTCGACCCGGCCGTCGTCGACTTCGCCCTGGAGATCGTCCTGCGGCTCAAGTCCGATGCCGGCCGTCGCCACCTGAGCGGCTCGGTCGTCAAGAAGATCGACGACTCCCTCTCGCAGCTGGTGGCGCGACTGGTCGAAATCAAGAGGCACGATCTCCAGGGCTGAACCGCCAGGCCCGGGCCCGGGCCGACTCGATCCTGACCGACCCGGCGCATGATCTCGGAGCCGCTCGCATGGCGTTCCTCAAGAAGGTGAGCCCCGAACCCGCCGGGCAACTGATCGAGATCAAGGGCGACCCGATGGTCATCGGCCGCCTCCAGGAATGCGGCGTCATCCTCGACTCGACCGGCGTCAGCCGCAAGCACGCCGAGATCCGCCGGGCCGGCGACCGCTTCACCCTGGTCGACCTCCACTCGCGCAACTTCACCATCCTCAACGGCAAGAAGCTCGACCCCGACGAGGCCCCGCCGGTCCTCGCCCTCAATGACCGGATCAAAATCTGCGACGTCGAGTTCGTCTTCTTCCCCGTCGCCCCGCGCGAGGCCCCCAAGCGGCCCCCCACGCTCCCCGACGAGATGCTCGTCACCGAGGGCGGGACCGACGAGGCCTCCAACGCCCTGCACACCCTGGACGCCTCGCGGTCCAGCTCGATGGCCAGCGCCGTGAAGCCGGAGGTCAAGCTCAAGGCGATCCTGGAGATCACCCGCAAGCTCTCCAGCGACCTGAAGATTGACACCGTCGCGCCGAACATCATCGACGCCCTGATGGAACTCTTCCCCCAGTCGGAGCGCGGCTTCCTGATCCTCGTCGACCCGGCGACCAAGCGGCTGATCCGCAAGGCCTTCAAGTACCGGCCGAACCGGCAGACCTCGCTGATCTCGCCGTACACCGACGAGGTCCCGATGAGCATCAGCCGGTCGATCGTCAACCACGTCATCGGCCAGAAGCGGGCCGTCCTCAGCCAGGACGCCGGGGCCGACCAGGACCTGCCGACCAGCGCCTCGATCGCCGACCTGAAGATCCGCTCGGTCATGTGCGTCCCCCTGCTGGCCTTCGACGGCGAGGTCCTGGGGATCATCCAGCTCGACACCAGCAGCCGCCGCCAGTTCCTCCAGGAAGACCTGGACATCCTGACGACCGTGGCCGGCCAGGCGTCCGTCGCCGTCCAGAACGCCTCGATGCACGAGAAGCTCTTGCGCAACGCCTCGCTCGAGCGTGACCTGAGCATCGCCGAGACGGTCCAGAAGCGGTTCCTCCCCCAGTCGGTCCCCAAGATCCCCGGCTTCGAGTTCTTCGCCTTCTACCAGCCGACCTACGAGGTCGGCGGCGACTACTACGACTTCATCCCCCTGCCGGGCAACAAGCTCGGCGTCGCCCTGGGCGACGTGGCGGGCAAGGGCGTGGCCGCCGCGCTGATGATGGCCAAGTTCTCCGGCGAGACCCGGTTCTGCGTCTCCACCGAGCCCTCGCCCCAGGCGGCCATCGAGAAGCTCAACAACGTCCTCTGCGATGCCGGGATCGACGAGAAGTTCATGACCATGAGCCTCAGCCTGCTCGACATCGAGCGGCGGAAGGTCACCTTCTGCTCGGCAGGCCACCCGCCCCTGTTCCTGCGCCGGGCCAACGGCGAGGTCGAAGAGCTGGGCGAGGACATCTCCGGCTTCCCGCTGGGGATCATGCCCGACTGGCAGTACAAGCAGCTCGACGTCGACATCCACCCCGGCGACGTCCTGGTGATCTACTCCGACGGCGTGACCGACGCCCGGAGCCCGCAGGAGGAGATCTACGACTCGCGTGAGAAGCGCCGACTGATCAAGCGGGTCATGGACTCGCCCGGTGGGGCCGAGGCGATGGGCAAGTCGATCCTCCAGGAGATCCGCGAGTTCTCCCTCGGCCACCAGCAGGCCGACGACATCACCCTGGTCTGCTTCGGCCCGGTCTTCGCCCCGAGCGAGGAGATCCCGCCGCCGTCCTCGCCGCCCCGCAACGTGTGAGCCGTCCGTCCGTCCGCCCGCCCCACCCCGGAAGATTGGCCCATCGCTCGGGCCCATCGGAGGATCGCCATGTCCTGGAAAGTCGCCAACGTCCGCCTCGAACTCGACGAGCCCGAGGAGGCCCTCACGCCCAAGCTCGCCGGCCGCCTCGGGATCGACCCCGCCGGGATCGCCAGCTACCGGATCCTCCGCAAGAGCCTCGACGCCCGCGACCACGCCGACCTCCACTACGTCTACGCCGCCGAGGTCCAACTCCCCGGCGACGGGGCCTCCCTCGCCCCGCCCGGCCCGAACGTCGAGACCTATCGGCCCGACGCCTTCGACTGGCCCGAGCCCGGCCCCGACCCGCTCGGCCATCGCCCGGTGATCGTCGGCTCCGGCCCGGCGGGCCTCTTCGCCGGCTACATGCTGGCCTTGCAGGGGTATCGACCCCTGATCCTGGAGCGGGGCCGCGACGTGAAGGACCGCGTGGCCGACGTCCGCCGGTTCGACTCCGGCGGCCGGCTCGACCCGGAGAGCAACTACCTCTTCGGCGAGGGCGGCGCGGGGACCTTCAGCGACGGCAAGCTGACCAGCCGGAACACCGGGCCCGACATCCTCCGGGTCCTGGAGATCCTGGCCGACTGCCACGGCAAGCCCTCGATCGTCTACGAGGCCAAGCCGCACCTCGGCTCGAACCGGCTCCCGCTGATCGTCCGCACCCTCCGCCGGAAGATCGAACAGCTCGGCGGCGAGGTGAAGTTCTCCTGCCGGGTCGAGGACCTCGACGTCGCCGAGGGGCGGATCAAGGGCCTGATGACCAGCTCAGGCACCATCCCCGCCGACCTCGTCGTCCTGGCGATCGGCCACAGCGCCCGCGACACCTACGGGATGCTCCTCCGCCGGGGGGTCCCGCTGGAACCGAAGGCGTTCCAGCTCGGCGTGCGGATCGAGCAGCCGCAGGAGAACGTCAACGTCGCCCGCCACGGGGCCTTCTCCGACCACCCGGGCCTCGGCGCGGCGGAGTATAGCCTGAACGTCAAGGCGGGCGGGCGCGACCTCTTCACCTTCTGCATGTGCCCCGGCGGGATCATCATGCCCTCGGTCTCCGAGCCCGGCTACTTCGGCACCAACGGGATGAGCCACAGCCGGCGCGACACCCCCTTCGCCAACAGCGGGCTGGTCGTCACCGTCGGGGCCGAGGAGATGGGGAGCAAGCACCCCCTGGCCGGGGTCCACTTCCAGCAGAAGGCCGAGCGGCTGGCCTACCTCGCCGGGGGCCGGACCTACCACGCCCCGGTCCAGCGGGCCGAGGACTTCCTCGCCGGGCGAGCCAGCCGGGGGAAGGTTCGCACCAGCTACGAGCGCGGGACGATCCCCACCGACCTCGGCCTGATCCTCCCGCCCCCGGTGATGGACGCCCTCGAACGCGGCCTGCGGGCGATGGACCGGAAGATGCGAGGGGCGTTCCTCCGGGACGCGGTCCTGACCGGCCCGGAGTCGCGAGGGTCGTCGCCGGTGCGGATCCCCCGCGACGAGCTGAGCCGCCAGTGCGTCGCCGTCGCCGGGCTCTACCCTTGTGGCGAGGGTGCCGGATACGCCGGGGGGATCGTCAGCGCGGCGGTCGACGGCCTGCGGACCGCGCGGGCGATCGCGGCGAGGACGGCCGTCCCTCGCGGATGAAGGCGGCCGGCCAATCCTTCCTATGTAGAGGAAGGATTGGCCGGGCCTGCTCGGTAGATCCCGGTCGTCCGGGACGCTATGATCGGCCTCTCCATCGAAGCCCACCGCCGGACCAGCCCGATCGATCGATCGCCACGCCGCCGCGCGGCCGAGGGATCCTTGCCGATGATGCCGACCTCGACCGACCCGGGGACCAACGCAAGCCCCCTCGACGTGGCGGGGGCCTCGCGCTCGGCCACCTGGCGGTGGTACATCTGCGTCCTCCTGCTGCTGGCGACCGTCGTCAACTACATGGACCGGCTGACGACCAACTCGCTGGCCAAGGAGATCAAGACCGAGTTCCGCCTGGACAACGAGCAGTATGGCGACCTCGAACTGGGCTTCGGCGTCGCCTTCGCCGTCGGGAGCCTCTTCTTCGGCTGGGCGGCCGACCGGATCGGCGTCTACTGGCTCTACCCGGCGGTCCTCGTCGGCTGGTCGGCGATGGGGTTCCTCACCGGGTTGAGTCGGGACTTTTCCGAACTCTGGATGCTCCGGGTCCTCCTCGGGTTCTTCGAGTCGGGGCACTTCCCCTGCGGCTTGATGACGATCCAGCAACTGCTCGCGCCGAGGGACCGGGCGATGGGCAGCAGCCTCTTGCAGAGCGGCACGGCGCTGGGGGCGGTGCTCGCCCCCCAGGCCATCAAGCTGTTCATGACCGAGGGGATCGCCGGCTGGCGGCGGCCGTTCCTGGTGATCGGGGCGAGCGGGACGGCCTGGGTGGTCCTCTGGTTCTGCTCGATGAGGCCGCGCGACCTCCGCCCGCGCCCCTCGACCGACCCGGCCCCCGCGCCGACGGCTCCCCCCCGGGTCGTGGCCGCCGCGCGGGGCGAGCCTGAGGAGACCTTCGACCGGACCTTCCTCCAGGTCGTCGCCTCGCGACGGTTCCTGGCGCTGGCGATCATGGTCGTCTGCGTCAACCTGAACTGGCACTTCTTCCGGGTCTGGCTGCCGCTCTACCTCCGCGACGTCCGGAACTACGACCGCGACGCGGCCCTGAACTTCTCGACCTTCTACTACATGGCGGCCGACCTCGGCGTCCTCGTCGCCGGGGCCTTCAGCGGCTACCTCGCCCGGCGCGGGCTCTCGGTCTTCGCCTCGCGGATGTGGGTCTTCGGCGGCTGCTGCCTCCTGACCACCCTGACGACCGCCGCCGCCTTCCTGCCGTCCGGCCCCTGGCTGCTCGGGGCCCTCTTGCTGGTCGGCTTCGGCGGGCTCGGGACCTTCGCGGCCTACTACTCGATGACCCAGGACCTCTCCCGGCGGCACCAGGGGAAGGTCAGCGGCGGCCTGGCGACGATCACCTGGCTGACGACCGCCCCGTTCCACAAGTACTTCGGCCGCTACCTCGACGAGACCAAGGATTACAACCTGGCCCTCGGCCTGGTCGGCTGGATGCCGATGATCGCCCTGGTGGCCGTCCTCCTGCTTTGGAACCGAGGCCGAGGGACCGAGGACCGAACATGAACCGATCATTCGCCGGACTGCTGCTCATCCTCGCCATCCCGGCCCTCGCCGACGACTTCCCGAAGGTCGTCGACACCGAGCCGGACAAGACCCCGCTGATGCCGCCCGGAGCGGCGGCCTCCGGCTTCCAGGTCCCCCCGGGCTTCAAGGCCTCGGTCTTCGCCGCCGAGCCCGACGTCCGCAACCCGATCGCCATGACCTGGGACGCCAAAGGGCGGCTCTGGGTCGCCGAGAACTACACCTACGCCGAGCGATCGGCCCGGTTCGACCTCCGCCACCGCGACCGCGTCCTGATCTTCGTGGACAAGGACGGCGACGGGAAGGCCGACGGTCGGAAGGTCTTCACCGACGAGGTCCAGGTGCTGACCTCCGTCGAGGTCGGGCTCGGCGGGGCCTGGCTGATGTGCCCGCCTCAACTCCTCTTCGTCCCCGATCGCGACGGCGACGACAAGCCCGACGCGCCGCCGGTCGTCGTCCTCGACGGCTTCACCGTCCCGACCGACAACTACCACAACTTCGCCAACGGGCTCCGCTGGGGTCCCGACGGCTGGCTCTACGGCCGCTGCGGCGCCTCGGCCCCCGGCCTGATCGGCGCCCCGGGCACGCCCGACGCCGCCCGCCACCCCTTGACCGGCGGGATGTGGCGGTACGAGCCGA
>JAABUK010004829.1_pt1 | contig 21578 bp, 17 predicted proteins | sample 5559141 | NCBI WGS metagenome assembly JAABUK01 (sample SAMN10711869, study PRJNA513367) | rock metagenome | isolation source: Antarctica rocks | place: Antarctica: Victoria Land, Pudding Butte nord | collected 2016-01-03
AAACGATGTTTGATGAACGCCGGATCGAGCGCCGTCATGTCCAGATAAACTTTGCGGCTCGCCGTGCGCTTCATCTCCGCGACAATCGAGCGGCTCACGACATCGCGCGGCGCAAGCTCTCCGCGTTCGTGGTAATCGAACATAAAGCGCTCGCCGTCTTCGTTGCGCAGCACGCCGCCTTCGCCGCGCATCGCCTCGGAAAGAAGAAAACGCGGCGCTCCCTCAACGCTTAACGCCGTCGGATGAAATTGCACAAACTCCAGATCGGCTAGTTCTGCGCCCGCGCTATAAGCCATTGCCATGCCGTCGCCCGTCGCTACCGCCGGATTCGTCGTGTGCAGAAAAAGCTGTCCCGCGCCGCCGCTCGCTAACACCACCGCACGCGCGAAAAGTTCACGTGGCGCGCGCACCAGCGGATCGAGATAACGCACGCCGCAGCAACGCTCACTGGCAACAATCAAAGACTCCGTTGCGGCGTGTGCCAGAAACGCGATGCGCGGCTCGAAGGATGCGCGTGCAATCAATGCGCGCACGATCTCGCGTCCCGTCGAATCGCCATGCGCGTGCAGTATGCGGCGACGCGAGTGCGCTGCTTCCTGCGTAAAAACGAGGCGGCCTTCTTCGCGGTCGAATTCAGTTCCCCATTCGATCAATTCCTCTATGTAACGCGGCCCGTCTTCCACCAGCACGCGCACAGCCGCTTCATCGCACAACCCCGCGCCCGCCTGCAAAGTGTCTTCCTCATGCAGCGACACTTCGTCCGCATCCGAGAGCGCTACCGCCACGCCGCCTTGCGCATACTCCGTGTTCGATTCGTCAGTGCGATCCTTTGTCAGCACCGTCACACGCGCGCCCGCACGCGCAATCTCCAGCGCCGCGCGCAAGCCCGCGATGCCGCTACCAACAACTATGAAATCCGTTTCGGGAAACATGAAAGGCGAGTATTCAGGAGTCAGAAGTCAGGAGACAGAATAAGAAGCGGAGCGATTGAATATCTTCGACGTGAACTTAATCTCGCCGCTGTTCTTCATTCTGACTCCTGACTTCTATCTTCCTACTTCTATCTTCCTACGCTTTCGGGCGTGGCCTTGAGGTGGGCGGGACGATTCCGTTGAGGCGAAAATAAACGACGAGTTGTCCGAAATGTTCGCCGGAATGTTCGACGGCTTGCAGCCACGTGCCGAAGTTATTCATCACGCCCGCGTCGCCCGTTTGTTTAATCAATTCGGTGCCGTCGGCAAACGATTTTTTGAGCACCGCGACGATCTCCGCTTTTGTTTTATATTTATCCGCAGACAAGTCTTCGTCTGCGCCCTTCGTGCCGCGCACGCGGCTCATATAAAAATAGTTGGAACCGGCGATGTGCAAGAGAACCTGCCCGAAGGAACGCACTTCCGGCGTCGGGCGAAAGTCATATTTGTCCTGCGGAAAATCTTCAGCCATGTCGATCAAGCGCTTGCTGACATTGCTCCATGCGCGCAACAAAGCTTCCGATGGCGTCGGCGCTTTGGCGGGCTTCGCCGCCGTCGTCGTTTGACCTTGCCGCAATCTGTGATTAGCTTTCGCGGCGGGCGCGAAACAAACGGTGGCGAGCACCAATGCTAGCAACGAACAAAGCATGGTGAATTGATTTTTTCTCATTGTCTTCCTTTCTTCAATCGAAGCAAATTTTTGAACGGGCGAAGGCATCTGTTATAGGCTGTGATTCGTCGAAACACAACTCTCCCTGATCGCTCGGACAGCGCGGGCGATTCTGAACTGTGGGTTAAGCCATGCGCGATGATAAAATAGACGAATGATGAATCAAGCAATACAGCTAGCGGGAATGTCTCAAGACGAATTGACGGCGTTCGTTGTGCAAATGAATGAGCCTGCATATCGCGGGAAACAAATCTTTTCCGCGCTGCAAAACCATAGACAGTTGGATATAAACAAACTCACGGAACTGCCGAAGGAGTTTCGCGGAAGATTAGCGGAAACTTCTGTCACTTCAACGCTCAAAACCGAATCGCGCTACATTTCATCCGACGGCACGCGACGTTATTTAATGAAGACGCATGACAATCTTCCCGTCGAGACAGTCTTTATCCCGGAAGAGCGGCGCGACACAATCTGTTTCTCGTCGCAATCGGGCTGCCCGCTGCAATGCGATTTTTGCTTGACGGCGAAGCTCGGATTGCTGCGCACTTTGACGGCGGGCGAAATCGTCGAACAAGTCATCCTTGCGCTCAACGACGCATACGGCGAAGGCACAGAGACGCCGCGCGGCACGAATCTCGTTGCGATGGGCGCGGGCGAACCGATGCTCGCCTTCGATTCGCTGATGAAGGCGCTGCGCATTATGGCCGAACCCAAAGGGCTGTTTATCGTTCCCAATCGCGTCACGGTTTCCACCGCAGGCATCGTGCCGCGCATACTCGAACTCGCAGGGATTCCAGACCGCCCGCATCTCGCCGTTTCGCTTTCGGCTCCGACAAACGAACTGCGTAACAAGCTGATGCCGATCAACAAGCGCTGGCCGCTCGATGAACTTCTCGACGCCTGTAAAGTTTTTCAGGAATCCTTGAAGCCGGGCGAGCGTTTTACTTTTGAATACGTAATGCTCGATAACGTAAACGATTCCGACGAGCACGCGCGGCAGTTGGCAAACTTGCTTAACCGTCATGGATTGCAGCGCGCAAAAGTGAATTTGATTCCGCACAACGCCGCCGAGACGCTGCCCTACAATGCTTCCCCGTTTGAGCAAATTGAAAGCTTCAAAAGCATTCTCGAATCAAAAGGCGTTCAAGCGTTTGTGCGTCGCCCGCGCGGGCGCGACATCTACGCCGCCTGCGGGCAACTCGCGGCGCGCACAACCAATAACCCGACCACACAAGCGACGCTTCACGCAATCAACTGAACGCGCGGCGAGTCTCAGCAAGCGATACTTTTACCGAAAGCAGAAATTTCAAAATGAAATTATTTTCTTCCTTCAAACAAAATCCGTCGGCAAGACTGTTTATGTTCGCGCTCATTGCCGCGCTTTCCTTCGTCATTCCCACAAATCTTTCGGCAACCATAACGGCTGCGCCGACATTAACGGCGATGCAGGCTAACTTGGGAATCAACGGTTTCTTCGCAACGGATAAAGCGCAGCGCGGGCGCACGGTGCAGGCGGCAATCGTCGTCGATATTCCGGACGGCTATCACGTCAACGGCAATCGTCCGCTCGGCAAATACGCCGTCCCGACGATTCTCAAAATCGAAGCGCCCGCGGGCTTTCGCATTTCTCCCGTCGTTTACCCGCGCGCAACCGTTCGCCGGTTTAGCTTCTCGGACGAGCAACTCGCGGTTTACGAAAACCGCGCAGTGATGCGTTTCAACGTCACAGTGCCAGCCAGCTACAGTTCGAGCGCGGCGGAACTTCGCGTGCGCCTGCGCTACCAAAGCTGCAACAACGAAGCCTGCTTTCCGCCCGCCACGCGCGAAGCCACCGTGCCGCTGCAAATCGTCAGCGCAAACGAAGCCGTCAAGCGCACCAACACCGCACTCTTCGGCGGCAGCAGCACAAAGCACAGTCGTCGCCGGTGAAAATAAACCTTGGATGGCTCCTTTTCGCATTCGCGGCATAATTCAGGCTGGAGGCTAAGGGATATGAAATACAAAATCGTATTGCAGAATCCGATGAGGGCATTAGCGTATCATGTCCGGCATTACCCGGATGTTGGTCACAGGGCGACACCGAAGAAGAGGCTCTCGAAAACATACAGGATGCCATTCAGGAGTATTTATCGGTCATCGAAGAATCCTTCCGGGATGCTGATGTGCGGGAAGTGGAAATCGCCGTATAATCATGCCGAGTATTCCGGGCATCAACCATCTCGAAGCGGTAAGGGCTTTAGAGAAAAAAAGCTTGAGGCTGATATGCGTAAAGATATTAACTCGAATCGCAGGGAATTTATCAAAAGTGCTTCGATGTGTGTCGCCGCGTTGCCAACTTTATCGTTCGGCGTATTTAATCTAAGCGGATGTACGGCTCAACCCGCTGTCATCGCCCAAACTACACGAATGCCTTATAGTGCCGGTAGAGGAAGTATGCCTTGCAGTTCTTGCATTGCACCGCAAAATATTTCTTGGCAAACGACGATTGCTTCCAAAAATGAAAAAGGTGAACCGTTATTAGTGTCCGGGACAATCTATCAACCCGACGGAACTACACCGGCAGAAGGAATCGTGCTTTTTGTCTATCACACGGATTCGACAGGTTACTACAACAAAGACGACGACCCTTATAATCCTAGATTGCGCGGCTGGATGAAAACAGGCAAAGACGGAAAGTATGAGTTCAAAACCATCAAACCCGCGCCGTATCCGAAAAGAATTACACCTGCTCATATTCACGCGCAAATTTACAGTTCGCAAATTCCAGAATACTCGATTGATGATTATTGGTTTGAAGGCGACCCTTTTATTACGCCCGAAGAAAAAGCAAAACTATTAACGGGACGCGGCGGATTTAACTCGATTATCAAGTTGACACGCAGCAAAGAAGGAGTTTTGAGCGGAGTTCGTAACATCAAACTTGAAAGCACTAAAAATAAAAACAGATATTTCAAGTCTGAATACTAAACACCAAACTTAACAAGTCCTTGCACCTGACTACCCGACAGAGTGACTCTCAAGCCCCTTTGTTTCGTTACCCTCAAGGTTGCTCGCTGGGCGGTAGGTGAGTTTCGGCGTTGGATGCTATTTTCAGTCTCTGACTAACATCCGGCATCTCTAGCCTTTCTCCCGTCCGATGACCGAGAGCAGGCGTCCCGTTCGTCCGTGCAAAGCTTTTTCGCGGCGGTAGGAAAAGAAAAAATCTGTCCGGCACATCGTGCAGAACGGCGCTGTGTGTATGCGCGAAGCATCCACTCCGGCGCGGACTAATTGATTGCGGTTCGCTCTTTGAAGGTAAATCAAAGCGTGGCCTTCGCGCGTCGTGGTGAGCAATTCATCGGCGTCTGAAAAACGCTCGCGGAAAAGCTCAATCACTTCCGCGCCGACTTCATAGCAACACGCGCTTGCCGCCGGGCCGATGGCGGCGCGCACATCGCTTGCGCGCGTGCCGAATTCCTCGTTCATGCGCTGAAGCGTGTTTGCAATAATGCTCGCCGCCGTGCCGCGCCATCCGGCATGAATTGCCGCCGCCGCGCCTGTCCGCGCATCGCCCAAAAGCACAGGCACGCAGTCAGCCGTTTGCACGCCGAGCAGCACGTTTTCCGTGTGCGTGATGAGCGCATCGCAACGCTCGTTCGCTTTTGCAGAAGCATCATCCGCGTCGCGCACCAAACGCATATCTGCGCCATGAACTTGCCAGCAGGTGGCGAGCGTCCAATTGCCTTTGAAGAGAGCGAGAAAGCGGCGGCGATTCTCGAAAATATTTTCGCTCGTATCAATTGAAAAGCCTGCGAGGTTAAGCGCTTCTCGCGGCAAGGAACTCACGCCGCCCGTGCGCGTTGAAAAGCCGTTCGTCCAGCCGTCCTGTTCAAGCGGCAAGCAACAAAGCACGCGCACGTTTTTGTGCTCTAGGCTCGCGCGCCAGTAAAATCCGGCGTGCTTCAGTTTCAAATCTTCGTCTGTGATTATTTCCATCGGCATAGATATTATCGAAGTTGCGCGCGTCCGCGAAGTCCTGCGCCGCACGCCGCGATTTACCGAACGTGTTTTCACCGTGCGTGAACGCGCGTATTGCGACGGGCGCGGTGAGAAGGTTTCCGCGCAACACTACGCCGCGCGCTTCGCCGCCAAGGAAGCCGCCTTCAAAGCTCTGCGCACGGGTTGGAGCGGCGGCCTCGCATGGCACGACATCGAAGTAGTCAACGCCGATACAGGCGCGCCCGCTTTGTACATTCACGGACAGGCGCATCGACTCTTTCATCAATCCGGCGCAACCGCCGCGCACATCTCCATCTCACACACGACAGAGCACGCCATCGCTCAAGTTATCTTCGAGAAGATTTAAGACAGCTGCACGAAACAGATAAGCGATTTGCATTAGCATGTAACTCAAGCTTGTGTTGCGGAAGCGAGCAGGCGTTTGATGTCTGCGAGGCAGTGGCGGGTGGCTGCTTCACCGGCGGCGCGCAGTTCGTCGTTGCGGCCTAATTCGTCCCAGCGAATATGCCCGATCTTCGGTTGAATAATTATATCCGCGTCCTGCCATTGATAGCCTGAAACGGTGCGCGTCACGACCATCAAGGATTGCAGCAGCACGCCGAAAGCTGTGCGCGGCGTTCCTAAAAATTTCGCGCCTTCCGCGTTCACGTCAACGGCGATGACGATGTCTGCGCCGAGGAAGCGCGCGGCTGCCGCCGGAACATTAGCGACGAGTCCGCCGTCAACGAGCTGGCGTCCGTGTTTGTCTGCGACGGGTATGTACCAGCCGGGCAGCGCGCAGCTTGCGCGAACCGCGAAAGGCACGTCGCCCGTGCCGCTTAAAGTAACGGGAGTTCCGGCGTGAAGGTCTGCGGCGACGGCAGCGAAAGGAATCGGCAAATCCTCGAAGCGCGTGACGGGCAAATGTTTGCGCAGCCAATCTTCAAGCGGCGCATTGGATTGAACACCGAGCCGCGACAAAGTCATGCGCCCAACATCGCGCCAGCGCAGATTGCGACTGATCTCTTCGATTCCCGCAACCGGCACGCCCGCCGCCAGCAACGCGCCGACGATTGCTCCGGCTGATGTGCCAGCGATGCAATCAACGGGAATGCCCTGCGCTTCGAGCACGCGCAGCACGCCCAAGTGAGCGAAGGCGCGCGCCGCTCCGCCCGACAGCGCGAGGCCGACGCGAGGCCGCTTTCTTCGTCCCGGATCAAATGTTTGATCGTCGGCCTGCGTCATTCGATGTTAATGATATTGAAAGCGAGAGAAGCGTTTATTGACTCGTGCAGCGATAGGCCGGATCGAGGCAGATGATGTCTGCGCGTTCGCGTGTGGCGTCGAGAAAGGCGTCTGTGTCCGATTCGATTTTGCTTTCGGTGAGCGTTTGGCGTATGTCGTCACGCACGGTTTTGTCTGCCTGTATTTTTTCGTCGAGGCCGGGGACGATTCGCCCGGGAGATTGGCGGCGAAGGCGTGGGACGTAAACGTCTTTGTAATAATCATTGATCTCGACGTCCGTGACGATGGTGAAAGAGCGAAAACGAAAGTCCAGATAATTTTCTATGGCAAGCCGCTGCCGCACGATCTCGCGCAATTGTTCGGCGTTGAGGCCGACAGTTTGCGCGCGCTGCATTAGTTCCGTCGCTGATGGAAATGCTGCGCCGAGAGTTTTCAAGGCTTCGTCCACCGCGCGATTATCCGGCGCAATCGTCGGCAGTTTCGCGGCTTCCTGCAAAATCAAACGCTGGCTGATAATGAGTTGCAGCGCGCGGTTTAAGTCTTCAACGCGCGGATTAGAAAGCGGCGCGCCGGGTTGAAGCGCTAACTGCCATAGCAAGTCGGAGTAAGTGATGAGGTCTGGCGTGGGCGCGCCGCTGTTGACGCTGGCAATCCATTTGTCAGCGACGGTTTGAGCGGTAGCCCGCGAAAACGAAACGCATACGAAAAGGCACGCTGATAACAGAAGAATCGCGGCGCGTGTGAACTTCAATGTTTTTCCCTTGTCCATTTTTCTTCAGAACGTCTGCGTGAAACGAAAATGAATGTGCGAAGGCTTTGGACGAAAAATCGCATCGGGCGCGTTCGTCTGCGGTATCAAAAATCGCGGCGGGTTCAGCAGATATCCGTAGTCGATTGAGACGGAGCCGCCGACGGGAGTTTTGATGCGAAATCCTAAACCGACGGTGTGCGTAAAATTTTGCCGCGCGTTAAAAAAACTACGCAGATCGGCGAGGCTGGCGTTTGCGGGCGCAATCGGCTTGCGCCCGAAGAGTTCGCTCGCGGTACGAAAGACGTTGCCGCCGTCATAAAACGGCACGACTCCGAAGTCCTTTGTGATGGGCACGCGTGCTTCCAGATTAATGACCGCTTGAGCGTTGCCGCCGATGGGCACTGTGAATGGGTTGAGATTGACGGGCTTGCCTTTGTTGTTGCGGAAGACGCCGCCGGGAACCACGAAGCGCGGGCCTGCTTCCTCGAAACCGAAGCCGCGCAGAGTGGTCGAGCCGCCCGAAAAGAAACGCTCGCTGATCGGAAGCTGACGGTCACGCTCGTCAATTACTTGATTGCCGTCGCGGTCGCGCGGGCTAACAATATTAGCAAGGCCGAGCGTCGCCGAGCCTGCCAGCACAGTGCCGCGCAAGCCCTCGAATTTGTAGTAGCGACGGTAGGTCGTGAGCAGTTTATTGAACGAGAGATTGCCGCCAAGTTGACGCAAGGCAATCGCGTAATCGAACGTTAAAAAATCGCCGCGCGTGGCATCGAGCGGATCATCGCGCGTGTCGCGGACAAGCGTCGTCGCAAAGCGCGAGAGACGTATCTTGCGATCCGGGCGAAGAATGTCGCTGATAAGCAAGCTCTCTATGTTGTAGAGCCGCACGTCTTCATAGTTGTAACGTGCGAGCACTGTCGTGCGCTTCAAGACTTTGCCGCGTGGTGACAGCACCATTTCAAGGTCGCGTTGCGTTTCAAGATTGATGGTGAAGCGATTAAGCGATGGTTCTTTCGTGACCTTGCCGAATTCGTCGATGGGCTTGCCTTTTTCATTGAGGCGCTGGACGACGCCGAAATTGCCTTGGTCAATCGTGGAGCGAAAGAAACGCGTGATTGTCGTGTCGCGCTGGTATTGCGCGGAGAGATTAAGCGGCGCGAATTGACGATTGCCGTATTGACGAAAACGCGGATCGAGATATTCGAGCCGCAAAAGCTGCTGGCGCTGGCCTGCGCGCGCGCGCAATGCTGTTTGCCGCAATTTGCCGGACGCATTCAAGTTAGTTAAGTCGAATAATCCTTCCGGCCCTTTGTCCGTCGAGTAGCCGCCGCCATATTGCAGAAGGCGCGGTTTCTTTTCTTCAACGTCGATGATGATGTCGTACTTGCGAAAGCCCGCGCTCGTTTCGCCGGATGGTTCCGTGCGCACGAGGACTTGGCGAAAGGCGTCCGTGTTGTAGAGATTGCGCTCGCCTTCGGTTAATTTATCGGCGCGCAGTATATCGCCTTCCACAATCGGCAATTGCTGAAGGATAGCTTCCTTTTTCGTCTTCACATTGCCGTTGATGAGAATGCGATTAACGAAAACCTTGTCGCCCTCGCGCTTCACCGTATAGACGAGACGCACTTGCTCATCATTGTTCTTGCGCGGCAGTTCGACGATGGAGAAATCGACCTGCGCATCGACGTAGCCGTTGCGCGCATACAAATTAAGGAGGCAGTTGCCGTCGGCGCGCGCGCGTGTGCGCGAAAACGGCGCGCCGACGACGATGGGGCCGCGCGTGTCGTCGTCCGCATGGCACGTCTGGCTCGTCAGTTCATCGCGCAAACGTTCATCCGTGTAAATCTGATTGCCGCGAACTTCGACGCTTGCGACGCGCGTGAGAGTGTTTTCAGCGACGACGAAGGTAATAATCAGGCCTTCGCCGTTGATGGAAACGCCCTGACGCACGTCAACGATTGCTTTGCGATAACCTAGATCGGCCATGCGCGCGGCAATCGTGCGCTTGTCGGTTTCGAGCAATTCGCGGCTCGTGAAGCCGCGCCCGTAACCGAAGAATGGAATAAAGCCGAGCGCATTGGCCTTCTGCGTTTTGAGATCGTTTTCGACATCGGCGTAAGAGAGTTTATTAGTGCCTTCGATCCGTATGTCCGTGAGTTTGAAGAGTCGCCCGCGCTCGACATCGTAAGTTATCCGTAGGTTGCGATTCGATAGTTCCTGCGGATTCAAATTCTCGCATGTGTTGTTCTCTGCGACGATGTCGCTCGGCGGCGCTGTGACAGCGGCGGCGACAACGGGCAAAGGCGGCGTGATGGTACACACGGGCGTCACGTCCGCGAAAAAATAGCCCTGTTCCTGTAAACGATTAAGCAGGCGGCGGCGGCCTTCCTCAATCGCCGATTGATCGACGTTGCCCTCGCGTTTGACGGGCAACAACTCGCGCTCCTTCTTTTTGCTTAACGCGTAATTTTTCAGACTGACGGAAATTTTCGGCCCGACTGCGCCGGTCAAAGTTATCGTGATGAGATTCCCTGCCGAATCTAGGCGCACGTCCGCGTCGTTTAACTGCGGCGCTAAATATCCCAGCGCGATGATGGCCTGACGTATGCGATTGATGTCTTCGCCGAGCGCTGTGCGCGAGAAAGGCGCATTGGGTTGCAGCGCGAGCGTCGGGCGAATAAGTTGCGGATCGAAACCTGTGACGTTGATGTTGAAGGCGGCGACGCGCGACTGCTCGCCCGCATTGATGCGAAAGGTAACGACGGCGCGAATGCCGCTTGCGTCCAACTGCTGAGAAGACTCGACTGTCGCGCGAAAGAAACCGCGATCACGCAGGTAAACTTGGATTTCGTCGGCATTGCGCCGGAGCGTTTGTTCCGTCACGTTTGCGCCGGGTTCGAGCATGTTGAGGCGCGCGCGTATTTCGTCTGCCGAAAGAGTTGTGCCCGCGTTCGTGCCAATCAAATCGAGCAACACTTCGCCGACGCGCACTTGTCGTCGAACGACGAAGCGCACACGGATAGGCCCGGCTGCGGCGGCACCCGCCGTTCGCGGCGTTGCGCTACCCGTCGCGTTCGCTTCAAAGACTTCGATGCGTGCATTGGCAACGCGCCCGGACTTAAAAAGAGCTTCTAAAGAATCGCGCACGCGCACCGCCGCGTATTCCGTGTTCGGCGCAACGCTTAAAAGGGACGCGAACTCCGATACCGCCGCCGGATCAGGCACGGAGCCTTCGATCACAACTTCGACTGCCGTGATTGTGCGGCCTTCGTAAGCGCCGACCTGAAGCCCCGTCGTAGACTGCTGCTGCGCCGTTCTCTTGGCATTGATCCCGGCGGCGAATGAGTTTTCCGTCCACGCGTAGAAAGCGATGAGCAGGACGGCGAAGAAGAACACAAAGCGGCGCGCGCGCCTCAACGCGCAGATGAATACATTGCGGCGGACGCTCGTCGATGAGGGCAGGAAATTGTCGCTACCGGCGCGATTCATTCTCGCTGCTGTGTGATTGAAGAAACTCGCCATCCGTCAAAACCGCTTGCGGAACCTTATCTCGAAATTAAAATTGTCGTTGCGCGAACTCAAACCGTTGACTGACCCCTGCTCGTATTGCGCGACGAACGACATGCGATCTGACAAGCGATACTCGACGGCGAGCACTTGATTCTGATCCGAGGTCACGTTGGTCGAATAAGTCACGGTTAAATTGCGATTGATCGGGCGCGTAATTTTCAAGCGCGCCGTCGGGCTTGCGCCGCCGCGCCCGGAAATCAGCGGATCTATCTCGACACGCAAGCCGAAAAGCTTATCGGAAGCGCGGCGCACAGAATTGTTGATGAGCGAATCGGTCAAAAGGCTGGCCGCCGTGCCGAGTCCCGATTGCGCAAGCCCGGAAGCGCTCGTGTCGCCGCTCGAAAGATCGCCCGTCGTAATGAGCGCGACGACATCGGATTGCGGAAGCGCCGGATCGGAACGCACGCTCGCGTCCGGGCGGGAGAGAGGGCCGGTCAAGGCGACGATCACGCGATAGCCTTTGATTTCGGATTCGGCCTGAATGTTGAGAAGCGGATCGGCCTCGCTCAAGGAACGCGCCGGAAGGTCTATAAATGCGCGCGTTAATTCATATCTGTCGTTGCGAAATTTGAGTGTCCCGCGCGACGCGGTAACTCTTCCGGCGACCACCGGATCGTCAATCGTGCCGCCGACATTGAGCGTGACGGAACCGACAACGTCCACTAGATTATTACGCACGACGAGCGCATCGCGCCCCACCACGCGCAAATCGAGTTGCGTCGTCGCGCCGAACGCCGAACCGCCGCCGCCGCCTTCCGAAAGCGAGATTTCACGTCGGCGATTAATCAAATCCGCCAGCTCTATGTCCTGCGTGTATTCGGCGCGGCGCAAGTTTACCGTGCCTGTAATAACCTGTTCGCGCGTCGTGCCGCTGACGGTCAAATCCGCGTCGGCGGTCGAGCGGAAATCCTGCGGAAGAGGCACCGTCACATTGTCGCCGCGCACGCTCAAGCGAAAACGCGTCGGCGCAAAGCCAGCGAGCAATGCGCCGCCCGAAGCCACGACGCGCCCGCCGCCGAGCGTGCCGGTCAAAGATTCGAGCTGCGCTTGATTGCTGTTGAAACGCACAAGCCCTGCGACGTTGGCGACGGTCAAGCGCTGGTCGCCGACAAGCGTGGAAAACGACGCGCCCCCGACCGAAGCCGTGCCGAGCAAGCGCGGCTGATCGTATGTGCCTGTGACGCGCACGCTCGCCTCCGCCGTGCCCGACAAAAAGATGTCCGGCGAAATGCTGTTCAAAATACGCAGATTGAGTTTGCCGTCGATGGATAGATTCTGACGGCCAGCGCCGGAGAGCGCCGCCGTGCCGCCGAAGGTAACGTTCGTGCCGGGGCCTGTAAATTGAGTTTTCTCGAAAAAGATTTCGTTCGGCGAAAACTGCACGATCAAAGGCGCAGTCGCGGTCAACTGCACATCTTCAACTTGAAAGGAAAGGTCTGTGAAGCGCGCCGTGCCGCGAAGCCCCGCGAGCGACGGATAGCCGTCTTCGTCCGCGAGGTTGCCGCTCGCGTTGAATGAACCCGTCGCGCGCCCGCGAATCTTGACGGAATCGGCGGGCAGCAGCGCGGCAAAGAGCGGCGTTAAATCCGTGCCTGTGAGCGTCGTTTCGATGGTCGTCGGCAAGCGGCTATTGCTTAAGTCAACGCGCGCGGCGATAACCTGCGGCTGGCCGAAAATCCCCGTCGTCAAGCGCAAATCGAAAATCTTGTTTTCCGTGCGCCCGACGAGCGTGAGCGCGCCCGCCTGTCGCCCGTTGATCGTCACGTCGCGGCCTTCGCCGTTGATATTCACTTGCAGCGACGAATAATCCTTGAGCGTGCCCGTCGCGCTCGCAGTGATGTTCGCCGTGCCGGTCAATTGCGGAAGCGAAGAAGCGTTGCCTGCAAAGGCCGCCAGACGATCAAGCTGAATGTTGTTTGCCTGCGCCTGCAAGTTGACGGCGAGCGTTTCAAGGTTAAGCGTGCCGTTTGCAACCACGCGCCCGGCGTCGAAACGCGCGTCAGCAGTTTCGAGATTGACGTTCGATCCGCTAAAGCTGGCGCGCGCGGCGATGCTCTCGAAGGGCTGCCCGCCGATACGTCCCGCGCCGAAACGCAAATCAGCGTTGCCGCTCGCATTACCGGGCAAGCCCGTCACGTTAATGCGCCCGGAAAGATCGGATTGCGTATCTGCGAGCACGCCGCTTTTTTGATTGAGCGCGACGATAAGATTGCCGACGTTGACGCGGTCGAGCGTTGCATCGAGAGAAATATTATTGGCGTTGGTGTCCGTGAGCGGAACATTGAGGGCGAACTGCGCGCCGCCGCCGTCCGGTTCGACGAGTCGCCCGTCCGCGACTCGCAGCAGCGCGGGCGTGGCATTGATTGTCGCGGCAAGCGAACCCAGATCGCGCCCGCCGACGATAAGCGAATCGAGCGACGCGCGCCCGTCAACGTTCGGCGCAGCGAGCGCCCCGCGCACAGTGCCGTTGAAAGCCAGTTTGCCGCCAAGCTCGATTTTGTAATCGTTGAGTTGGTCTTCGATGGAAGGCGCGAGGCCGGACGCGACCAGCACGCGCTGTAGTTCCGATGCGTCAGTCGAGGCAAGGTTAATCTGCAAATTGGAATCGCGCTCGAGCGAGAATTGCCCGGACGCGTTTAGCTCGCTCGCGGCGGTGCGAAGGTTGGCGCGCTCGATGTTGAAAAGCCCGCGATCAGCGCGAAGCGCCACGTCGCCCGTAAGCGGCGTGCGCGCGCTTGCATCCGTTCCCGTGTCGCCAGCAAACTGCGCGCGCAGATTGCCGCTTGCCGACGCGACATCCATTCCCGGAAAAGTTAGATCGACATTGCCCGTCGCCTTTCCGACAAGCGGCACAACGCGCCCGGACAGCACAGCGGCGAGATTGCCGATGTCCAGATCGCCAAAATCCGCGCTAATGCGCGACGCGCCGTTTCGCGCAGTGCTGACGACGGCGTTGCCGCTCGCGCGCCCGTTAAAAATATCGGCGGTAAAATTATTGGCCTGTATCGCGCTGTTCGTCGCCACAATGTTAGCGCGCGCCGCGCCGAGTTTCACTTGACCGAGCACGCCGCCGCCGAGACTCAAATCGGCGCTCGCGCGATAACGTCCCGAAGGCTCGAGCGTGAAGACGGGATGCGCCAGCCTCACGTTCTCAACGCGGCCATTGAGAGTGCTTTTTGCGCCGCCGTTGTAAGCGACAGTGCCCGCGTTGACATCGCTTGATGAACCTTCGACGCGGCCTCCGTCGTGAATCGCTAATCTCACGCCCGCGATGTTGATGCTGCCTATGCTCGCGCCGAATGCGTTTGCGCCGCCGACGCGCACATTATCCGCGACGATGTTCGTTGTGCTGCCACGTTGAACGACGCTAAGAGTGCCTGTCGTCGCGTTGTTCACGCGAGCGCCCTGTGCGTTGAGCGTTCCGACGCGTGCATTCTTCGCCGAGAGTGTCGTCGCACCGTCGCGGCTGGTGACCGTCACGCCCGCGATGCTTGCGCCGTTAACACGCGCGCCCTTAGCCGTAATCGCTCCGGCTTGCGCGTTGGCGGCAGAGGCCGTCACCACTCCGTTTTCCGAACGCACGCGGACGCCCGACACACGCGCGCCGCTAATGTTTGCGCCCGCCACTAAAAGTTTATCAACTGAGACTCCGCCCGCGTTGGCAGTGATGGTTTTGTCCTTCACGTCCGCCTTCACGTCGCGCAGGATGAGTCCGGCGATGGTCGTCGGGCCGGGGCCTCGCGCTGCTGCCGCACGCAGATCGCCGACCCAACGAAAGTCCGTGCCTGTGCCCATCACGTTGCCCGCGAGTTGCAAGGCATTCAATTGAAAATCGCCCGCCGTCAAGAGTTCTGCAACGGCGCGCCCGGTGATGTTATAACTCGCGCCGTCGCCGCTGGCGGTGGCGTTCAAGTTCAAAGCCTTAAGACGAATGTTGTCTGCCGCGAGCGCGTCGGATTTAATCTCGCCGTTGACTTGATAGCGCGTGCCTTCGCCCGTCACAGTGCCAATGAAATTCCCTGCGCCGCGAAGCGTTGCGCCCGTCTGCAAAACATCCGAAGCCTGCGTCAGATCAACCGTTGACGTGACGTTCATTTGATAACGAAGCGCGCGCCAATCGTCCATCGTGCCCTGTAGATGCGCTTCGGCGACGGGCGAGCGCAGAGTTAAATCCTGTATCTCGGCGCGCGTTTGATTGACGCGCCCGTGCGCTTCAACGTCTATGTGATCGACGGGACGCCCGTCATAAACAAAGGTCGAATCGGAGAGCGCGACGGCGACTTTGTTCATCCAGCTTTCGGCGGGAGCATTCGGATCGTCCGGCTCAACAGTCGCGCGTATGTTGCGCGCCGTGCCGGAGAGATTGTGCTGCTCGTCGCCGTAATGCACGACGGCATCTTTGAGGGCGATTTTCGCCGTTGAATACGAAAAGAGAATGCGCTGGTTCGGGTCTGGCGGCGGAAGGCGCAGATTATCGAAATTGGAGCGTCCCTGTTCGTCGAACGCGACCCATGCTTCGAGGCCGTCGATGTCTAAGGCTTCGAGGTTGATGTTGCGGCGCAGATTGAGCGCATACAAATCTTCGATGCGAATTTTGGCGAGAAGGCGATTGGCGTGCGCGAGCTTTGCATTGGTCTTCGCGTCGTAGAGATCAATGTTGCTCATCTCGACTGTGCGAGGGCTGAGAACCGTGTGAAATTCTTTGATGTCGGCGCGGACACCGAATTCTGCCAGCGTGCTGACGATTTGATTGGCGATGTAGCGATCAACGTAGCCGACGCGGTAAAGAATCAACCCGCCGACCACAAGCGCGATGAGAATGCCGCCGAGCGCGAGCGTTGCGATAAAGGCATTGCGGCGCGTCAGGTAACGGCGGCGCTCGCCCTGCGGCGTTTGCGGCTCAGGGCTGTCGGCGTCCTGCTCGGCAATTTTTTCGGCAACGGGCGGCAGCGGCGCGTCCGTCTTCGATTGCAGCGCGGCGGCGACTTCCGGCTCGGCGGCCTTTTTTCCTACTGGCGACGCGCCCGCATTCAACGGGCTTTCGTCACGATCATCAACGGGCATAAGACATGTGCGCGCGGGATTCGATCCCCGTCGCTTTCGCTCATTGTGTAATTAAATTTGAGTGGAGAGAAAATCGAAGCCGCAAAAGAATGCGCTCCGCAAAGAAACACCAACCGTAACTTCGACGTTATCCTTGATGACTGAACTCTGACAAGCGTTGCCGCCGCAACCACAACTCGCTCATAACTATTAACGCTGCTGCCGATTATTGCTGCTGCTCGTCTAACAGACGGAAAAGCGGTTCATCCGGTGACAAAGCTTTCCATTACTTTTCCACCAACGCTTTTTCACTCATTGGCGAGCCGAGCGGCACATGCCCCGTGACTTCCAACTCGAAGCCTTCGAGCGCCGCGACCTTCGGCGGATGATTCGTCAACAGCACGATCCGGCGCAGTCCTAATTCGTGCAGAATCTGTGCGCCCACTCCGTAATCACGATCCGCGCCGTAGCCCGTTTCAAGGCTCGCTTCCGGCAAACTCAAATTCCGCTTTTGCATTAACTCATACGTGCGTAGCTGGTGAATCAAATCAAGCCCGTGCTCGCGCTGGCGCAAATAAAGCACCACGCCGCGATTCGTTGCCGCGATTTTCTCAAGCGACGTGTGCAATTGATAATTCGTGTCGTCAACGATTGATGCGAACACATCGCCCGTCACGTTCTCCGTATGCACGCGCACCAGCACAGGCTCATCCGTTCTCACATCGCCCATGACCATCGCCAGATGCACTTCATTATTGACGACGTTCTCGAAGGCGACGGCGCGAAAGCGTCCGTAGACAGTGGGCAAATCGGTTTCCGCCGCGCGCCTGACAAGCACTTCCTTGCGCATACGATAGCGAATCAAATCCGCGACGGAGATGATTTTCAAATTGTGCGCGCGGGCGAATTCTTGTAGTTCGGGCAGGCGCGCCATCGTGCCGTCCGGGTTCATAATTTCGCAGATCACGCCCGCCGGTTGCAGCCCCGCGATGCGCGCGATGTCAACGCTTGCCTCCGTTTGTCCGGGACGCACGAGGACGCCGCCCTTTCTTGCGCGCAAAGGAAAAATGTGGCCGGGACGCGCGAGGTCTGCCGGACGCGTGCTTGAATCAACCGCCGTTAGAATCGTCGTCGCGCGGTCATGCGCCGAGATGCCCGTCGTGACGCCCTTGCGCGCTTCGATTGAGACTGTAAAAGCCGTGCCGAGAAACGAAGTATTATCGGCAACCTGCATCGTCAAATGCAGTTCATCGCAGCGCTCTTCCGTGAGCGGCAAACAAATCAAACCGCGCGCGTGCGTCGCCATGAAATTAATAATATCGGGCGTGATTTTTTCCGCCGCGCAAACCAGATCGCCTTCGTTCTCGCGGTCTTCGTCGTCAACAATAATAATCATGCGCCCGTCGCGTATGTCGCGCGCGGCGTCTTCAATGGCAGCAAAAGGCATGTTCATTCACGCGAAGCAGATTATCGGGAGAGAATACCGGCAACAATTATCTTACCCGAAAGCCGCGCTTTTGGCGACTCGCGGAACCGAGGAGCTTTTTCTGACTCCGTTCTGCTCCAATGACTTGTTCGGCTGTCGGAGCAAATTTCAAAGGCGGCTATAAACTTAACCAACTGCGCAAAGCCTTCTCTAAGTTTTCAGCATCAACATCCATCAGCTGCCCGACCTTCCTCACTACAAGACTTTCGTGAATGGTGTAGATGCCGCGCTTCACGGCTGTTTCGACATTCAAGCCTGCCTGTTGCCACTCTGCCAGCACGAACTCACCAGCAAGCAATGTTGCCGTTTTGCTTGTAAGCGGCACTATCATTAAATCTTGTGAAGAGTGTGTGGCGTTGACAACAACAGCAGGGCGAACTTTTGCGCCAGACAAATCAGAGAACGGGTAACGCACGAGAACCACGTCATTTTTCAAGTAGCCCGGCATACACCTCGTCTTCCTCGTTTCCCCATACCGCGTGCAACGACGAATCACTCGCTGCCAACCAAAAGCCGCTTTCTACTGCTTCAGGCAACAGAGTAACCAATGCCCGCGTGCCTTCGGGCACTTCGATTTCTTCTAAAGGAATGATTTTACCTTCCCGGACAACTGCCCAAATCGTATTAATCATTTTCTGTTCACCTCATACAGCAATCAGCATACAGCAGACATAAAGATTACAATAGACAAGAGCCAATACCTTGCTCATATGTCGCAGACCTCTCCGGCTTAACTCTGCAAGACGTGGTAGGCCAAAGACAGGCCGGAAATGCTCACGGTTTCTTCGCGCGTCTGGATAGTTGCGTCCTGAAGCGCGGCGCGGGCGTTCGACGTTAAGAGAATTTCTCCTTTTTGCGCCATATCTTCTCCGAGTTTGGAGGCGAGATTGACTTCATCGCCGAATAAATCTTCGTCGCCGACGTTCAAAATTCGCCCGTAGCCGATGCCTATGGAAACATACAGGCGATGATCTTCGGGCAGCAGCATGTTGGCGACGTTCAGGCGATCCCTTATCTCGCGGCTCGCGCCCACAGCCGCATCCACCGTATCGAACAAGCAAAAAAGATTGTCTGCTTCGGCTTTGACGAGCAGCCCGCCGTGAGTTTGCAGCGAAGGCCGGGCGATCAATTGCATTTCGTGGATCATCAACAGAAACGAAACGATGCCGTGACGCTGCGTCGTGCGCGAAAAGCCGCTCATGTCGAGCACGAGCACGACTTTATCCTGACCGAAAGCGGCGTCAATGTTTTGCGCAATTTCGGCGCGCCGTTCGGGTTGCTGGATAATCTCGTTGAGCAGGCTCTCAAGATTAGCGCGCGAATTATGCTGCGCGACGGGTTCGTTGTTGTCGAATTTTGTATCGATCATTGAAGAATGGTTACTCCACTGCGCGTGGCGTTCGTGGCGCTAATAGCCGGTTATTGATAGACGACTACTTGTAGCCGAGGTCTGCCAACTTTTCTAAAGTCAGCGATGACGAATTCTCTTTCTCATTGTTCGCGCCAACCATCAAAATGCGCTCGACATATTTGGCGATAATGTCTGCTTCGAGATTGACATGGTCGTGGGAGTGCAAGTGAGAGAGATTGGTGAGCGCCCATGTTTTCGGAATCACGGCGATCTCGAAATAATCATTCGTAAGCGCGGCAATGGTCAGGCTAATGCCTTCGACTGTGACGGAGCCTTTGAAGACAAAGTAGCGCCGCATCAACGGCGGATACCCGATGCGAATTGTCCAAGAGCCGCCGTGTTCTTCGGCGCTCAAAAATTGCCCGCGCGCATCGACGTGCCCCTGCACGATGTGGCCGCCGAGACGCGTCGCGGGCGTCACCGCGCGTTCGAGATTGACAGGTGATCCGGCGCGCAAAGTTCCAAGCGTAGAGCGTTGCAGAGTTTCCCTCGAACCGTCCGCCGCAAACGAATCGGCGCGCACGTCTATAGCCGTCAAGCATACGCCGTTGACCGCGATGGAATCTCCTTCGCGCGTATCATTGGTCACGATGCCCGCTTCGACGATGAGTCGCGCGCCCTCGCCGCGTCGCTCAATCGAACGAACGCGCCCGAGTTCTTCGATGATGCCTGTGAACATAAAATTTAATGTTTGAAAAGCCGGAATAGAAGATAGAGAAGAAGGTAGAGCAGAATGCCGATGACCGGCAGCGCGTAGGTTGAAACCGCGAGCCAGAAGCCTTCGTCTTTGAATGAGAATTTGGGAAGTTTCATCATGTTGGTTTTTCGTCGAGCCGCGCGTGAATCGCAGACATCATGCACGCGTAGACTTCTTCGATGGAGAGTTCCGAAGAATCAATCACGATGGCGTCTGCGGCAATGACGAGCGGCGAATCTTCACGCGTCGAATCACGCTGGTCGCGCTTGTTTATGTCGGCGAGTGTTTCCTCAAAGGAAACGTCCTGCGCGCGCGCGCGGTCTTCTTCGTAGCGACGATGCGCGCGTTCTTCGGGCGCAGCCGTTAAGAAAAATTTTACGAAGGCATCCGGGAACACGACTGTCCCGATGTCGCGCCCGTCGAGCACCACGCCGTCCGCGCTCGACACGCCCATTTCGCGCTGGCGTTCGACGAGCGTGCGGCGCACTTGCGGAATCGCCGAGACGGTTGATGCCATGTGGCTCACCTGTTCGGTGCGAAGTTCATACGTCACGTCGCGCCCGTTCAAAGCCACGCGCAAAGAATCCGGGTCGCCCGCCAATTCGATGCGCGCGGAGTCGGCAATCGAAGCGACTTTCGCCGTGTCCGTCATGCTCACGCCGGATTCGATGACGGCGAGCGCCACCGCGCGGTACATCGCGCCCGTGTCTATGTAAAGCAGCTTGAGTTCGCGCGCGATCATGCGTCCGAGCGTGGATTTGCCCGCGCCCGACGGCCCATCAACGGCGATAATTAATCGTTGCTTCAAACGAAAACGCGCTCCTATGATTTTGCGGCGGCGACTGTTGTGATCGTCCGGCTATCAATTCCATCTACAGTGTCGCCAACGTCAGCAACATCATCTTGCCGCACGCGTTTGTTATTGATTACTTCGCGCAGTTCTCGCAGAGCCGTTTCAATTCCGGCGCGCGTGACATCGTAGTGCGTGACCATGCGTATGCTCGAACCGAAGCCGGACGCGAGCACGCCGCGTTCCTTCAATTCATCGCAGATGGCGTTTGCCGTCATACCCGTTCCGGCAATCTCGAAAATAACGATGTTCGTCACGATCTTTTCCGGGTCGAGGCTGACGCCATTTATTTCCGCGAGTCCCTGCGCTAAGAGTTGCGCGTTTTCGTGATCTTCATGAAGGCGCGCGGGACTTTCTTCGAGCGCGACGAGTCCGGCGGCAGCCAGCACGCCGACTTGCCGCATTCCGCCGCCAAGCAGTTTGCGCCACACACGCGCTTCTTCGATAAAGGCACGCGTGCCGAGCAGCATCGAACCGACGGGCGCGCCCAAGCCTTTCGACAAACAGAACATCACGGAATCGACGGGACGCGCGAGTGCCGCGACGGATTCATTCAACGCGACGCTCGCGTTAAAGATGCGCGCGCCATCCAGATGCACAGGAAGTTTTAGAGCATGTGCGCGCTCGCAAATCTCTTCGCATCCGGCGCGGGGAAGAACTGTGCCGCCCGCAAGGTTATGAGAATTTTCAAGCGCAATGAGTCCCGTCGGGGCAACGTAATATGCCGCGCCGACGTGCAGCGCCGCTTCTATATCAGGCCACGCGAGAATGCCCGTGCCGTCCGCGCTTTTAGCAGGCCGCGCGAGCGTTCCGGCGACGGCAGCCATGCCCGCCATTTCGTAATTATAAATGTGCCCGCGCTCTTCGATGACGACTTCCATGCCGGGACGAGTATGCAGTTTGACG
>JAABUK010004830.1_pt1 | contig 21577 bp, 24 predicted proteins | sample 5559141 | NCBI WGS metagenome assembly JAABUK01 (sample SAMN10711869, study PRJNA513367) | rock metagenome | isolation source: Antarctica rocks | place: Antarctica: Victoria Land, Pudding Butte nord | collected 2016-01-03
GCAACTCCGCCTCCTGCTCAGCGCTCGCAACCAACGAAGACCGACCCGCCATGACAACCACCCAGCTTACGTCAACAATGGCCCGATATTACCATCCGTGCGTGGAGCCAAGGAAGCCTGCTTAGAGCATGATCGCATCAGGTTGAGTAACCTGATCGATGAACATGCTCGCAAAAACAAAGGCTAGAGCATGATAGGTGCATCTACCTGCACCTATCATGCTCTAGCGGGGCGCCCGCCCCCGCACCCGCCACCAAATCATCAGCGCGGCGTCCACCGGCAGCGCCGGCACCTCCCGTAGCCGCCACCACCAGCGGCGCCGGTGCGACCCGGCTGCCGGCCGGCGCGGCGGCGGGCAGGGTAGGGCGCGCAGCCCGGCCAGCCGCAGCAGCACCACGCAGCGCGGCAGGTGATAGGCGCTGGTCGCGGCATAGGCCACGCCGTCCCACCCCGCCAGCAGCGCCGCGCAGGCCCGGACGGAGCCGATGGTGTTGCGCCCGGTCGGCTCCAACCAGATGCGGTCCGGCGTCACGCCTTGGTCGCGCAGCAGGCTGGCCATGACCTCCGCCTCCGCCGGACCGTGCCGGCCGACGCCGCCGGTGGGCATGTATGTCGCGCCCAGCGCCTCTCCCAGGCGCAGGGCTGCCGACACCCGTTCCCGCATCGCGCCGCTGGGCTGCCCATCCGGGCGGACGGCGGCGCCGAAGATGATGACGACGGGCGGGGCCATGCCGCGCTCTACGCAGGCGCTGCCAGCAGGATGCGGTTGACGGACACCAGCGCGTCGTAGGTCCCGCGCCAGGCCCGCGCGAAGGCGTCCGGCCCGGTGCCGCGCGCCTGCAGCGCCGCCGCGATCCCACCCACCGTGCGCTCCCCGTCAACCAGCCCCAGGATCGCGGGCGCCAGCGGCGGCAGCGCCACCGGCACGCGCAGCCCGTCGAACAGGAAGGGCAGCGTGCCGTCCGCCCGTATGTTGCGCGCCAGCTCCGCCGCCGGCATCTCCCGCGCGACCGGAACGGCGTCCCGCCGCATCGGGTCCGGCGCCGGCGGCGCGTCGGCGGCGCGGACGGCATAGACGACATGGGTGCTCATGTTGCCGGTCAGCCCCTCTGCCAGCGCCGCGCGGGCCACCGGGTCCAGCCCGGCGATGCGGGCGCGCAGCCGCGGGTCCGGCAGGTAGGCAGCGGGGTCGTAGCGCAGCGGCTCCATCAGCGCCGCCGCGTGCAGCCCGGCGCCGTGCAGCAGCGCCATCAGGTCCGGCACGGCATAGGCGCGGTCCCGCGGATTCAGCAGCAGGTCATACAGCCCGGCGTCCCCGCCCTCGATATGGTCGCCGAACAGGCTGTTGCGGCGCAGCCAGGCGCTGTCGGGCAGGTGCCGCATGACGCGCCGGGCCACATCCAGCCGGGCGGGCGGCGGCTCGTCCGCGGGGGCCAGCAGGCGCAGGGCGTCTTGCAGCATATAGACCCCGGTGCGCCCGTGCGGGGCATAGACCATCAGGCCCAGCCCGCCGCCCGGAGCCAGCACGGACAGCAGCGCCCGCAGCCCCGCCGCCGGGTCGGGCAGGTGGTGCAGCACGCCGCAGCAGTCGATGTAGTCGAACGGCCCCAGCCCGGACGCCGCCAAGTCCAGCAGGGAGCCTTGGCGCCAGTCCAGCGCCAGCCCCCTCGCCGCCGCCCGCGCCTGCGCCACGGCCTGCGCGGCGGCGGAGCGGTCGAGATAGGTGACGCCGCCGGGCCGCGCGGCGGTGGCCATCTGCTGCGCCAGCATGATCGCCCCGTCCCCGGTGCCGCCGCCCGCGACCAGGGCGCGCAACGGCTGCGAGCGGGGGCGGGCGGCGCCGAACACCCAATGGTCCACCTCCCGCAGATGGCTGGGGCTGCCGACGACCAGCCGCTTGGCCTCGTCCCGCGGGTCCCGCTTGGGGTAGGGATAGGCTTCGTACTGGGCGGCCAGGGTGCCGTCTGTTGCGTCGTGCATCCCGAACACCTATCCCGGCCCGATGCATCCTGCCAGGACACGAGACAACACACGAGGCAACACACGGGGCTATTTCGGCATCGGGATCGAGGGCGTCTCGAAGGCCGCCAATGTGGGCGCCCTGCTGCGGACCGGCCATGCGTTCGGGGCGGCGTTCTGCTTCAGCATCGGCGCCGGGTGGGACGCGCGGGCCGGGCGCCAGGCCGACACCGCCGACACCCCGGCGCACGTGCCGCTATGGCGCTTCCCGGACCTCGACGCGCTGCACTTGCCGCGGGAGTGCGCGCTGGTCGGGATCGAGCTGCTGGACGAGGCTGCGGACCTGCCGAGCTTCCGCCATCCGCTGAACGCCGCCTATGTGCTGGGACCGGAGCGGTCCGGCCTGTCCGAGCCGCTGCGCGCTCGCTGCCGGCACCTGGTCCGCATCCCGACGCGGTTCGCGCTCAACCTGGCGGTGGCAGGGGCCTTGGTGCTGTATGACCGGCTGCTGCAGCACGGGCGCTATGCCGACCGCCCGGTGGCGGCCGGCGGCCCGGCGGCGCCGATGGAGGCGCCGGGCGGGCATGGCGACCCGGTGTTCCGGCGGAACGTGCCGGGGTGGATGGGGACGGAGTGACGCGGGCTGCTCCGACGGCCGGCCAGGGGTCGGGTCGCGCCGGCCTTGGGTCGTGCAGCGATGCCGCGGTGCCCTTGGGGAGCGTCCACCACCTCCAGCGTGTCCGCGCCGTAGCGGACAAGGATCAAATGGCCTTTTACGGAAGGGGCTGCACACGGCAGGACACCGCTCCCCCCCTGGGCGGCCGGGCAGCCGGAACAACGATGCGAACCTGCGGCATTGCTGCCGAAGCCCGCACCTGACCGGGCGCCATGCCACTGACGCGACCGTTCGCAAGCTTCAGGTCATCGTCCGGAAGAGCAGGGAGGGGAACAAGCGTGACCTCATGGCAAGCGCGTCCGGCATCCTGGACGCACTCAGCCGGCGGAGGCGCCCGAGTTCGGCCTCTCAGCCCTGGCTGCCGTCGCGGGGATCGGACAAGGCGGCTTCGTAGATGTCGAGCTGTTCGTCGGTCATGTCGTCCATCTGCAGCAGTTGCCAATGCGCGGCGACGCCCGGCAGCGAGGAATGGCGGACAACCCGGACGACGACCTCCCCATCCAGGACCACGCGCCAGATCTCGTCATGCCCAAGGGGCTGCCAGTCCGGCACCGCGGCAATCCTGCGACTCATGCCATGGCCAGCCGCTTCGTCGCCCACGACGGGCTTCAACAGGCTGCTGTCATCTGGCGCAAACGGGATGCGGCGTACCACTGGCACTTCAACCACCTTGAATGTGCTGCGCAGATCATGGCCGCAAGGTTTCGGCGCAGGTCGAGAAGAGTTGGTATGCAGCCGTGCCGCATTCATCATCGTGCCGATAATCAGTTCGGCAGACGATGGGATCGAAGCCCAGCCATGCTGCAAGGCGCAGCCGTCAATCCCATGGCAGCACCAGCGCAACGCCCCCGTGCCGCCCAGCCTCGATGTCTGCAAGGCACTCCTGGCTCAACGGACAGAGCAGGAGCAGGGCGTCACGCAACGTGGGGCAGCGAGCCACCGCAACCTGCCCGCCTCCCACCTCGATGGAGCGCTCGCGGACAAGCTCCACGTGCCCCGTCCTGGGCAGGATGCAGAACACCGGGAATTCCGCACCGGGCGGGATGACGTCAACCATCTCGCCGCTGCTGATCTGCGTGACCGCAGCCTGCCAGCCGCCAAGACCCGGCGCCACCTGCGACCAAGCCAGTGCGAAGCGCAGGTCGGCAACAGGGAACACGGCGCAGGCGTGAAACCTTGAGACGCTGTCCGGAACGGGTGCCGCCATGGTTGAACCTAACCGAGAGAGAGGTGCAGAGCGATGGGTCTGGCTTTAGCGGTCCTCAGCCAGCACGGTCTCAGGAGTGGCTGGGCGAGGGAGGGCTGGGCCATGAGCATCATATTTGCCGGAAACCTTTAGCACAGTGTTGAGCAGCAACCCCTTGCAAACGGAGTGCCCCGCACGTTTGGGGCCTGCTGTGGTTTGGCCGCTACATACGCTGCGACAGACATCCTTGGACTGGGGCGGCAGCCTTGCGGTCCAGCGGCTGGATCCCCTTAAGAGCTGTGCCCAGCCACAGACTCGATGGCGATTGAGACCATATTAAGTCAGCATCAAGTCCAGCATAAGCCGTAACAACCGTGGGTTTGTTCGAGCGTCGTGGGAGGCGGACGGCCGTGTCAGGCCATCCAGCAGACGGGCGCACCATATAAGACAGTAAGCCTAATATGGCGCGACTCTTAGGGCGCGATTCCACGGAAACCGCACCTGTGGCCAAGTTCAGAGTTAACAAAGTTGTGCGCGCCGACACCTGGCTGCTACCGGACCTGCATGTGCATGGAACCGCGAGGAGTATTCGCTATGAGCGCCGGCGACATGGACACAGCCGTCTCCAGCTTCCGCGCACGCTATGCGGTGAGGCCAGCAGATACGGCCGATCTGACCCGGGAGGCCTGCCGGCTGCGTCATCAGGTTCACTGCCTGGAGCGCGGCTGCGAACCTGACGAAGGCGGTTTGGAACGCGATGAGTTCGACGCCCATGCGCAGCAGGCAGTCGTGTGCGAGCGGCACAGTGGCGAGGTCATCGGGACGGTCCGCCTGATCCTGCCCGTTGGCGATGCGGCGAGGGTGCTCCCCATCCAGCGGCTCTGCGCTCCCGGTCTCCTGGGCACGCTGCCGTTGGAGACGACAGCCGAGGTGTCGCGGCTTGCGGTCTCCAGGCAGCGGCGTGACCGGGCGGCAGCCGACCCCTTGCTGCACCTTGGCCTGGTGCAGGGCGCGATCCGTCTCAGCCACGACCTCGGCATCACCCACTGGTGCGCTGTCATGGAGCGCAGCCTGCTTCGCCTCCTGCGCACGATGGCGATCCACTTCGCCCCGGTCGGCCCCTGCATCGAGCACTACGGCCTGCGCCAGCCAGCCATCGCCAACCTTGGTGCGCTGCTCGCGCGCATGGAACGCGACCAGCCCGCAATCTGGAGCCTGGTGACGGATGACGGGCGCTTCCGGCCGGGTGGGTCGGGGTATTTCAAAGCCGCATAACCAATGGCGGCATGGCCAATCCTGCGCTTGTCCCCCCGCCCCGCCCAACGTATCTCTCCCCCATGCATCCGCCCGCCTGCCTTCTCGCCATCTTCGCCTTGGCCCTGCCCGCAGCCGCCCTGGCGCAGCCCCGCCCGGCGCACCCGCCCGCGCACCCGGCGCCCGTCCGCACGTCCAACGCCCCCAGGTCCATCGGCAAGTGGGACGACTGGCAGGCCGCCACGCACCAGGAGGGCGGCGCGCTCGTCTGCTACGCCTTCACCCGAGCCACCGCGTCCGCCCCGGCGCTGACGGGCCGCGGCGACGTGGTGCTGACCGTCACGCAGCGGCCGGGCGGACGCGACGCCGTCGCCATCAGCGCCGGGTTCGCCTATGCCGCGGGGGCCGAGGTCCAGGTCCAGGTGGATAGCGCGCAACTGCCGTTCTACACTGCCAACCGCTCCGCCTTCGCCCGGGACGGCCGCGCCGCCGTCGCCGCCTTCGAGCGCGGGCGCCAGGCCATAGCCCGCTCTCCGGCGCCGCGCGCCGCTTCCGTGTCCGACACCTTCAGCCTGCGCGGCTTCACCTCGGCCTATGCGGCGGTCAACAAGGCTTGCCCCCCAAAATGAACGCCATCACCCCAGCCGTCGCCGACCTGACGGCGGAGGAGCGCACCCGCATCCTCGCCAAGTCCGCCCTGTTCGATCCGCCGCCGCCGCAACTGCCCGACGGCCGGCGCGAGCTGGTGGGCCTGGAGCGCGAGGACCTGATCGCCGAGCTGGCCGCCATCGGCGAGAAGCCGTTCCGCGCCAAGCAGCTCTGGCATTGGATATACCACCAGGGCGTCACCGATTTTTCCAGGATGTCCAGCATCGCCCGCCCCTTGCAGGAGAAGCTGGCCGAGCGCTTCGTGATCGGCCGCCCGGAGGTGGCCACCGTCCAGACCAGCACGGACGAGACCCGCAAGTGGCTGTTCCGCTTCCGCGACGGGCAGGAGGCCGAGACCGTCTATATCCCCGACCGCCACGTGGACCGCGGCGCCGTCTGCATCAGCAGCCAGGTCGGCTGCACCCTGTCCTGCCGGTTCTGCCACACCGGCACGCAGGCGCTGGTACGCAACCTGGGCGCCGCCGAGATCGTCGGCCAGTTCATGGCCGCCCGCGACGCGTACGGCGAATGGCCCAGCCCGCGCGGCGAGACGCCGCGCCTGCTGTCCACCATCGTCCTGATGGGCATGGGGGAGCCGCTGTACAACTACGAGAACGTGGCGCGCGCCATGCGGATCGTGATGGACGGGGAGGGCATCGGCCTGTCCCGCCGCCGCATCACCCTCAGCACGTCGGGCGTCGTCCCCATGATGGACCGCTGCGGCGCCGAGCTTGGGGTGAACCTTGCGGTCTCGCTCCACGCCGTCCGCGACGACCTGCGCGACCGCATCGTACCGCTGAACCGCAAGTATCCGATCAAGGAGCTGATCGCCGCCTGCCGCCGCTATCCCGGCGCCAGCAACGCCCGGCGCATCACCTTCGAGTATATCATGCTCCGCGGCGTCAACGACACCGAAGCCGATGCGCGCGAGCTGGTCCGCCTGATCGCCGGCATCCCCGCCAAGGTAAACCTGATCCCGTTCAACCCCTGGCCCGGCAGCGACTACCGCCCCAGCACGCGGGAGTCATTGGAGGCGTTCGCGGCCATCGTGCAGGACGCCGGCTTCCCGTCGCCGATCCGGATGCCGCGCGGCGGCGACATCCTGGCGGCCTGCGGCCAGTTGCGGACCGAAAGCCGGCGGGAGCGGGCATCGCAGGCCGCGGGATTGCCAGCGGCACCAGCCGTCACGGCTTGAGGGTCCGCCGCCGGGTCCGGCCGCGGTGCCTGGGCACTGGCCGGCGGCGTGTGCCCGGGCATGGCCGCTGCGGCGTCCAGGGCCGCCGCGTAGCAGCGTCCCCCTCGACGTTCACTTGATCTTTACGCTTTGAGGGCCGCAACCCCGGCCGTCCCTGCCCCATTCGCGCACTGGATTCAGCAAGCCTCGAAGGAGGGCAATGACATGGCGGACGAACTCAAGACGCTGGTGGCGCAAGGGCTGCAGGCGTTGAAGGCCGGCGGGGAGGTGGCGAAGCGCGCCACGGCCGAAATCCAGGGCGACGCCTCCGATTCCGGCCTGAAGTCGGCGCTGGAGGCCAGCAACAAAACGGCCGAGGGGTGGGCGCAGCGCCTGCAGGAGGCGGTTCAGGACGCCGGCCCGGCCGAGGACACCGGCAACCCGATCCTGGAGGCGCACTACGACGTCAGCAAGAAGATACGGCAGAAGGCGCCGGATGCTATGACCCGGGACCTCGGCATCATTGCCGCCGGGCAGCTTGCGCTGCACTACTGGATCGCTGCCTTCGGCACGCTTCGCACCTATGCCGCGAAGGCAGGGATGATGAGCGTGCAGGGCAGCATGCAGGCGTGCCTGGACGAGGCGAAGCAGTCGGACGAGCGATACAACGACGTGGCGCTGAAGATTATGAACGCCCGGGCATAGTCCGGGCAGAAGCCTCCAGGCGGAAGCCTCTGGGCAGAAGCCCAAAGCCCGGCGCGGGGCAGCCGCGCCGGGTGGCTTGGTGCCCGCCCCTCCCCAGAAAGAAGGGCCAGAGCGCAGGGGGCCGTCAGCAGGACGGGCGCGCCGCCTTTGGCAGCTCGAACGAGCCTGATGCCCGCATGACGGGGCGCCTTGCCCCGCGCCCCTGCCGGGCGGACACTCCGCCCCATGCCTGACACCTCCGCCCCCAGCACCGCCGCCATCCTCCCGCTCGGCCTACTGGCTGCGGCCGGATTCCTGTCCTCGGCCGGCGCGCGGGTGGTGGACCCGCTGTTGCACGCCATCAGCACCGACTTCTCGGTCACGGTGCCGCAGGTGTCCATCGTGATCGCCGCCTTCACGCTGCCCTATGGGCTGAACCAGCTCATCCTCGGCCCCGTCGGCGACCGCTTCGGCAAGCTGCGGGTGATGCTCGGTGCATTGGTGGGCTACGCGCTGTTCACCGGATTATGCGCCCTTGCGACCAGCCTGCCTGGCCTGACCCTGATGCGCGCCTGCGCCGGAGCGGCCAGCGCCGGGCTGATCCCGGTGGGCATGGCCTATATCGGCGACGCCGTGCCGTATGAGCAGCGCCAGGTGACGCTCAGCCGGTTCCTGACCGGGATCGTGCTGGCGCAGACCCTGGCCGGGCCGGTCGGCGGGGTGTTCGGGCAGTATGTCGGCTGGCGCGGGGTGTTCCTGGTGCTGTCCGCGCTGGCCGTCGCGCTGTCGGTCGCCATGGCCCGGCGCATCCGAAGCCTGCCGGACCGGCGCAGCCCCGGGCGCATGTTCAACCCCGACAACTACCGGCGCATGGCGGCCAACCCGATCAGCCGGCTGGTGCTGCTGGCCGCAGCGCTGGACGGGGCGCTGTTCGTCGGCTGCTTCCCCTATGTCGCGCCCTACCTGCACGAGCGTTTCGGCCTGGACTACGCCCCGGCCGGGCTGATCCTGGCCTGCTTCGGGCTGGGCGCCTGGACCTATACCCGCGCGGCGCGGCCGATGCTGGCCCGGCTAGGGGAGGGCGGCATGATCTTGGCGGGCGGCGTGCTGATGGCGGCCGGGCTGCTGCTGTCCGCTGCGGGCGCGGCCTGGTGGCTGTTCATCCCGGTCGAGCTGGCGCTGGGCCTGGGCTTCTTCATGCTGCACGGCGTCCTGCAGGCGCGCGCGACGGAGCTGCTGCCGCAGGCCCGCGCGACGGCGGTCGCCACCTTCGCCTGCCTGCTGTTCCTGGGGCAGAGCGCCGGGGCACTGGTGTTCGGCATCCTGATCGCCCGCTACGACTATCCCGCCGCGTTCGCCGTTGACGCCGCTGCCGTGCTGCTGCTGACGGTCTGGCTGGCCGGCGTCATCCGGCGTCCCGCCGGGTAGTTGCGGAGCGCGGGCCTGCGACCCATTTCAGGGTCATGGACGACATCAAGACGACAACCATAGACGAACACCTGGCCCGCGTGGACGCAGAGCGGACACCGCCCGCGTCCATCCCCGACCACCCGCATTTGCTGCCCGAGCAGGACGGGCCGAAGGGACCGGAGCCGACGCGCTTCGGCGACTGGGAGCAGAAAGGCCGCTGCACCGATTTCTAGGGCTTGCTGCTTGCTGTCCCCTCTCCCTCCGGGAGAGGGTCGGGGTGAGGGGGTCTTGGCTGCGGAGCGGGGCACGCTGGCGCCGCATGGACACAGCCCTCCCATGGGTAAGGACCCCGCCCCAAGACCCCCTCACCCCGACCCACTCCCGGAGGGAGAGGGGGAAGCGGCGGGTGCTGTTGGATGCGGCTCACCCCAAGCCTGGCCATATGGTCCAGGGGCTGTGTTCACCTGACGTCGTGATCGTCCTGACCGCATACCGTGCCGGGTCGGCTGCCCCGGCGTTCATCCAGATCGCCGCCCGCAACGGGTCCGGCGTGATCGGGACACCGTTCCGCACCACCTCATAGCTGTAGAGCGCCGGGTCTGTGCTGGGCGTCCAGCGCAGCAGGATGCCGGCCGCGTCCCGCCGCACCCCGATCCACCGCGGCGCCTCAGGCGTTCCGGCTTGCACAGGTGTAATCCACACCAGGGCGGTGCCGAACGGGCCGAGCGTGATCCGCTCCAGCCCCGGCGGCATCCCGCGCCGAAGGGGCGCAGCCACGCCCAGCTCCGCCGCCCGGCGCAACACGGCGCCTGCCATGCCCGGCGCCGGGTTGGTGTGCCCGGCGTCTATGCGGAACTGCACGGTGTTCACCCGCCGCCACGGCACGTCAGCCGGCGTCCAGTCGAACGACGCCTCCCCCTCGCCATACCGCGTGAACAGCGCCGCCACCCCATGCGGCCCGGCTGTCACCAGCGCTGACACCCCGGGCGGCACCGGCCCGGACGGCAGCCGGCGTGGCCCCATCAGGCGCAGCAGCTCGTAAAAGCCATAGACCGGCAGCTTCACCAGGTCGTCCACCCCCGCACCGCCCGGCGCTGGCGTCATCAGCATCCGCCGCCCGTCGAACGGCCCCTGTGCCAGTTGCTGGTTGGCGTTGTCGCCGAAGGCGCGGAAACGGATGCCATGCGGCGCCCAGGCCCGGTCCAGCGCGTCATGCGCCACCAGCGACGCCGCCAGCCAGGCCGCGGACTGGTGCGTCATGCGCGGGGCGTACGGCCGGTCGAATCCGACCTTCATGTCGGCCTCGTCGTTCACGATCACCATGCCGCGGGCGCGGCCCGGCACGATCCGCAGCAGCGCCCGCGCGGTCTCGTCCGCGGCCCGCACCAGGCGTTGCAGGTCCGGCTCGCCCTCCGCGGTGCTCCAGTGACCCTTGCGGTGCAGGGAGATGAAGCCGCATCGCACGCCGGGTTCGGCGGCCAGGAAGCGGAGAAAGCGCTCCATCAGTGCCGGTCCTTCGCCGGGCACGTAGGCCAGCACCGGGCCGCCCAGCCTGATGCGCCGCCCGGCCACGGCAGCGGAGGTGGCGCGATACAGGTCCAGATACTGATCGAAGCTGCCGCCCCAGAACGGCGGCATGTTCGGCTCGTTCCATGCCTCGAACCACCAGCGCGCGACCTCCGCTGCGCCGAAGCTGCCCACGGCGGCATCCAGGAAGCCGCGCACCAGGATGGTCCAGCGGTCCCACGCGGCGGGCGGCTGCGTCGGCGTGGCGGACACCCCGGGCGGAAAGAACGTCAGCGGCAGGAACGGCACCAGCCCCCGCCGCACCAGCGCGTCCAGCGCCAGCAGCGTGCGGCCGAAGTCCGGCGGCCCGTCCCCGTCCCACACCCCGGCGCTTGTCGTCGGGAACACCTTGTCCCGCCCCATGCTGAGTGCCCCGAACGCCCGCACGCCGCGCACCGCCCCCGGCGACGCCGCAATGGTGTCCAGCAGCCGGGTGAAGCGAGGGTCCAGCAGCCAGTCCAGCCCGAACACCCCGACGGTGCCGAAGGCGTCGGCGTCGAACGTCACCGCCGCTGGGGCCGCCGCGGCCCGCGCCGCGCCGCCGCCCAGCAGGTCCCGCCGCGCCAGGCCGCGGCTCACGATTTCTTGAGGGTAGCCCATAGCCATAGGCTGCCTCATCGGGGAAGGTGGGCCAAGGCCGAATGGGCCAGGCGTTCAGGAGGATGGGCTGGGATGAGGCGTTGGATGGCTGGTTTGGGAGGGGCGCTGCTGCCCGCGGCGGCGCTGGCGCAGGCGCCTGCGGCAGCCCCGGCGGAGGTGCCCATCGAGATGGAGGTGGTCGTGACCGCCCCGCTGGCGGGATCGGAGGTCGAGCGCGGCAAGGTGCCCGTCAACACAGCCATCGTGCGCGGCGTTGACTTGCAGCGCACCGGCCCGGCCAGCGCGCTGCGCGCCCTGGACGAGCAGGTCGGCAACATCACCCTCAACCAGGCCCAGGGCAACGAGTTCTCGCCCAACCTGCTGTTCCGCGGCTTCGAGGCGTCGCCGCTGGCCGGCAACGCGCAGGGGTTGGCGGTCTATCTGAACGGCACCCGCTTCAACCAGCCGTTCGGCGACACCGTGAACTGGGACCTGATCCCCGACATCGCCGTGGACCGGATCGAGGTCGCCGGACCCAACCCGGCGTTCGGCCTGAACGCCTTGGGCGGCGCCGTCACCGTCAAGCTGAAGGACGGCTTCACCTACCACGGCGCGCAACTGGAGCTGTCCGGCGGCTCGTTCGGGCGCATCCAGGGATCGGCGCAGTACGGCGTGCAGTCCGGCAGCACCGCCGCCTACATCGCCGGGACCGGGCTGAACGAGGACGGGTGGCGCGACCGCTCGCCGTCCCAGTTGCGGCAGGTCTATGGGGACGTGGGCTACCGCGGGGACAAGGCGGAGGTCCACGTCAACCTGGTCGGCGCCACCAACATCCTGACCGGCAACGGCACGACCCCCGTGGAGTTGCTGGCAGCCAGCCGCAGCGCCGTGTTCACCTACCCCGACGAGACCCGCAACAGGTACCTGCGCCTGACGGCCACCGGCAGCTACGAGGTCACCGACCGCATCGGCCTGCAAGCGACGGCCTATTACGGCAACCTGTCCCAGCGCACCCGCAACGGCAACGCCTCCGACGCGCAGCCCTGCGAGGATGACGGAGGCTTCCTGTGCAACGGCGCCGGCACGCCGTACACGACGTGGGGCGGCGGGCGCATCGCCAACAGCCTCAACCCCGGCCTGTATCCCGCCATCACCGGCGGCGGCCCCTACGCGCAGCAGGACGAGACGGCGACGGACAGCAACGGCTACGGCGTCTCGTTGTAGGGCACGCACAGGTCGGAGGTGTTCGGGCGGCCGAACCGGCTGCTGGTCGGCGCCAGCTACGACGGCGGCAGCACGACGTTCAGCGCCCGGTCGTCCCTGGGGGCGCTGGGGCTGGACCGCATCTTCACCGGGCAGGCCGTCACCATCAGCCAGGACGACGGCAGCGTCACCCCGGTGCGGGTGGACGCCACCAACAACTATTACGGCCTGTATGCGTCGGACACGCTGGACCTGACGGACCGGCTGTCCCTGACCGTGTCCGGCCGGCTGAACGTGGCGGAGGTCAGCCTGCAGGACCGCAACGGCACCGCGCTGAACGGCAACCACGGCTTCACGAAGTTCAATCCGGCGGCTGGCGCCACCTACAAGCTGGCGCCCAACCTGTCCGTTTACGCCGGCTACTCGCAGAGCAACCGGGTGCCGACGCCCGCAGAGCTGTCCTGCGCGTCGCCCGCCACCCCGTGCAGCCTCACCAACTTCTTCGTCAGCGACCCGCCGCTGAAGCAGGTGGTGGCGCAGACGTTCGAGGCCGGGGTGCGCGGCAGCTTCGGCCTGGCCTCGCTCGGTTTATTGTCGCTGGGCGGGCCGGAGAGCGGGCGGGTGAGCTACAACCTCGGGCTGTTCCGCACGGACGCCGACGATGACATCCTGTTCACCAGCAGCCCGACGCTGGGCCGCGGCTATTTCCAGAACGTCGGCAGCACCCGGCGGCAAGGTGTGGAGGCCGGGGTCAGCTACCGGCAGGGCGGGCTGCTGGCCTACCTGGACTACGCCTACACCGAAGCGACGTTCCAGGGCGGCTTCATCGTGGGTAGCCAGAATAACCCCTTCGCCGACGCCAACGGCCAGACCCAGGTGCGGCCCGGCAACGTGATCCCGGGCGTGCCGGAGCACCGGCTGAAGTTCGGCGTGCAATACCAGGTGACGCCGGGGTGGACGGTGGGCGCGACGGGCATCGCCAGCAGCGGACGGTTCCTGCAGGGCGACGCCGCGAACCTGAACGCCAAGACCGGGGCGTATGCCTTGCTGAACCTGAACACGGCGTATCAGGCGACGAAGAACATCCAACTGTTCGGCCTGGTTCAGAACGTGACCAACGAGCGGTATGCGACGTTCGGCGGGTTCTCGCCGGTGGGCCTGGTGCCCATCGCGCAGGCGCCGGGGGCGACGAACGCGCGGAGCCTGGTGCCGGGGGCGCCGGTGGCGGGGTTCGGCGGAGTGCGGGTGACGTTCTAGCCCTGGAATGCGCCGCGCCCGGTCCCGCCTGGTTGCGGCGCACGCTCGTTTGTGGCCGGATCACGTTGCCGCTGCGTGGCCGCTTGCGCGGGGCTTGTTGCATCTGTGCCGGAGCGTCCTTGCCAGTCCCCACCTACGACGCCCTCATGCTGCCCGTGCTGCGCCACTGTGCGGACCGCCTTTGGCAGATGCGCGACCTCATCGAGCGCATATCGGACGATCTGAAACTGAGCCCACCGGAACGGAGCGAGCAAATTCCAAGTGGCGGGGCGACCATCATCGCAAGCCGCGTAGGGTGGGCGAAGACCTACCTGAAGCAAGCCGGTCTGGTCGAACAGTCCAAGCGCGGGTCGGTGCAAATAACCGGGCGTGGAAGGCAAGTCCTTGAGAGCGGGCCGGCAAAGATCGATAACGCGTTCCTGTTGAAGTTTGACGAGTTCCGCTCTTTCCAGAAACGGATTAGGCCGAACGGCTCGGGTCTTTTCGAGGCTGCACCAGCCACCATCGCCTCAGTCGTGGCAGCCAGCACGCCGGAGGAGCAGATTGCGGAGGCGTCGCAAAGCCTCGATGCCGCCGTGCGGGATGCGCTGCTGGCCCGCGTGCTGGAGGGATCGCCTGCCTTCTTTGAAAAGCTGATCCTGGATCTCCTGCTGGCCATGGGCTACGGCGGTTCCAGGGCCGACGCCGGGGAGCAGCTTGGCGGCACCGGCGACGGCGGCGTGGACGGCGTCATCCGGGAGGATCAGCTCGGCCTCGACCGCATCTACCTGCAAGCCAAGCGCTACCAGCCCGGCAACGCCGTCGGCAGCGGCGCCGTGCAAGCGTTCATCGGCGCGCTGGTGGGGCAGGGCGCGCAGAAAGGCGTGCTGATCACCACGTCCAGCTTCACAAAGGCAGCCCTTGATGCGGCCCAGGCGTCGGGATCGCTGCGTCTGGTCCTGCTGGACGGCGACGCCCTGACAAAGCTGATGATCAGGTTCAACGTCGGTGTCCGGATTGCCCGCACGGTCGAGATCAAGCGCGTGGATCTCGACTACTTCGAGGACTCCGAAACCGAGTAGCGGGCATGGTGGGTCAGCAGAACGCCAAACCCTCTCAGGCCCGGCTCAGCATCTCGTCCACCGCCCTTGCGATGCGGTCCTGATCGGCCTCGGCTAGGGTCTCAACCGGATCACCCAGGCGGCTGGCCGGCACCGTCGCCACGTCCAGCGGGTTCGCATATACCAGGCGGCCCTGCATCAGCATGTGGGGCGTCAGCGGATGGTCCCCGGGACTGTCCTTTCCATGCAGCGCAAGCGGCACGACCACCCGGCCCAGGCTGCGCGCCAGGCGGTCCGATTGAACCTGAACCACAAACGGCACCGCCGTGCTGCGCCCTGGATTCTGGAAGACCGAGAACTGCGCCAATGTCCGGCACCGCTAAAAGCTGGGAAACTCATCGGACAGGAAGCCATGTTCGGCATGGAAGACGTTCAGGGCCGTAAGCACCTCGTTCAATGCAGCGTCGTCCAAGCCCCGGCTCCTGCGCGCCTCATGCACATATTTGGCAAGCAGGGCGTCCACCGTGCCAGATAGGTCGTCCGTCAAACCTTGTGCTGCTGCGACCAATTCTACGCTTAGTGACAGGCTGACTGCCTGGCGCGGTACAGTCGAATCGGACATCATATCGCCTCCACGTCGAAGCATGCATTTGGTGCAGCCTGCCCGAACCACCCCAGCAGCTTATCAGCCATCATCTCCATATGCGATTCTGGCGAAGTTCCGCTTTTCAAGCTCTGACCATCCGTCATTGCCCCAGCAGGCACCCGGAAGTTCCAGGCTCCATGCCGCACATCAGCGCCGCCCGCAGTCGCTCGGCACCCTCGGTCATGCACGGCGACGACGCATCGAGGTCGCTCACCACGTCCCCCCGCACGATATGGAACCGGACTAGCGCGTCTATGGTGGGCAGGCAGCCGCGCCGCGCCGCCCCGTTGTCAGGCGACATCCGGGGAGCAGGCCAGTAACGACACGAGAACCCATCCACCCGGCCGCCCCCTTTTTTCTTTAAACCTTTGTAGTGTTTACCCAATCTGGGTGAAACGCGATCCCAAGTGGATGGGTGCCAGATGTCGCCTGCGGCTGGTTCCCCGGTGTCGCCCGACACCCGTCGCGCAGGACCGCCCCCGCCAGCGCCCGGATGCGCTCCGCCGATCCCGCCGGCAGCGGCCTGCTGCGCGTGGCCGGCATCGTCAGCGCATCCAGCCCGGCGCCATCGCCGTGCGCGCCGGGCGACCGTGCCTCCTCGACCGTGCCGGCCCCAAGGTCGGCAGACACCCGGTAAGGTCCGCTCACCACCCTGCCCAGCAGGTAGGCCACGACCTCCCGCTCCGCCGCTGCAGCCGGGGAGGCGCAGGCCGCCAGCAGCGCCAGGACGGCAGCACGGCGCAGCACCCCTAATCCGCGCCCAGGAACAGCCCGAACGCCCGCGGGCTTTCGCCCACCGCGATGTGCCGCACCACCCGCCCGGCGGCCACGTCCACCTCCGCCAGCTTGTTGTCCATCCACACCGCCACATAGGCCCGCGTGCCGTCCGCGGACATAGCGATCCCCTCGGGATAGTCGCCCACGGGGATGTCCGGCATCGGCCGGTAGTCCGGCCCGTCGAACACCGACAGGGTGCCGCTGTGCTGGTTCGTCACCAGCACCCGCGCGCCATCCGGCGTGACGGCGACGGCATAGGGGAACTCGCCCACCTTCAACCGGCGCACCTCCTGCAAGGTCGCGGCGTCCAGCACCGACACGTCGCCCGACTGCACGTTGGCGACGAACACCCGGCCGCCCTGCACCGTCACGCCGAACAGCGCGTGCCCGACCGGCACCGTCGCCACCGTGCCCAGCGTCCGCAGGTCTATCACCGACAGGGTGTCGCCCTCCCGGTTCGCGACGTACAGCCGGGTGCCGTCCGGGTCCGTCGCCATGCCGGACGGCGACGGGCCGACCTGCAAGGTTCCCAGCGGCGCACCCGCCGGGTCCAGCACGGCGACGGTGCTGCCATACCAGTCCGCCACGAACACCCGGCCGTCCCGCGCCACGGCGACGCCCAGCGGACCCGCGCCGGCCGGCACCTCCTGCACGTCGGGCGCCCCGGTGCCGCGGGTGATGACGCTCAGGCTGCGGCCCTCGGGGTTTGTCACATAGACGCGGCGCCCGTCCGGCGACAGCGCGACGCCGGCAGGCTTGGCCCCCACCGGAACCGTCTGCGCGACGCGCCCCGTGACGGTGTCCACGGCCATCACCGTGTCGTCCCCCTGGTTCGTCACCCACGCCAGCGCCGCCCGCGCCGGCTGCGGTGCCAGCGCCAGCAGTGCCACGAGGGGCAGCAGCATAGGCGCCGACTTAGGCCGGTCCGAACCGGCTCGGGCTGGTCGTTCGCGTGACCGCTTCCTTGGGGAACCTGGACTTGACGCGACCGCCAGCGGGCCGATCAGCCCTAAGTCAGTGCCTATGAGGGGCAGCAACAGGCGCGGCGCGGCCCTCACGCCCGCTCGGCCAGCGCCTTCAGCCCGTCCAGCCCGGCGCGTAACACGCCCACGACCGCCTTGCTGCTGCTGGCGTCGTTCAGCTCCGGCGGCGGGTCGTTCAGCATGTAGCCGCGGTAGAACGCCGCCCGCCACTCCACCGTGCTGCCGCCCGCGGCGCCGTCCCGCACCTCGAACCACGCCTGGTAGTTGTTCACCGGCAGCACCTTGGAGTCCACCTTCTCGATCCGGTACTGGTAGCTGTGCGCGGCGGCGTCGTACTTGACCAGCTCCTCGTTGATCTGCGGGTCGCCCTCCGCGCGCAGCGTCAGGGTGCGCTTGGACCCGATGGCGTTGCCGTTGTCGGCCGGGCTGCTGGCGATGGCGGGGTGCCAGCGGCTGATGCTGTCGAAGTCGCCGCAGATGGCCCAGACCTGTGCAGGGGTGCGGGCGATGTCCACGGTCTGGCTGACCTTCTGCCGGGTCGGGCCGTGCGCCCGGGCCGGGAGCGCGGCGGCCGATCCCAGGGCGGCCAGCCCGGTCAGCAGGATGCGGCGGGGTGGGTGCGGCATGGGGCGTCTCCGATCCAGGCGGGAGGCGGCAGAGTTGCGTGGATTGCGGCAGGGCGCCAGAGGTTTTCGAGCCGCTGCTCCCTCTCCCCCCGGTAGAGGGCCGGGGTGAGGGGGTCTTGAGGCGCGGTCCTTGCCAGGAAAGAGCCGCGTGCTTTCGGCACTGTCCGTCCTCCGCTCCGCAGCTAAGACCCCCTCACCTCGGCCCTCTACCGGGGGGAGAGGGAGCAGGCAGCGCTATGCGTGCAGCGTGCCCTTGCGCTTGGCGGCGTGGGTGGCGATGGCGTCCATCAGCGGCGGCGACAGGCAGTCGTAAGGCTCCAGCCCCATCCCGTGCAGCCGCGCCCGGACAGCCTCCATGCCGCTCGGCGGCGCCCCGCTCTCGATGATGGACGACACGAACGCCGCAAAGCCCGGCGCCGCCCAGCCCCGCTGCGCCGACAGCTCCGTATGAACGAAGTCCATGCCGTAGAACGGGTGATCCGTGTTCTCGATCCGCCCATGCATGTGAACGCCGCAGCCGGTGCAGGCCATCCGGCGTATGGCCGCTGCCTCGTCCACCGCGCGCAGCTTCTCCGCATGGGCGGTGACCTCCACCTTGTCCCGCGGCACGACAGCGACGACCGAGAACATGGCACCGTCCGGCTTCCAGCACTTTGTGCAGCCGCAGGCGTGGTTGAAGGCGGTCTGCGCGCCGATCCGCACCTCGACGGGGTCGGTGGCGCAATGGCAGCGCAGGGTGCCGCCGGCGAACGCCGGGTCGGCCGCGGCGATGCCGCCGTCTATGGCGGGGTGCAGGTGGATGGCGTCGGCCATGGGTGTTCCCTCCAGGAGGGGGCCTGATGCGTGCCAGGCCCCTTGTTGCGGCGCCGGGTACGGCGCCTGTACGGAAGGCTACACACTCTGGTTGGGCGCGCAACGGGTTTTGGGGCGGGCCTGCTACACGCCCAGCCACTGCAAGCCGCCCGGCAGGCCGCCCGCCGCGTAATCCACTTGCAGCACGCGACGCCGCCGGGGCGCCGCGCAGCAGGATGGGGCGCAGCGCCGCGATCCCATGCAGCCGCACCCCGGCCTGGTCCCGCGGCAGGCCGGCGACGGCATCCTTGATGCCCCGCAGGGCATCGGGGCCGATGGCGGCGGGCAAGTGCTGCGCGCCGTCCCGCGCATGGGTGAGGTGGCGCAGGGCTGGGACTCCAAGGCGGGGGTGGCCCGGCGGATCGCCGGGGTGCAGATTCAGGATCGCAGGAACCGGCAGGCGGAACCAGGCCGGGCCTGCATCAGGGGAGGGGACATGGGCAAGCGCGGCTCCATCGCGGTGCTGCTGGCGTGCGAGGTCGGGGCGATGGGGGTCTGGTTCGCCTCCGCCGTCGTAGTCGCGCTGATACGAGCGGAGGCCGGCAACGCGCCCGGCGCGGCCTGGCTGACCGCCGCCGTGCAGGCCGGCTTCGTGCTGGGCACGGCCGGCAGCGCGGCGCTGTCGCTCGCGGACCGGCTCGATCCGCGCCGGCTGTTCGCCGCGTCCGCCCTGCTGGCCGCAGCGGCGACGGCGGCCCTGGCGCTGCTGCCGCCCACCGGGCCGGTGCAGGTGCTGCTGCGGCTGCTGACCGGCATGTGCATGGCGGGCGTCTATCCCGTGGGGATGCGCCTTGCCGCCACCTGGGCGCTGACCGGCGCTAAGGGGGACCTGGGCTTGCTGGTCGGCCTGCTGGTGGCGGCGCTGACGCTCGGCTCCGCCAGCCCGCACTTGCTGGGCGCGCTGCCGGGGCTGGACTGGCGCGAGGTCTATCTGGCGTCGGCCGCGCTGGCGGCGGCGTGCGGCCTGGGGATCGGCCTGTGCGCCCTGGGGCCGAACCATGTCCGAGCCGCGCGCATTGACCCCCGGCGCATGGTGCAGGCGTGGCGCAGCCGGCCGTTGCGCCTCGCGAACCTCGGCTACCTCGGCCATATGTGGGAGCTGTATGCCATGTGGGCCTGGCTGGGGCCGTTCCTGCTGTCCTCCTTCACCGCCGCCGGGGTGGCGCAGCCCGGCGCGCGGGCCGAGGCGGCGACGTTCGCTGCCATTGCGCTTGGCGCCGCCGGGGCGTGGGGCGGCGGAGCCTTGGCGGACCGGGTGGGCCGCACCCGCGTCACGGCAGGCGCGATGCTGGCCAGCGCCGCCTGCGCCCTCTTGATCGGCTGGCTGCACGGCGCCGCCCCGGCGCTGGTGATCGCCGTCGCGCTGGCGTGGGGCGTCGCGGTGATCGCCGACAGCGCGCAGTTCTCGGCCGCCATCGCCGAGCTGGCGGACCCGGCCTCGGTCGGCACCCTGCTGACCCTGCAGACCTGCATGGGTTTCGCGCTCACGCTGGTCAGCATCGGGCTGGTGCCGGTCGTCGTGGGCTGGGCCGGCTGGCCCGGCGCCTTCACCATGCTGGCCGTTGGCCCCCTGTTGGGCGCCGCCGCCATGACCCTGTTGCGGGGCGACCCGGCGGCGGCGCGGCTGGCCGGGGGACGGGGCTGAAGCTAGGCTGCCCGCGCAGCACGGGAGCAGGCGATGCAGCTTTACGGGATGGTCATGTCCGGCAACTGCTGGAAGGCGGCGGTGATCCTGCAACTAACCGGCCACGCCTATGACTGGCACGAGACCGACAGCAACCGCGGCGCCACCCGCACCCCGGCCTTCCTCGCCATCAACCCGGCCGGCAAGGTCCCCGCCCTGGTGCTGGACGACGGCGCCGTGCTGACCGAGAGCAACGCCATCCTGCTGCACTTCGCCGAGGGCACGCCTTGGCTGCCGCCGCCCGGCATGACCCGCACCCGCGTCCACGAGTGGCTGTTCTTCGAGCAGTACAGCCACGAACCCTACGTTGCCGTCGCCCGCAACATACGCGCCTGGCGCCGGGACGCGCACCTGAACGCCGCCCGCCTGGCCGACTGCGACGCCCGCGGCGCGTCGGCGCTCGACATCATGGAGCGCCGCCTGTCCGCCCATCCCTGGCTGGCCGGGGACGGCCCGACCGTCGCCGACCTGGCCCTGTTCGCCTACACCCACCGCGCCGACGAGGGAGGCTTCGACCTCGCCCGCTGGCCCGGCATCTTGGCCTGGGTCGCGCGCGTGGCGGCGCTGCCGCGGATGACGACCCTGCCGCGGGCGGGCGGATAGGGCCAGCGGCGGGGGGCGCCGGCCCGGCCTTGCGCGCCGTCAGGACAGGCCGCGGCCCGTCTCAGCCCTTGTCCCATCCATGCGCCTTCAGCACCTGCTGTATCTTGGTCTGCATCTCGGGCTGCAATGCGCCCATCCACTGCGTCATGCCGGTCATGGTCGCCTGCGCCAACTGCGGCTGCGCCTTGATGAGGCTCCGTCCGGCCGGGGTGTCGTAGAAGGCGCTGATGGCCTTCATGTCGTCCACGCTCAGCAGGGACGCATACTCCTTCGCCCGGAGGGTTGTCAGGTCGTCGAAGTGCTCGGTCAGGATCGGCATCACGGCCTCCTGCACCAGGGCCTGGGCACGGTCCGGCTGCTTGATGCCCATCTGCTGCATCATGCCGACCATCGGGCCGCTGATGCCCTGCAAGGTCGCGGCACGGTCGCCCGACGTCTTCACGACCAGCTCGCGCGCCAGCTTCAGCGCCTCGGGGCTGGGGGCGGCGGCTGTCTGGGCGGATGCCGCAAGGGGGGACAGGACCAGCGCCAGTGCCAGGGCCAGGGCGCTGCGGCGAAGACGGTTGCTCACGATATGGCTCACCTTTGTTGACGCACCCCCACCCTAGCCTGCCTCGACCCTGGCCTCCAACCCGCTTGGCCCCCAGCAGCAGTTCTAAGTCGGCTACGGACGGTGAGATCATCACCTGGCGACCTGGGCTTCGATGTCGGGTGGGGGTTTCGAGTCGATCAGGGTTTGCATGAGGGTGGCCCAGTCTGGGAAGACCAGG
>JAABUK010004832.1_pt1 | contig 21575 bp, 26 predicted proteins | sample 5559141 | NCBI WGS metagenome assembly JAABUK01 (sample SAMN10711869, study PRJNA513367) | rock metagenome | isolation source: Antarctica rocks | place: Antarctica: Victoria Land, Pudding Butte nord | collected 2016-01-03
TGCTGTTGCTGTTGCTGTTGCTGTTGCTGTTGCTGTTGCTGTTGCTGTTGCTGTTGCTGTTGCTGTTGCTGTTGCTGTTGCTGTTGCTGTTGCTGTTGCTGTTGCTGTTGCTGTTGCTGTTGCTGTTGCTGTCATTGTCACAACAAATTGGTGGTATGCAGGCGTATAGGCTGGCATGTCATTATGGTGATACAGAGGAGCAGGTGCACGAGACAATGAAGATTTCCAGCAGTGCAGTCTTCAACAAGCTCATGCTGTTTGTGCTGAAAGAGGGCCACCACATCTTCTTGAGGATGCTGTCTCTGGACGAGCTGACGACTGTCACATCCCGAGATGTCCAGAGGTCCAAGAGGATGAAGAAAGTCGAAGGCCTGCTCAAGTCTTTCCTTGGCAACTCCCTGCACCTGTTGGGTGAGCTGTGCTTGTGAATTTCATGCAATGCTTTTGCATGGAAACTCCAGAGGCTGTGCACCAACACATGCACCAACTCAATGTTCACAAATCAAAGTTTAGGAAGCTGCATGCAAAGTCATAGCTGGGTTGTCATGATCTTGAGTGCACAACAATCTTACACCCTTTGGCAAGAGCCATCTGTCAGAAGTGCAGTTGCTTCCACAGGCAAGAAGGGTCAGACACAGTTGAGCAAAGGCCTGCCCTGCAAACCAGATCACGTCGCTTGCATGCAGGTCAGATGAGCTCCGGGCTGCCGCCTTGACAGGCTCCCACTATGATCGCTGAAAATCTTAAAGCTCTTTCTCTTTTCTGCAGGTCAGATGACAGACAGCGCAATGCTCACCTTCACGCTGCGCAGGTTGCGTGCCTCCGTAGTACTGCTGGCTCCCTTTGCGAAGCTGCAGCGGAAGTTTCTGCGGCAGGTGCTGACCATCTTTGGGGGTGCTGACAAGGCCCCCCGCCTGCAGGCGCTCCTCTTCATCCGTCACATGGCCGCCATGCTGCCACCTCCTGCTCTAGAGCTAGCTCTCAAGGTATGCTCTCTGTCATACCAAGATGTGATGCAAACAGGTCATGCAAATCAATCATGCAGACAGGTGTTTCTGTCACACAAACAGGTGTTGACACGTCTATATCGAGAGTCATCAAGCACTGCCTGCCCTTGTGGGCTCATGCACAAATCATTCAGTCAGTCAGGCTAGAGTACGAAGTATTGTGAAGTAGGCCTTGCGTTCATGTTCTGAAACACCTTTTTGTTTCTACTGTTGCTATGGGATGAAATGACAGCATTCTAAGAGGCAGAATGCAAAGGTGTCAGTACAAGCCCACGTCACAGCTGCTTCATATGTATACCCAAGATCAGTCACTTGGTACGGGGCACCAAACCAGGCAACACTACACTATACAAATTCTCTTAGCATCTGTTGTCATAATCATATTTTACTTTTACATCTTCAAAATGTCTTGGTGTTACTAACTTGCTTTCTAATTTTCTTACCATAATAGCTTTGAAGAATACCATTTTCATAGGTTGAATTAAGTATGGAAAAATGTTAGTTTCCAACTTCCAACAGTTTGGAAACTAACATTTTTCCATACTTAATTCAACCTATGAAAATGGTATTCTTCAAAGCTATTATGGTAAGAAAATTAGAAAGCAAGTTGATAACACCAAGACACTTTGAAGATGTAAAAGTAAAATATAATTTTAACGAAAATATTAATTATAAAAAAACATTTTTCCATACATATTTTCCGCACATATTTTTGAGCTTCTGTTGTCCTGCCTGCAGGGTGTGTACCGCAGCTTTGTACAGAACGCTAAGTTCGTGAATGCAGCCAGCGTGCCCCACATACATTTCATGGCCAGCTGTGTGGTAGAGATGTTTGGCTTGGACATGGCAGCTTCCTATCAGCAGGCCTTCACAGGCATCAGGCAACTGGCAGTGCTGCTGAGAGGGGCATTGGCCATGCGTACCAAGGATGCTTTCAGGGAGGTGTACTGCTGGCAGACTGTCAACTGCTTGGAGCTTTGGGCCAAGGTCCTGGCTGCACATGCTGACAAGCAGGTGAGGATACCTTGCTTTTTCAATGCTGCGAGCGCTCACGTGAGATGTTTGAATGCCCATTCTGAAGTTGGCGCCTGATAGGTCTGGCTCATAGTACATCAGGATATGTTCTGGCAATCATTTGCTTGTCTTCACTTTTTTTGTGCTATCTCTCCCAAGCTGGGAGCTCATCTTACAGTTGTATGTCTTTATGTCAGACACTGTGCCCCATACCAAGTCAATGTATGTAGTGCAACCTACACAATGTGCTTTGTGCTAAGCAGCAATGGCAGCCATGTGCGCCTGCAGGAGCTGAGGCCCTTGGTATACCCCTTGACACAAGTGCTGCTGGGCACAGTGCGCCTGGTGCCTACACCCAGGTACTTCCCACTGCGCCTGCGCTGCATTCGGGCCCTGCTGGGACTGGGGAAGGCAGTGGGCCAATTCATCCCCCTCTCTCCCTTGCTGCTGGAGATGCTACAGGTGCGCTACATCACACAGCCTGTTGTCAATGCTCATACTGAGATGTGCTTGAGTCCACACGTGTTCAGGCAGGCAGTCGTGCTTGCTGGCTTGCTCGCTCGCTTGTTCATTCACTCACTTTCCCACCCATCAAAATATAAAATATATGTCCTGCTTGATGGCCGTGACCATGCAACGTTGTCATTCTCGTTAGCAACTTGCCTTTGTCCTTCTCATGTCATCAACGGCCATGTTCCACTGCCTGCAGTGGGGAGAGCTAAGCAAAAGGCCTCAGGCAGGGGCTGGGGGCATGCCCGATTTAGCCCTCCAGTTGCGTGTCAGCAAGAATGCCCTCAGGTCACCAGCTTTCCAAGAGGAGATTGTGTCACAGGTTTGCTCCTTGTCTCTCTGCCTCTTGCCAACCAACCTTCTTTGCTATGGCCACAACTCAAAGACGCCCTATTTTGGCTGATGGGTGTCTGTGCACAGCAGTTGCATGTTCATGGTTTCCCTGATTCCAACAGAGCTGATGACCATGCACCACTCATCCGAGCCAAGGTTGCAATGCTATTGCATTGCCTCTTGCATTGATTGGTTGCACATGTATAATGCATGCAAATGCAGATCTTTTCAGATTGTGCAAGTGTACAGCTGAGTTGCCAAAGGGGCGCTTGTTTCCATATTTTGCAATAAAGTATTCCAGACTCAGCCCATTGACATCTGTTTGATAAATGCCATGTCTGTCACATATCGTGACCCACTTGAACCTGTGCTTTTACACCTGTTCTTTTGCAAATTAAGCTCACTCACTGCTGTGCACCCGGCACGCTTGTGGGTATAACCCAGGCATAAGGCCAGGCATCAGCCAGGCAGAAATATCAGCCTCATCACCACCGATCACACACTTTCGCAGGTGATTGAACTCCCTGGGCAGCCAGGTACAATACTGGGCTTCTTCTTTAAACTGATGCCGAAGGTTGTAGTGATTTCTTTGGCTTTTCAGGTGATTGAACTACTGGCAGAGCACTTGAGCCAGTGGTCCTGCAGCATTGCCTTTCCAGAGCTGGCTCATCTGCCCCTGCTGCACCTGCGCAAGTTTGGCAAGCAATGCAAGGTGGAGCGCTTCCGTACCTCTTCCAGGGCGCTTGCAGATGCCCTGGAGCGCAACATGGCCTTCGTCAGCCAGCGGCGGCAGCAAGTCGATTTCAGCCCCAAAGACACAGCACAAGTGAACGCATTCCTCCAGACTGAGTCGGCTGCTAATCAGGTGAGGCGCTGCTCAGATTCAGTACTGCTGGCCTATCTGATTGCGTTTGCAAGGAATTCCTGCCGAACATTCCTGTTGACTCTGGGTCTTTCGTCATGCACATGCACCATGATCTGTCAGCAGCAGCAGTTACTTGGCGTAAAGTGCTGTTCTCTTCACGTTGCAAGAATATTGTGCATGTAGGCTGCAGAAGCAGAGTTGCAGGTGTTATGCTCGTGTGCAGGCTCCTTTGCAGAAGTATGCTCTGGTGTTGAGAGAGAAGGCTGTACAGCGGCGAGCCATGCAGAGCTCTGATGAGCTCTCGGTGCCTCGAAAAGCTAGCCTGATTGACGGTGCGTCTGACTCTGAAGAGGAGGAAGAGGCCCCTATGAAGCAGTCAGAGCGCGAGGATGATGCTCAGGAGGCAGATCAGGTGAGCTACCATCTGTAGTTGTGCCTTGGCATGTTCAAACTCTGGTGTGTCTCAGGAAGACACACGATTGTTTCAACAGAGAATCCCATTGTGTGCAGTGTGGCTTCTTGCATGCCATCATGTCCTCTGCTTGGCAGGAGGCTCTGCTACAAAAATGCCAGGCATGTTACCAGTAGATGTAGAGACGCCTTTGCACTGTAGCGTGCTACCAGTCCTAGTTGGCTGTGCATTGTTTGCACCTCTGAACACCGCTTTTGTGTGCAGCAGGGTCAAGCTGCATTTGAGGGCAGTCTGCTGCCAGCAAAGGGCAAGGGCAAAGGCAAACAGAAGGCTGATGGCAAGCAAAGCAGCAAGTTCAGGCCTGCTGCTGACGCTGTTTCAGCAGGAGATGATGACCAGGATGATGTGCTGCAAGACTACGAGCTCTCTGATGACAGTGATATGGAGGACTGATAGAGCTAGCTGTCTTCAGTGTATCGAGCAGAAAATTAGTGCGGATTTTGTGCAATGTTGTTGCTCGGAAAGCGTGTTTGTGTGATTGTTTGGGGAGCTTTTATTTGTGAAATAGTTGAGTTTTTGCATGGATGGTTTTGTTGAGTTAGCGTACTTCACTGTCTCACGTGGGAACTTCTTTCGAGACACAAAATGAATCCGTGCTAATCTTTGGTCTCTTGACTGCACATGCAGTGTTGACAATGCCTGTATAGTTTCTCTGGCGGTTGCACTGAGTTTCATTTCGAAAAATGCAGACCATACATCCTACAGCTCTGTGCATTAACCACATAAGATAGAAGGCATTCTCTGTTCGTTCTGAGGGCCTTGCAGTCTGACACAACACATGTGTACACAGCTCTTGTCCACAGATGCCCGTTCCATAGCTCCTTACACAGTCACACCCAACAACTCAGGCAAGATCTCACCAGCCTTGCCCTGCACATTGTAGCCAACACCACAATCATAGATATTCTGCAAAACCAATTGGTGAGCCACTGCCATGATAATGCTGACTCATTTTGCCATGATGACATACTGCATTTGCTGCAATGATGTGATGTTATTAGGGCTGTGCTAATTACATTACACACTAAATTTACTTCCTTGTAATTACCGTAATTTATGTCAAATTTACGTTGAGGCTCCGTAAGAAGTAAAGTAAGTCATCTACTCTTACACTGGTTTACAGCATGATGCTGCTGAAAGCAGGCAAAACATGCTACATACCAGGAGAATAAGCAAAGCCCAAGTATAAAAGCACACTATTTTTATGGAAAAGTTACATTTTTAGATTCTCAAAACCCCTAAAAACACGGATTTGGTAACAAAAAGCATGAAATATTGGTTGGTTTTTTCTTCAACTTGCTACATGCTGTTCTATTGCGCAGAGAAGCCGATTGCCGCCTTCAAAATCAAAATTGGTGAAGTACAGCAAAAGCACGTAAGATAAGTCACATCAATTTTACGTGTTGTAAGGTATTCCAAGTAATTACATGTTAATTACAACATCGGACCCCAGTAAATGGTAATTAGCACAGCCCTAGATGTTATGTAGTGGTCTCGTTCACATGCATAACATTACTAATGATTCCATGTCCTTGTGGATGCAAACAGCGAAGAATGCATCACATCTGATGATCTCATGCTGCTTTATAGCTCAAATCAACAAAGGACTGACCCGAAAGACAGCTCACATCAACAAAGGGCTCACCTGAAAGACATACTGGCAGATGTCAGTTGCTTCGCTGGTATCCAGGTTGACTTCTGCCAAAGGCACGCCTCTTGCAGCGACCTGCACATTTGATGCAGACTTGTTCACAACTTCCTGAGGGCAACACCCATGTCAAAGTCCCTCACAAATGAATAGTGCAGTGTGCAATGTATCTACCAACAAGTCCTGTGCACCATATACACCACAGCTTGGTCATGAAAAGACATGCGTAAACGGAGGTCAGCATCAACCATGTGTGTCTCTCCCAGCAGGCATGCAGTAGTCTGAAGTCTGGCGCATGGCTTCAGTGCATGCGTGTCAGAGCGCATCGACTGTAGTCTGCAGTAGGTGGTGGCATTGCTTTTGCGGACCAAATCCTGAGCAGTCTGAATGGGTGAGCACTCAAAAGTCAAGAGGGGACTCACCTGAGCTGCAAAGCCAGCCGCTGGGTACACCACAGAAGATGTCCCAATGGTCATGAAGAGGTCACATGTCTGCAATGCCTTGGCAGCCTCTCCCAGCACATCAGGGTCTAGACCTTCTCCAAACCTGTACAGCATGGAAGTTTCTGCTGCACTGCTCATGGCTGGGTTGTGTCCCAGCTGATGTGCATACTCTTGTCAAGTCTGTCTGATCAGGCATCACATGGTTGCTGCCAACACAAAATGCACAGCTGCAGGCAGTGTAATTCAGTTCGAGTGTGAGCAATCAAGCTTGGTTCACTTTCTAGATTGAAGCATTGCTGGACATGCATTCACACAACATGATAGCTGGTGAAATGGCATTTGGTGGACTAAGTCTTGTGCATGCAAAGCCTTACCACACCACACCTGGGCGCAGCAAGTGCCCCTGTGAGTCATGTGGCAGCTTCTTAAGAGGTATGTTGGCATGGTGCTTCACATCCGGTGCCCCTTGCCCCTGCAGTTCTGGCACCTGCAAACAACCTGCTACTGTAAGTTTAGTCGTGATTAGCCTGTTGTACATGGCACACCCCAATGATTGCTGGCATAAGCTTACAGCCTCTGTGAGGGGGCATCGGCTTTTGTAAACAACCGATGCCACTTGCTCATGGTGACACCTTTGACACGTGCGCAGCACAGTCGGCTTTTTCTTGCTTTGTACAGATGCATAACTAGTCCATCTGGCAGATGTATACGTAGCTGTGCCTGAACATAATGATGGTGATGACAACCCAAGTCAGAATGTTTCAGGTCTGATGTTAGGTTGACCTTGTCATGCTTTAGTCAGAGTGAAGTCATCAAGTCTACAAGACGTAATATGAAGCAAGGCTGGTATGAAGCGTACCAGTGGTTGTGTGCGGTCTTCCCATGGCTTCTGATCATCAGACCGGTAGCCCTGCCTGAATAGGTTGAAAAACAAGTTGGGAGGACAGTGGATGTGTGATTTGCAGATTGCACATGCTTGACTGGTGTGCATGTGAGACCACGCATGCAGCATGTTGCCGCATTTGTTTCGCAGCTACTTTCTGGTTTGGTATTAAGGTGGCATGGAAGGCCAAGACAACTGCATATATGGCTGCTTCCTCGCAAGCTGAGTAGATTGCATGCTATCTACAATATGCATATGCCAAATGCCAACCATTGGCTGATTATCAACGCTGCTGGTTCAATGCATGGGACAGTTCATAAGAAGATCGTGATCACGATGAAAAGAGGATAGTTTGTGGCTGATGTGTGTGCTCACCTGTCAGCACGGCAGACATCCCATAGAGAGCCGTGAAGCTCTATGATGCTCTTTGATCCAGCTGCCTGATGGAGCCGGTCTATGTTCTACGTGAACACACACCAGGTGTACATTTGCTTGGCTTAGCAGAAGTGGCAAAGGTGTGCATGACCCTGCGCACTGTTGCTGGTCTTACCTGCGTGATGAGGGTCAAGTTCTTGCCTTCCTCCTTGCACCTCTTTTCCAAGGCAGCAAGAGCAAAGTGCGCTTTATTTGGCTTGCTTCTGGACACCACCTGTCATATGCATGCTGTTGTACAAGACAGTTGAGTGTCTAAGCAGAGTTTGCGTGTCATGGCAGTCATCATACCTCCCGGCGCCAGTGATAGAACTCCCAAACAAGTGAAGGGTCTCTGACAAAAGCCTCAGGTGTAGCTGCAGACCTAAGATGTGTTGAAGAATATGGTCTGGTACTGTTGACAACGAAACTCGCACGATTTCTGCGGACTTTGCACGACATGCTTGCCTAGCTCTGTGGCTTGGTACTTCCTCCACAAACCTTCAGCTCCTCGGAAAGTTGGTATTCCAGACTCCGCAGATGTACCAGCACCTGCATGCATTTGCAAGCTTGCACTCAGTTCCCAAGTCTGACTTCCGCAAAGATCTTATATATTTCACGACGAGGCGACTTTCCTGTCAAGATGACAATGTGCTGGGCGTTGTTCAAGGAGGTCTGGAAACTGCGCAGCATCGTCTGATCAAAACGGTAGCTTGACGCGGCCATGGTCTTGCGCTCAAAACCTCAGGGTGTCCATTCGCTGCAGACTTGGTCGACCGGCTTGAATCATCTGTCATCGTCTGCAAGGCTCAATGAACACCCGAAAGGCTTCTTCGGAACCTTTCCAAGCGTTTCAAGACAGTTGGCTTCTTCAGCAGCTGCTTTCACTGAACTCTCAGTCAAGACTGTCCAAAAACAATAGGCTGGCAGAGCGTCAGAAGTGTTCACTGCCGTTGAGAACACCACCAAGATCATTTTGGGCCTTCGCCTGGCTCACAGAAGGACTTCCATGAGTGCTTTTTGCCAGCATGCTGTCGGGCATGCAGTCTGCCCACAACTGCGCACATATCACAGGTCACACTCAAGACTGCATAGGACTCATATGAGTCATAAGACATGCATACACCTTCCCAGCAGCCGCTTGCAGGCGCTAAAGCCAGTAAGCAAGGATAAATGGCATCGAGCCTATTGCACGCCACCTCGTTCTGAGTCACAACCGATTGCAGGGCAAGAACCTGGATGTCGGTTGGCTTCAGACGACAGACGAAGTCCACCTGCTTGTGCCAATCAATGCTGATATTCACAAGGCGGACCTCAGCTTTCAGGTGCACCCCAATAGACTCAAGCTGACAGTCAAGGGTGAATCTTTGCTGTCAGGAGACTTGCCCGAAGCAGTAAATATAGATGGTATGCTTTGCAGCATTTTTTGAAACAACAGAATCCAGATCCAACACACGGCTCAGAGACAGATATGTGACCACTTCTGCAGGCAGCTTTTGGATATTTGAAGAGACAGAACTTGGCCGTATGATTCATATTACACTGGAAAAGACAGTCATCGGTCACGACAGCTGGCCATCTCCCCTAGAATCTCAGCCAGCACCACCTGCTGATGCCACGGTGACCCACAGAACTTTCTTTGATACGGCTGTAGATGGAGAGCCACTTGGCAGATTAGTTTTTGGCTTATTTGGCAATGCCTTGCCAAAGACTGTGGAAAACTTCAGAGCGCTGTGTGCTGGGGACAAGGTTTGTCTTGCTTGAATTATGCTTGAGGGGCTGCACCTGTATGCATCACAGTCATGTAAATTGCAGCTTGCGCCTGCTTTTGCCCTGGTTGTATTGCGTCACAAACGCCCAAACCCCAAAATGGCAGTCATAGTCATTAGTGAGGCCTGCCCTACCTGAGGAGATGCAAGTATATTAGTTTAATTGCTCTGTACCTCCAGACTCAACAAGTAAATGTCTTGTGATACAAGTCACAGACAGAAGTATCTGCTTGATATCTGCAATGTCCATATGGCCTTGGATATATGCCTTGTCCATGCATGCTGTGACTTGTTTGCCTTCCTCCTACTGTATCTAATGACATTTTGAGTCATATGAGTATGATTGTTCTGCAGGGTCAAACAGCATCAGGGGTGCCTCTGCATTACAAAGGCAGCTGCTTTCACAGGGTCATTCCATCATTCATGGCACAAGCTGGTGACTTCACCAAAGGCAATGGCACAGGAGGAGAATCAATCTATGGTGCAAAGTTTGATGATGAGGGATTTCCCTTCAAGCACACTGAAGCTGGTCAGCTGTCCATGGCAAATTCTGGACCCAATACAAATGGCTCTCAGTTCTTCATCACTTTTGGTGCTCAGCCTCATCTAGATGGCAAGCATGTGGTTTTTGGTCAGGTTGATTCTGGCATGGAGGTCTTGCAGCAGATTGAAAGTTTGGGCAGTTCATCAGGGTCTGTTAGCAAGCCTGTGACCGTGAGCGACTGTGGGTTTGAAAGCATCCCAGTGGCACTAACTGCTTGAAGCCCATGGGCAAATACAGATTTTGGCTTACGTGATTGGCTGAATCATTCTTGCTGTCACGAGTTTCGGATTATTGCACATGGTGCAAAGCGTTTTCACACCTGATCGACAAGATCTTGTCACTGGCAATAAGTGCAGTCTAATGGTCAGACATCCCGCCAGCAGCTTTGATTCAGGCTATTCATCTTTGATGCACAAGCTTCTTACGAGTAAGTGTACTTGGTTGAATTGTGCCTGCACAGTGTTTTGAAAGCCTAAGCTGTTGCGACATCTTGCCAACATGTACGCAGCGCATGCCCCTGCCAGGCTTGAGCAGGGTAGCAGCATCCAAGTATGCTCCATACAAGGTGAGGAGGGAGTGGCACGAGGTTGCTTGCCCATATGCAGCAGCCCAGCGCAGTAATTCAGAAGAAGATGGCTTTAAATACAACAATAAAGAGCATGAAGATGACCGCAACCAGCAGGAAGACAATGCACAGGATGGTGCGACTTTGTTTCTGAGTCTTCTCAGCCTGAACCAGCTGTTTCACTCCCTCGTCTACTTTGGTCGCTACCTGCATGGTTCATCATACTGCAAATGAGACCTGGTTCATAGACAGACAGTCATGGCAGAGCGGGCTCAGGGTCACATCCCTCTGGAGCATCACACTGCCCTATGCATGCAACATGAAAGCAAAAAATGCATACAGGCACCGTCATTCGATGCAGATGCTTATGAGTCATATTGCATGCTTTGGGTCGAAAGAGCTATCATGCAGCATGTGATATATGTTGATCTTACCATCTCCATGTTGTAATCTATTCTATCCAGAATTGTCCCTTGGTCTATGACCAGGACTGACAAATCCTTCATGATCTGTGCCAGATCATTGATGGATTGCAATATGTTGCGCACTTCCCTATCCCTCTCGTCTGCCAGGACTTCCATGGTGTCCACCTTCATGGTCTGCACTCACCCAGCTACTGTCAGACAGATTTGCTGCAACTGTTGCTTGCCGTCAAGGCCTGCTGATGTTTGTTTTGCAGAAAGGGGCTGTACATCTGCACGATGTGCAACAAAGCACCGTGGCTCCCTGCTTCATCACCTGCAATGCATGACAGTATGCTGCAATAGCACAAGTCAACAGCAGCAGGGGTGGACTACAGGCTGTGCCAATGCATCATACTCACAACCTGAGTCACATGCTGCATTCTCTCCATGTCGCATTGTATGGAGGTGACATGGGGAGAGAATGCAATCTGCATATGTAAAAAATGCTGACATGTGGTTACATGCTTCATGGTTGACCAAGCTGCTGTATCAGCCTTACAGACTGTATGATTTGACTTGGACTTGTCACTCACCACGCTGCCAGCACAACTGGATGCTTGGTGTTGGTATTGTTTGAGGATACCTGAATCTCATTGAAGCCTGGGTCATACTCAGGGTCCAGAGCCTCTCGCCCACTAGTCCCTGCTGTCTCATCCAGCACACTGAAGCTGGCACCGGACGCAGATGGACCACTCTTCTGCCTTAACCGGTTCAGGTAGGCTTTCTGCTGTTTTCGGAATTGCACAGACAATCGCTGCAGCTCTATAGCAAGCGTGCGCTGCACATTCAATTTGACCTGCAGATGTGAGATGCAGGCTGACCATTCCAAACAGGTCTCTGCAATTCTGAGGAAGTGTGTAAGCAGGAGCTTGTGGCTGATCATGGCATCTGCCATGACAAGCAGCTTGACACTGGATAACAACAGATTTCGTTTCACAAATGAAAGGTTATGTATTGTCTGCGTAGCTTGACAAAAACATACGCGCAACAGACATCATTGTGCAGGACAAATGCTCAGCACAAGCAAAACATATTGCCTGGCTTGCTGGGGAGGATGGCTATATTCACATCTACTGAAGTGTGAAAAGCACAGTGATGATCTGCATGGGTCCTGGTGTGGAAATAAGCTTCAGCACCGCTTTGCAACATCAGATCCAGTACATTGCAGGGAGCATGATGAAGAGGCATGTGCATGAAACGCTGCCAGCTCTTGCATGTTGCAATGAGAGGAACTCAAGAACAGTGTGGCCTACCTTCTCGTCAGCTTCACTGACTGATCCAGTGTCACCAAATCTCTGCAGCCTGACTTCACACTTGCGGAACAAGCGAGTGATGTCCTGAGTGAGAACTTCAATCTCTACTTCGCTGCTGTTAGTATCATCAAAGCTGGTCAGCGTTGCCTTGCCATGTGATGCTCGCAGCTCATTCATTTTCTGCTTGATGGTGAACATTTCTGTTCTGATCTGTTCCTTGAAGTCAACATACTGAGGTGAGATCAGTCCAGCAGCACCAGCTTGTCCTAGTTCTGCATTTGAGAGGCCATTCTCTGCTGTGCTGGCCAAAGCTGCTTCCAGCAGCTTACTTGTACCCCTAGACAGCAGAAAAGTACGTGAGAGTCCGTAAGATCTGCGCCGGCAAACTGTGTCTGGGTTGCCCTGAAGCAGGTCGTACTTGCGGCTTCCTTATACTTGGGCAAGTTGCAGGTTGCTTTGCTGCAGATCACTGAACCACAGGTGCCAACAGTAGGCAAATCATGTGCTATGGGCTGCTCTGCAAGGTGTGGTGCGAATGCAATGAGAGTGCAAGTTGCAGAAGACCTTACTTGTCACTGGCTTTGCTTGGGGACCCTGATGAGCCTAACGGCCGGCTCCCGCCCCGGGCTGTATTTCGGTACTTGAGAAACAAGTCTGTTCGATTGCGAGTTGCCCCCACAGTAGCACTCATGCTGTCCCAAGAGCTGCTGTGTGATGACAGTCACTCCAGGCGATGAGTTCTGACAGCTTCCCAGCTGTGCTGTAAGCTATGATCACCGGCGATGAAACTCTAGATTGGCTCACAAGAAGGCTCTTCTACACAACAATTTGCAAGCAGCCCGCCGAAGTAGCTGACCTTTGACCAGATCACTGGACAGCTAAAGGCAATTCAAGCGGTTTCCGAGGGTCGCTCTCAGGGCAACTTCAGACTGCAACCGATGTGCGTGCAGACAAAATTCACAAACAGTGGAAATGCTGGCGGTTGAGTAGACGGAGTCGCGGGTAGCAAGGGCGGTGCTGGTCTTGCAAATGTGTCAGCGAAATGCAAATGTGAAAGCATGACATTGTGTTACATGTGTCACACATGCTTTCACATGTACATGCATGAACACTCTCTTGTACGTATGCTCAAATGACAGAATGCACACGTGCTGGCAACAAATGTTCAGATCATCTGAATCAGATTAGTTTGACTGCGGTTGCTAGTAGTGGCGAATGCACAAGTAGTGGCGAATGCACACTTGCAGCAGCGCATGTGTGACTCAATGCGGCTTTCAACTCAACAGACTGACACTGAGGATGGACTATCCAACGCAACATGCTTCTGCTACTATTGTACACTTTGAACAGCACAAATCCCCAGTGTGTGTAACGCCAGCAGAAACAGAAGTAGCCCTCAGTTGCTTGAGGCAACGATAACTTTGAAGCTGCTCCCTTCGCCATTATGTCGCTATTGTATCGACAGTGATTCTCAGTCTGACGCAGGCTGGCTGCGATCGATAGCGCGACCGCACCGTCCCTTGCCCAAGATCTAGAAGCGCTGGGCTTCAGCCACCACTGTCACTTGTGTCTGAGCCACAGCGCTCGCAAACTTCACACAAGGGGCCATTCCCGTGCATCCGTGCCTGCTTGCTGCTTTAAGCTGGCTTTTCAGCGACGCACACCTGGCTGTTGAAGCGGTTCAGCAGCGATGCCCTGGCAAAGGGAGGCCGAGTTTAAGGAAGTGCTGGACAAAGCAGTCAAGAAAGGCAGTAAAGGTGCTATAGCTACAGTACAGAAGATAGCTCTTGAGGACATGGGCCAGGTGGAGCTCACCGTCACCATCATATATGCTGACCATGCTTTTTTGAGCGTACAATACTCCTTAATGACCTTAATGACCGGTCTTGTGTACAAGCAACTCTGATATATTAACTTGAGATACCTGCTGCAGTGCTACAAACATGTGTGTGCCTTGACGGAGCGTCAGATGCGCAAAGCGAAGCCAGCTCAGCGCCTGAATGCTCTGTACGTCATATCCACCATCTGCCGCCACTCCCTCAAGAAGCACAAGCTGCAGGACAAATACAGTATGCGTCAGATGCTCCTCTTTATATTCAGCAGCACCAGTGCCATCAGACCTGCGTGTGCACATCTTATGTAATGTTTGCCTGCAGCTGGTCGTTGGGGCCCAAGCATAGCTAGCCTGATTGAATTGGTGGCAGATCTGCCATCTGAGCAGACGGTGAGCATGCCTCCCTCGATACATGAGCAATCAATTCTGAACGGTTCACACATGGTTGTCACGTCAGCATGCTGACCAGTAGCAATGGTTCACTCACAGAACTTCTGCTTGTGTGTGATCTGTGACAGCACAAACAATATCACCCCACAGAAAGAGCACATGATGCTTGCACCAAGCCAGGATCTATGCTTCTGCTGTCATGCCACAGCAGTACATTGTCTGCTGCTAATGCAGGCTCAGGTAGAAAAGGTTCTGACGTCCTGGAAGAAGGAGAAGATTTTCTCAGAGGCTATAGTAGACCAGTGTGCCTCAAACATTGGCCTGACAATCACCAAATCAGGACTACTGGCAGCCCCATCTGGTGTCACTGACTATGCCCCCAATGGCAATGAGATCAACATTCCCTCACCAGCACTCAGTGCGTTTTCTGAGCCCAGCGCAGGCAGCGTGGACCTAGCTGGCCTTGATTCCTTCCCTCCCAAGACTGTTGCCTCTGCCAACATGGAGCCACCAAGGTATACACCTTCAGACTTACTCAATGGCACAGGCATGTGGACTGTTGCTTGAAAGCTCTATCTGCTTGTCTGATACCATTCAGCGGCGAAATACAGCATGTACAGGTGCCTTGCAGACAGGCCTGGGTCTTGGTCACACTATGTCACACAAGATTGCTTTTGCAGAACCAGTGTAACACACACATCTTCTGCTGTTCTGAACAGCTGGTGGTGCAGGTGCATTGCTGTTAGCATCTGTCTGAACAGCCTTCCTGTGTGCAGCATTCAGGTAATTCATGCAAAGTCTAAATCCGTCTATCTATACTGGTACAGGGTGGCAGAGGCAACTTCCATGCCACCTGCCAGCAACGCATCCACCGGCAGCAGCAGACCCCCAGAAGCCTCCAGACCCATCCCCCCCTGCAGACCTGTACGACCCCTGCGCAGCGGAGTCTTATGACTTTGACCTCTTTGGTTCAGGCTCCTCACCTGCTGAAAGCCCCCACATCTTGCCACCTCTTCCAAGCATGCCTCCTATTTCCAGCAAAGCTGCAGCACCTGCAGGTCCTGCTGCATTCACAGGTGCTGCTGCTGCACAACCCCAGGTCACCAGTGCTACAGGCACTCAAGCAGCAGGTCTAAATAGTTTTGCCAATGGCAGCATGCAAAACGGAAGAGGCGGCACCAGCAATGGTCTGCCGCCACCGCCAGCTGCAGCTGGGTTGCCTCCGCCACAGCTGACACCAACCCCTCCTGCCAGCCGCAAACGCAAGTCAAGATGGGAAGATGCTGCCCCTGCAGCTGCTGCTGCCCAACCTGTGGCTGCTGCCACTGCTCCGCCAGAAACCGCAGCTGCTGTTGCTCCTGCTGCTGCTGATGGTGGTAGCGGTGGTGGTGCTGCTGCAGCTACTGAGTTTGCTGAGCCAAGGACAAAAGCACGCAGGTCCAGGTTTACTGATGCACCACCAGCACAGGTGCTTCTTCAGTCAGGGCAGGGCAGTGCCCCACAACCCCCATTGGCAGTGCCAGGCAGCATGCACAGCATGCCCAGCATGCAGCCACCACCACCCCCACCGCCTATGGAATCAGCAGTGGAGGACGTCCTGCCACCAAAGCCCGCTTCTGCAAGGCAAGATGGTGAGGCACAAGCAGCAGCTGCCTTGGAAGCTGTTGAGCAGATGCTGCAGGCCAAGCGGCATTCTGAGGCACGCAATATTGTTCCCTCCACGTCCCGCCCCAAGCAGGCACCCATGCCACCACACCAGCCACCATTGCCTAGGGCCCCTCCACCACAGCCGCCACTCCCGCAGTTGCCGCCGCCACAGCCAGCCTTCACAGAAGGCCCAGCATGGCAGACTGGCCATGCTAGTCATACTGGGCATGCTATGCCGCCGTTTCAAAGCATGCCACCTGTAGGGTTCCCCGGGCAGCTGCCTGCATTTCCCCACCTACCCCCCATGCTCCAACAGGGCTTGCAGAGGGGTCTGCAGCGACCCCACCTGGGTCACCATGTACCCCAACACTTTGTCCAGGCTGGTCTGCAGCAGCACCACCGCCCAGCACCACCGCATCACTTGCCATCCATGCTGCAGCACCAGGCTGCTCCACCGCTGAGGGAGAGGCCGACTGGTGGTGCACCACCGCCACCACCTTACATGCCACGGCCGCCAAAGCCTCAGTGGCAAAGCAACGCACCCACAACCAGACAGCAGAGCATTGAGCAGGTCCCACAACGCCCCAGCAGACCTGCTGCTGCTGCTCCACCCCTGTTACGCCGCGAGTCATCAGAAGCAGACCTGGGTCACTTCCAGACCACCAGCATTGCCATGGACACACCCACAGACACAGGTCCAGACCCTTCTTGGAGGCTGCGCAGACCCCAGCCTTCAATCTCAGGCCCTGCTGAGGTTCCAGGGCCTCCTCCACCCCCCGCAGGCATCCACCCCTCTGCTGGGGATGCAAACGCAGTCCCTGCGTCGAGTCTTGTAGATGATGCCGTCCCCAGCGCACCACCATCACCCCCAGCAGACCCTGCTCCAACCCCACCTCCACCCCCACCACCAGCTTCCACTGATGTCACTCCAGCATCCAGTGCTGCTGTTGCTGAAGCAGATGATGACAGAACAGCAGCCGCTACACTTGAGACTCAGCCAGCCCTTGATCCTGGCGTGATCAGTGGGGCCGCATCAGCTGCACCTGCTCCTGCCGGCGCTACAGCATCAGAAGGGTCAACCGAGTTGGCAGCAGACCTTGTTGCTGCTGCCACAACTGCAGAAGCTGAGGATGCAGCTCATGCGGCTGCACCTGCAGGACCTGCTGAGGAGTCCAGCAGTCCCTTGCAAGGTAAGCATTCCCTAAGCTGGCATTTTCAGCCATCCATGGAGCTGTATGAGAGTTGTGGCGGCCATATGGCAATATTGTTATGCTCATGACAAAGATCATTGTGCGCAGCTGGCAGCAACACCAAGGCTCTATCACCAAATTGTAGCAGCAATCATGAGAAAGCATGCTGCTTGCGCCAATGATTAGGGATGTCATGCCAAGGCTGCAATATGTGGCAAGGTTTGCGTGCGTGTAAAGGTACGCTGAAGTGTGACCAACTGTGTGCGCAGTCATGGGGGTTACTGAGGATCCAGCAGAGCTAGCAATTCCTGAGCCTGCGCCAGATGAGGAAATGGATATGTCAGACGGATAGTGTAGTCCAGAGAGCGATCAAGTGTCGTTTTTGTAACAGTTGTGCCTCCTGATGTGTGCTAGTTTTCACCACGCAGGTGGTAAGGGCTGTGTATGTACAAGCAGCCAGTGAGAATATGCTAGCTTCAGCATGCTATATGGAAATCAACAGTTACCTGCCTTGAACGTTCAAGGCAGTCAGGAAAGTTGCACGTTGCGAGAGTCATCTTAGAACAGCATATCAAACTCATTCAGCCATGTGATCAAAGCGAGTACAACTTCGATCTGCTGTATCTTTTGCAAATTAAAAATAAGGACCACAGATCAATGGAAGGCAAATTCAGTACAAATGCCCTGAACAGGCAAAGCTGCAGCTGCAACAGTCTGAACTGAAGCTGATCAGTTTTTACCAAGTTTGCAAACAGCTGAAACCGTTTGTGCACTCAAAAGTTTGAGGACACTGCGACAGGCAGTGCTAAATACCCTGCAACAGATGGTGACAGCTTCTGTTCATTTTACTACACTACTAGCGGACAAACCCATTCTTGTTGACTGGTAACGTTAACATTGTGATGTTAACATCACAGAGTCTGTTGGGCCAAAAGCAATTCAGTACATAATCAAACATGAAGCCAGAACAATCAGTACAGGATGGTAGCATTAAAATAGCGCTCCAAACCAACCACCCTGGTTCAGTATAGTCTGACCCACCACCCTGTTCAGTATAACCTGAATACGAGCACACAAATGTGCCTAATACATAGTATATATATTCATAGCGTTTTGCAACAGACCCTTCTCAACAGCAACCGAATTTTGATGGCCGATGTCAGCTCAGCTCAAATCAAATGACTCATCTTGAGGCAATCTGGTTGAGGGGCACAGAAGCCTTCACCTGGTGCGCCAACTGATCAAACAAATCCAGAGAAAATGCCAGCTCTGCCTCCTGGCTAGCATACTTCAGGCGGGGGACATGAACAAACAGTGCATGCCAGTTGGGCACGTTGGTGCAATGCTGCAGCGACCTGAAGTAGATGTAGTTGCAGAGGTAGCGGCCAGCGCTGTGTGAGATTTGTACATCATGACCCAAACCTTGTAACTTATCTGCAAAGCAAACAGCCAAGTTTGACAACAAAGCCTGCATGTCATGACTGCATTTGGGGATAAACAGGGCTAGACAGGAAAACTCTTGGCGGACCAAGCACACTTCTGCAGGACACTACGCATCACAGCTGATGTTGGTTAGAAGATGTACCGAGCACACGTTGAAGAGGTAGACGAGTGTGCAGACAGGTGTCAGGACTACACCCAGGATGTGTATCTATTGGCTCATGCTGTGGTTGCCAACCATCTTCGTCTGGCTCTCTGAAGGTTGCTTCATTGTATGCTTGCGCCTACATGGAATGCCATTGTTTGTTGTCTTTGTCACATTGAGATTGAGTGGCAAAAGATTTGGAAATCATGATGGACCAAAGGCAGCGTGTGCCCTGCAAAACAGGACTACAGTAACAGCACTGCAGGTGTTACCTCAAGTTTGAAACGCTCCGCTGTGCTATCTACGCCAAAGTGCACCTGCAGACACCAGGACCTCTGTCACAGTGAGCCGAACTACGAGTAAGTCGTCAGAACGTGAGCATTGAGCTGACTTAGGGCACAGTGAGGCTGTACCCAGACGATAGGCTGGCTTGGTAACAGTTCCCTGGCGGTCTCAACGAGCCACTTATCGACAAACTCCGCAGAGACTGGAAGTACTTTGCATACCACAGCCTTGACACCCCCTGCACGCAACAGCTTGCAAGTGTCGCGGGACCTGGCAGGCACCTTTTGTACGCCGGCCCACGCAATCGAATGGCGGCGCCAATCTGGTAACATTATCGACATCATTCTGCCGCATTTCAGTCAAACAGCGAGCGGTTGTTGTTTTGGTTAGTAGACAAACAAGCAGTGTTGCGTACTTTTCAACAGCTCTTCCTTGAGTCTGTTCACAAGACTTTCAGTTGGATTCTCTGGGCAGCCGGGGAAATGCGAATATCCAGTCACAACAAATAGAGTCATCGCAGCTCAATTCTTCGCTTCAGCGCTGCCTGGTCGGTTTAACCCAGCACAAATATGACTACGGACATGCGGGCAGCCATGTGGACCCATGTGATCGTCGTTACATAACAAGTTCGACCTCTCCTGTTGACACGACAGCATAATGCACAACTCTCTTGCTCTCTTAGTCAATGCACGCTCTTATTGCAGAGGAAGGTGGTAGCGGAGGCATCAGCATTGCTCAGGCTGTACAAAGATGGCTTTGAATGCTGATATGTGGTCCCATACTCACAAGCCTACATACACAAGTTAGTTCATGGATCAGGAACAGACATTTGTGTCGAATTATTGCAAATTGCAGCTGACGTGTTTCGTGAGATTCACTCAACACTGCATCATGCGTACTTCACTGCACCCTCAGACATGGTTCACAACCTCCTTGGAGGCCTGAGTAAACACGGTTGCTTGGCTTGCGCTTCAAATCTGACCTTAAAGAGAGGCATAAGTTGTCACCTACCAACAAGGAACTCTTGAAGGTGGGCTTGCAGTTGTCACTCCAAAGATTTTGACCTGCTTTGGACATGATGCTTGTGGACTTGTTCTGGCTTGACAATTTGTGCCAAGCTACTTGAATTGACAACTGTCTTGCACCTGCTTATTGATTGTGAGCCGCTGAGCAACTAGCAAGAGGAAAGTCTGGGCGGCATGTCTCACTGCTAATGTTGCAACATATTTTTTTGACCCCTGATGATTTTACCGACTTTTGGGTTGTGGTTTCTCCTCTAATGGGCTCACTGCCAATGTTGTAACATGGGTTTTCTCGCGATCGCGCTTTAGAGTTTATTTTAAACATGGTTTCCTCACCCCCAATATTTGACATGTTAGTCATAGTAGGCAATGCTCGGAGAATTCTATGTCTCCCAGCCTTCTGACCGAACAGTCGCTAGCGCAGGAAAGTTATACTGCAGCTTGTTGAAAGGCATGAAGATCGAGAGAACTTGTGCTTGATGGCCTTGCAAAATGCCTGGACTGGATCGCCGATCTTCTCGATGGTGCTGCAAGACTCGTGCCCACGCTCTTGGCAGCTTTCACGATGACATCGTCCCTGGTGATGTGGACAGTTTTTATCTGAAACGGAGAGCAAGTCCTCTGTTGGCTCCTAAGATAGACGCAGGGCCTCGGCATGATCGTGCTCTGCTACACCAAATACTTAAGGACCAGCAGTCCAGGTCCCAACGGGCTGAGGTGCTACATGTGCATCGCAAGTCCTGCAATATCACTGCAGCGTCAGACAACCCCCACCTTACTTTGCCAGAAACCATTCAGTCAGTCACGCTGCCAGAGATATCTGCGCCTCTTGTGCAAGCAAGCAAGCACAAGGGCATCAGCAATGGTATGCTACACTACTGTCCCTGTACGTGTAGGCTTGACAAAGTCTGGCACACATGCTTACTGTTGGATGTGCCACCTTGTAGAGGACTTTGTAGTTCCGCTAGAGCTACCGGCAATAGACCCCAAGCTTGCTACAGCTTTGTCAGCTGCTGAAGTTGTTGCACAGCCGGACGATGATCTGACTGAGGAAGAACAAAAGAAGCTGGAAGCTGTTGGCTGGCGCATGCTAAACTTGCCACTCATAGTCTGCCACTCTGCAAATGGGATGCCATTCTTCTTTCCTCTTCAGAAGGTAGCTTTGGATTTGGAGTCAGCAATGACGTGCACAGACGACTAGACTGTGGTTGGAGTCAAGACCTTGCTTTGGACTGACAGCAATGTTGTGTGGCAAATTGCTCACTCTCATCAAGTTGGCACAGCACTCAGGTTCTGGGGCTCTGTTGCAGGTGCAGGCCCTTGTGGCAGAGCACAAGCTGGGAGCGGCAGGCAGGAAGCTGGGTGTTGCCATGACCAAAGAGCTGATCAACACGCCAGGGCGCCTTGCATATGTGCAGCCTGCAGCGTCCACCAGCTGGGC
>JAABUK010004833.1_pt1 | contig 21574 bp, 20 predicted proteins | sample 5559141 | NCBI WGS metagenome assembly JAABUK01 (sample SAMN10711869, study PRJNA513367) | rock metagenome | isolation source: Antarctica rocks | place: Antarctica: Victoria Land, Pudding Butte nord | collected 2016-01-03
CATCGCCGTATCTCCTGATGGCCGGACCCAAACCACTCGAGCCCGCGCGTCACGCCATCACTCTGGAAGAAAGCCGACCCGGGGAGCAGACCCGGTGCAGGCCCATTACGGCATCTACCGGACCCCCGATTCCGGGAGGATGAGCTGACGATCACCGCCGAGCGGAACCTATTGTTTATCGAGGGCGAGCATCGCCAGGCCGAGGCGTCCGGTCCGGAGCGGGAGTTCCTACACCGCGGCATCGGGGCCCGCGCGTTCAAGCAACGTTTCCAACTCGCTGACCACGTCAAGGTCACCGACGCCAACCTGACAGACGGGTTGCTGACCATCGACTTGGTGCGCGAGATACCGGAGGTCATGCGGCCACGCCGGATCGAGGTCGGGCGGAAGCCAGCCCAGGCCGAGCCGCAGCAGATCGAAGGTCAGCGCGCCGCTTAGGCTCTTGACCACCCCGGGGCGGGACATTGACATCCCGCCCCGGCTTGGCGGTCTTTGAAGGTTTATAGCGCCTCAGACCTGGCTGCATGCGCGACAAGATTGGCCCATAAGGGAGAGCCTCTGCCGTGAGTGTGTGGACACGGCTTAGGCCGAGGTAGTGAGCGAGCAATGGCGAGCTGGACGCGCGTAATCGACCCCAACACGGCCGTTACCCTGTTGCCGGCCTGGTTCGCCGCCCGGATGATGGCGACGCGCGGTTCCTATGGTTTTCTTCTCGCCACTGGCGACGTTGTGCGGGTGAGCCGGGTGACCGCGGTGCATGTCTCATCCAGCGGATCGGTCCTGATCGACGTTCTGCTCGACCATGCGGGCGTGCCGGGCGGGGTGGACACGGCGTGGCAACCAAAGCACTTTCTTGGTGCGCCGGTACCGGGCGCAAGTCTCGCAACCCTGAACCTCGCCCAGATCGCGATGGCGATTGAGTTCACGGCGGCCGAGATTGCTGAGCCGGCAAACGATGGCGAGACTCCTGTTTCAGACGCGGTCCCCGTTGATCGGTCGGTTCTTGCTGACGTGGTAATCACGAACGACGCCGAACCCATCCTTTAACAACGTGGCCGCCAGCAGACAGCGGCAGCGCGGGGATGATGTGGTTCTGCCTGCGGCTGACTTGCTCGCCCGGTGCCGGGCCGAGCGTGTCAGCACCCCTGGTGCATGAGCATCAGGCGCTCGCTTTTCGAAGCAGCGCATCCACCGACCGTCGCGAGAGTGGTCGGCCTTTGGCGCGCTCGCGTGCTTTGCTGCACTCGATGCCGCCCCCCATTTGGAGAACCATCAGGATGTATGGGGTCTGCCTCCATCTCTGCCCAATAACCCATATGATAGCGGGCGAACGCTCGTGGACGAGAGAGGTCCGGCTGCTTGATATAGGGGAGGAACCCACGAATGGTGCCTAATATGGATAATGGCGGCATGATGAGTAGCGGTGACTGAGATTACACAGGGTCTGGCACAGGGTGAATGGTTTTCACAAGCTGTGAACGATTTTCGCGGGCGGGCCTTGCCTGAAATCGGTATGCCAGCGGGCTACGCGGCGCTCATGGAACGTTATGCCCTACAACTTCCCACACCGCAGCGCCTCGCGGTGATTGCGGCTCGCCACCACCCCGTTTCAACTCACGATTGGCTCACGCTCACGCCCCGGCACCGGCCGGCGTCAACCCTTACCGGCCATCTCGTCTTCGCTCTGAAATGGGAAGGCGTGGACCTTGCGGTCCTAGCAGCGCTGTTCAAGACTGTGCCGCGCGAGGACATCGCTGTGCTTGTGCGGATGAGGCCAACAGGCGCGTTCGCTCGGCGGATCTGGTTCTTGTATGAGTGGCTGACGAACGCCGAACTCGATGTTCCCGATCCGGGCAAGGTGCGCTTCGTTCCGGTCATTGACGCGAAGCTTCAGTTTGCCCTGGAAACAGGGCGTGGCTCAGTCCGTCATAAGGTCCTCGATAACCTGCCGGGCACGCGCGCGTTCTGCCCAATGGCCCGACGGACGTCCGCCCTCACCATGGCAGTGAACAGGCGCCTGGATCTCCGCGCGCGCGAGGTGGTCGGCCGCACGCGCCCCGATCTCGTTGCCCGCGCTGCCGCTTTTCTGCTGCTCAACGATTCCAAGTCTTCGTTCGCGATCGAAGGAGAGCGGCCTTCCAGCGCGCGCGCGGCCCGTTGGGGTCAAGCGATCGCGCAGGCCGGCGCTCGGTCGCTCAACAGCGCTGAGCTGGAGCGCCTGCAGCGTATCGTGATCGGCGACGCGCGTTTCGTGCATCTTGGATTACGGAGCGAGGGCGGCTTCGTAGGCGTCCACGACCGGGTCACTGGCGAGCCCGTCCCTGATCACGTCAGCGCTCGCCCGGAAGACTTGAAAAGCCTTGTCGAGGGAATCGTCGCCTATTGTGACCGGGCCGTCTCGGGCCGACTGGACCCGGTCGTCGCAGCCGCCGCACTTGCGTTCGGCTTCGTCTACGTCCATCCCTTCGTGGACGGCAATGGCCGACTGCATCGCTGGCTCATCCACCATGTCCTGGCTTTGGCCGACTATAATCCGCCAGGGCTGGTGTTCCCGATCAGCGCCGCGATCCTGCGGCAACTGACGGCGTACCGTGACGTGCTCGAAAGTTACTCGGGCCCGCTTCTGCCATTTGTCGAGTGGCGGCCGACGGCCGATCGCAACGTCGAGGTGCTGAACGAGACGGGTGATTATTACCGCTACTTCGATGCGACGAAGCATGCCGAATTCCTCTATGCCTGCGTCGAGCAGACCGTCGAGCACGACCTGCCGAACGAGGTGCGCTTCCTTGAAGCATTCGATCGCTTCGCCGTGGGAGTTCAACAAATTGTCGATATGCCCAGCCGTCAGATCGAGCTGCTACGGAGCTTTCTTGAACGAGGCAGCGGACGTCTCTCCAAGCGTGCCCGGGGCAATGAATTCTGCGCGTTTTCGAAAGAGGAGACAGCTCAGATCGAGGCACTATACACCGAAGCCTTTCACCTCGCGGAGTGATCAAGGCGAGCTGGCCACCCGCACAGCGTCTCTCAGTGCTTCACGTAAGCACAGGATAATCGCAGCTCAGCGTACCGTCATAATCCTAACGATCGCGATGATCGTACAGGATGCAGTGCGGCCTTGTTGCTCCCACAGCCAAATGTGAAATCATACTGCAGGCAAAGCGGACCATCATCTGCCAGCGATGACAGCCGGATGCCGCAAATGAAAGGTCTCGCGTACAGCTATCTCCGGTTCAGTACACCGGACCAGGCATTTGGCGACAGCCGCCGCCGACAGCTGGCGTTGGCCGAGGACTACGCCCAGCAGCATGACCTCTTGCTCGACAAAGGGCTGAACTTCCGAGACCTGGGCGTATCAGCGTTCCGGGGCAGGAACGCGAAGCAGGGCGGGCTGCGTGCTTTCCTAGATGCCGTCGAGCACGGCCTTGTGCCGTCCAACAGTCACCTGCTGGTAGAAAGCCTTGATCGTCTCAGCCGTGAGCAGATTCTCGCAGCTCAAGCCCTGTTCCTGCAGATCGTAAATGCCGGGGTCACCATCGTCACGCTGCTCGATCAGCGCTCCTACTCGATGGCAAGCCTCAACGCCAACCCGACCGACCTGATCATCTCGCTGGTCTATATGATGCGGGCGAACGAGGAGAGCGCGACCAAGTCGGCGCGTCTCCGCGCGGCATGGATTGCACGCAGAGATAAGCCCGGAAACAACCATCACGGGATGCGGTGTCCCGGCTGGTTGCGACCCAAGCCGGACAAAAGTGGCTACGACGTCGTTCCAGAGAGGGCTGCCGTCGTGCAACGCATCTACCGCGAGGCGCTCGCAGGCGTAGGGCTGCAGATGATCGGGCGTCGCTTGAACCAGGAAGGCGTGCCGCTGTTCGGGCACGGGAACCAGCGTGGCAAAATCTGGCAGCGTGCTCTGGTCCGCCACCTGCTGCGCACGCCCTTGGTGATCGGCACCTATACCCCGTGCCGAGCGGAGGTCGTAAACGGAAAGCTACGCTATATGCCCCTCGAACCGCGGCCGGGCTACTATCCTGCCATCGTCAGCCTTGAGGATTGGCAGGTCATGCGCCAGCGTCGGCTGACCTGGAGCGAGCACCATGGCTGCAGGAATCCGAAACGCAGGGTGGCGAACGTGCTGTCCCGGCTGGCGCGCTGCCCGAAGTGCGATCGGCCGATGGTGCTCATGCGCACGAACATCCCGAACCAGCGCTATCTCAACTGCATGGCTTGGCGCGAAAGCCGGGCTTGCTCCAACGAGTGGGTCCGGTTCCCTGAGATCGAGGACGTGTTTACTGACGATGTGCGCTTCCTAATCGAGCGCTGCCCCAAGCCTCAACTCCACGTTGCGGCCCGCCGATCGATGTTGAAGTCGATCACGAGCCGCCTTTCGTATCTGCGAACCAGACAGGCGCGCGAGATCGCTGGTTGCGGCAGCCTGACTATGATGAACAGGACGGGCCGGAACTGGGCGCTTGAGACCGAGGAGGAAATGGAGCACTTGCATGCCGAACGCTACCGTCTCCGGGCCGACCGGAACTACTGGCAAGATGCCACCCTGAACTTAAAGCTTGAGGAGCTTCGCACGGCCGCAACAGCCCAGCCCCGGGACCTGGCCCGCATCAACGACGTGCTTCGGTCATTGTTGGTCAAGGTGGTCATAGACTGGGAGAACGCTCGGCTCATCCTTCACTGGCGGCACGGCGGCCAGAGCGTTGAACGGTTCTATCGTCGCCGCCTGAACGGGACGATCAGGCAGGTAGCCCCGCCACCAATCGATTGACACCGGCCGATATAGTGTTCCTGCCCCAGGCCGCTTAGCCTGCCCGTCGCTTCCGGAATCGCTCTTACCGGAGGTGATGGGCCGGAACAAGGAAACGCGGGCTGGACGGGCGCGGCTGTCCGCGGCGGCGGAACTGTGTTTACCAGCCTTAGGAGAGGCTTGCCTTATTCGAAGAAAAGGGCCTCCGTCAGAGATGTGAATGCCCCTGAGTGCGGATGGCGGCAGGGGCACAGATGATCTGCCGAACCATAGTGGGCGGCGACCACGCCGCGCCAGGTTCAGAGTTCACTTCGGCTTGGGTCCGTGCACGCTCAGGCCCGGGGTGCCCTTCGTCCGGTTCGAGCCTGGTGCTGTGGGCGGGCTTACCAGCACGACGCCGTCACCGGCTTGACCCGCCCGACAATCGCGGACGCCGAAACAACCGAGCCGTCCCAGTAATCCTGGATCAGCCCGGCGTTGGCCGCGGCCCAGGCCGCGATCTGCTCCAGCTCGCGGGATTGCAGGAAGCCTTGCACCTGCAGGACCATCGGCTCGAGGATGAGCAGCGAGCGCCGTGCCGGATTGTAGTCGCCGCCCAGCGTCACCTCGAACGTGGCGTTCGACGGATCCCCGCCGCGGCGCAGCCACACCGATTGCCCGAGGCCGGTCAGCCGCGGCGCCAGCCTGATCCGGCCTCCGTTGCGTTGCGGCTCGGGGTTGGGCGTCGCTTCGGCTGTCGCATGGCGCGTGCTCGCCTGGACCACGTTGGGCTGGGGTCGTTGGTCCAGCTCAGCAGTGGCAGCGTCCGTCACGTCTGCGCTTGGGACCGCAGGCACCGACGCCAGGGCCGCATCGCGCTTCGGGGCCTCTCGGTCCATGAGGGTCGGCACCGTCACGGGCAAGGGCAGGACCTCGGGCGGCAGCGTGTCCGGCTCCGGCGCTGGAAGCTTCGGCGGTGCCGGATCGAGAGTCGAGGCCGCCGGCGACACGGCGGCGCCTTGCAGCTCCACCCCGGCCCGGCCGACCGTGAACCGCAGCATGGGGCACGCCGCTCTGACCGTGGCCAAGCTCCTGGAGAACGCCCTCCTGAATGCGACGGCGTTGGATGGTCCGCCCTCGCCGAAGCGCTCCTGCAGCTCCGGCCAGGTGGTCAGCACGAGTCGGTCCGCGCTGGCTTCCAGCACGGTGGCTGCGAGCCAGGCATAGACATCGAGCGCCGGGGCCGACCTGGCCAGGGCGGCGACCACGCCGCGATCCAGAGCCACCGCACCTTGTTGCAGGCTGGCGAAGAAGCGCTCGGTCAGGTGCAGCACCGGGCGCCAGCCGGACGGCCCGCCCCGGGTGCCTGACCGACGCGCGTCCAGCACCGAAAGTGTCGCTCCCTTGCCCTCGGCCATACGCAGCCTCGCCTTGACCAGCCCCTCGGATTGCTCGGCCAGCTCCTTCAGCCGCCGTGGCGTCGCGGCCAGCCCAAGGCTCGACGCGAGGGCTGCCGCGTCACCCCCGACCTCGACGGCAGCACTCCCGCCTTGCAGGGCCGCGGTGAAGACGTGCAGCAGGAGCAGACGCAAAGTGGAGTCTCCCGGCAACGGCAGGCCCTCGCCAGCCTCGGCGGCGCTTGCGGTTCCCATGGTGATGCTGACCCCACCTGCCTCACGGGACCACAGGCTGTACTTTGATGTCGATAATGGCAGAGCCAGTCGGCAAAAGGCCCCGTGCTGCCAAAGAACGGTACCGTCCTGCCACGCCGCCCGCGGCGAAGACGGGGCATTGGTCATCGAAGTCATCAACGAGGTGCTCATATTCTGGAACGAAATGGGGCCAGCGGGCCAGGACAGAACGCTGGCGCGGAGGTGTGCACAAGGAGATGGTGCGGAGCAACGTGTGGGGAAAGACCCACGCTCTTCGAACATGCCGCCTGGCACTGAGATGCTGTCATCGGCGTTGTGCAGAGTGCTGGGACGAGCGGAGGCGAACAAATGGCACAAAAGGGCGGCGTGATCCGGGTCAAACGTGCCCCGGTGCTGACGCTGTGGGCGGCGATCGTGGCCGAGCGCCTGGGGCACGACGCGGACGCGGCGATCACGCTGGGCCGCGCCGTCGCCGGGTCGAGCGCCCGGGTCAAGGCCCACGCGATCGGGCTGGAGGAGAAGCGCGAGGACGGTGGCGTGCGGGAGGGGGCAAGCCTGCCCCGCGGCAAACGGTGCACCTGCTCGGCCGCGACCTGCCCGTGGTTGAGCGGAACGGCAGTCCATACGCGCTCGACCACGACAAGCCGGCCTCTCCGCGTCCGGCCCGCGCCTATGTGGAAAATGCGTTCGGCGAGCACCTGCCGGCCGTGCGCAAGGCGATGGAGGCGCTGGCAGACTCGCTGCCGCCCGAGGAGCTGAACCGGATCGGCTTCCGGCTCTACGAGCGCTTCCGGCCGGAGGTGCCCGCCGGCGCCGCGGGCTGGGGCAAGAAGGGCATCCTCGACCTCAAGCTAATCGAGAATGCCCGGCCTTGAGCCCAATGCGCGACCTCTTCCCATGCAGATCGGAGCAGCGTTTTTCGTGCAGCACATTCAGCTCCGGATCAGGTCGAGCAGTTCCTCCTCGCTCAAGCGGGCGCTGGTTTCCGCCCCTTCCAGCAGGTCGGATGCCAGGTCACGCTTATCGCGGTGCAGGCGCACGATGCGCTCCTCGATGCTGTCCTGCATGATGAGGCGATAGATCGTGACCGGCCGCTCCTGGCCGATCCGGTGCGCCCGGTCCGACGCCTGGTCCTCGACTGCCGGGTTCCACCAAGGATCGAGATGGACCACGTAGTCCGCCGCGGTCAGGTTCAGCCCGGTGCCGCCCGCACGCAGGCTGATGAGGAACAGCTCCGCCCCACCCGCCTGGAAGGCCGCGACCCGGCGCTCGCGCTCAGCCGATGGCGTGCTGCCGTCGAGGTATTCGTAGCGGATGCCGCGCGCGTCCAGCGCTGCCCGTACCAGCCCGAGGTGGCCGACGAACTGGCTGAACACCAGCGCCCGGTGCCGGTTGCGGACCAGGTCGTCCACGAGATCGAGGAGGGCATCCAGCTTGCCGCTCGGCACCCCGGCTGCGGGGTCGATCAAGGCGGGGTTGCAGCAGGCCCGCCGCAGCCGGGTGATCTCGGCCAGGATGTGGATCTTGCGCTTGCCCTGAGGCGCGTCGAGCGCCGCGATGTTCTCCAGCGCCCGCTGCCGCATGGCCTCGTAGAAGGCGCGCTCCGCCTCGCCCATCTCGACCTGCATGGTCTGCTCGGTGCGCGGCGGCAGCTCGCTCAGCACGGCCGCCTTGGTCCGTCGCAGCAGGAACGGCCGCACCAGGGCGCGCAGCGCCTGCCGGGCCTGGGCGTCGCGGTCCCGCTCGATCGGCACGGCGAAGCGCTTCTGGAAGCCCTCGCGTGAGCCGAGCAGGCCAGGGTTCACGAAGTTGAACAGGCTCCAAAGCTCGTCGAGGTCGTTCTCCACCGGCGTGCCGCTCAATGCCAGGCGGAACCCGGCCTGCAGCGCCAAGCTCGCCTGCGCCCGCTTGGTTCCGGCGTTCTTGATGGCCTGCGCCTCGTCCAGCACCGCCATTTGCCAGGCCCGCCCGCCCAGCAGCTCGGCCTCCTGGTGCAGCAGGCCATAGCTGCACACCAGCACGTCGCGGGGACCGAGGGCAGCGACCAGCGCCGCACGGTCGCTCACAGCGGATAGCCGATGCGTCGTAAGTGTCGGCGCAAAGCGCGCGATCTCCGCCTGCCAGTTCGGGCCCACCGAGGTTGGCGCCACCACGAGGCATGGTCCCGCCTCTGCGCGGTCCAGCATCACCGCGATCGCCTGCACTGTCTTGCCCAGGCCCATGTCGTCGGCCAGGCAGGCACCCGCACCCCAGCGCGCCAGGCGCGACATCCACGCGAAGCCCTCGACCTGGTAGTCGCGCAACTCCGCCTGCAAGGTTGGGGGCAGCTTCGGCATCCAGCCTTCAGCCGCGCGGATACGGGCAACGTGCCGGGTCCAGGCCGCATCCGCCTTGACGTCGCCGGCCTCCTCCAGCACCGCATCCAGCGCGGCTCCACCAAGCGCGTGCACGCGGCGCCCGGCCCGGTGCGGCTCCGACACCGCCGCGAGACGGCCCAGCTGGGCCTGCAACTGACGCGTCAGCGCGACGAAGCGGCCGTCGCCCAGCGGCACGAACCGACCCTGGGCGCGATCCAGGCGATCGAGCAGGAAGCGCATGTCGAGCACTTGGTCCTCGTCGACCGCGACCGTGCCGTCCACGCTGAACCAGTCGCGATCCTGGCTGACCCGCAGCCGCAGCTTGTCCGGTGTCACCGGGCTCACCCGCAGGGTCTGCCCTTCCGGCCACTCCACCGAGACCGGGCCGGCGTAGGCCTGCAATTCCAGCAGCAAGTCGAGGCAGCCCTCCAGGTCGTCGATCGCCACCTCATGCACGTCCGCGCCGCCGCGGTCGCGTAGGGTCGGACAGGCCTCGACCAGGGCGTTCCGCTCGGCCAACTCGCGCGGCAAGTCGCGGTTGGCCCGAAGCTGCTGGCCACCGACGCTTGCCAGCACCGACCGGCCGCCGAGCCCGGCGACATACGCCGGCCCGTCGGCGCCGAATGGCCGCACGACCAAGCTGAGCCGCAGCCCCTCCCCGTGCGGCAGCAGCTGGACGACTGGCGCGGACTGCCCCGGCAGCGCCGACTGCTCGGTCGCCCCGATCTCGTCGCGGACCGGCAGCGCCGGGTTGTCGCGGCGTATGAGGGCGACCAGCTGGTCCCGCGCGCTGTGTGGCACCGTCAGCCCGCGGCGGCCCAGAATCTCCTGCACCGCCAGCATCCGCTCCGGAAACTCGACCACACGATAGCGCGTCGGCGTTTCGGCCTCCAGGAACACGGTCGGCGCGGTGGCGGTATGCGACAGCGCGACGTGGTAGCCGCCCCGTCGCTCGGTGACCACCAGCTCCAAAGGGTAGCGCACCAGCTCGATCGGCTGTGACCGGTGGCGGGCATCGAACACCGCCGGGTGCCCAACCAGCGCCGGAATGGTGCGGGGCGTGTCGAAGGAATAGCTTTCATCGCCATACCAGCCCGACGTCTCTTTGCGGATCGAGCGCAGCGCCGTGCGATCCTGTTCCGTTAGGTAGTCGAGCCTCGGGTCGCGCTCGTGCAGCCGCTTCATCGCGACTGCGCGGCCGTCGGTCCAGCCGTCCTTGCCCTTCGTCGATTGCTCGGCCACCTCGATCGTCCGTGTTTCCGGATCCAGGAACCAGGCCAGGCGCTTGGTCTTGCGCGGTCCCGGCCCTGCGGTGGTCTTCGATGCTCCGGCGCCAAGAAAGGCATCCAGGCTCTCCAACGCCCGCTCCCAGGGCTGGCGCACCTGGACCAGTTGGGTGAACGCAACCGCTACGCCCTGGTCTACGTCGGCGAGGTAGGCCTTATACGGCCCGGGCGACACGGCCACGCCGGCCAGGATCTCGGCATAGATGCGTGCGATTAGCGGCAACTGGTGCTTCAGGTGCTCGAAGCGGGCGTCGAGGTCCGCACGGTGGGCATGGGTGAGGTCCACGTCCACGGCGTGCTCAGCAAGCGCCACGCAAGCGGCGGAAAGCGGCTCGGCCGGCATCGCCGCACGCAGCCCCTCCAGCAGCGCGCGCGCTTTCGGCTCGAGACCCTGGGCCAACCAAAGCAGCGCCTGCAGCGCGGCCAGCCCGCCGGAATATGCGGACGAGCTGGACAAGGCGGCATCAAGCCCGGCCTGCGCCTCCGCTTGCAGCGCGGCGTCGTTGGCGCGCAGCAAAGCCATCATGAAGAACAGGCCGTGCACCCCGTCCAGGAACACCTTGCGCTTGCCGACGTGCTTCCGGTGCAGCTTCAGGGCGTCCCGGTAGTGCTGTAGCGCCGCCTCGTTGCGGCCGCGGAGGAACGCGACCGTGCCTTCAAGCGCTTGCCGGATGATGCCGACAGGGTCCTCGACCGCTGCGATCCCGCGTTGCACGTCGTCCAGCTTGCCGGCGAGCAGGTCAAACAGCAGCAGCGCCGGCCGGACGGCGGCGAAGCCCTCCTTGTCCTGCTGTGCCAGGTAATGGTCGAGCAGCGCCGGCAGGTCGGGGCCGGGCACGCCGGTGCGCAGGAAGGCGGACAGCTTGGCGTCGAACAGGGCGAGCTGGATCACCGGGCGCCGGCTGGCCAGCCAGCCGGGCGCGAGCGGCACCATGGCAAACAGCTGGCCCAGCAGGTCGGCCGCACGCGATGCGTCGCATTTCTTGTGGTGGAGGTCCCGGTTCGTGCTGAACCCGTCCGCATCGTTCGCGTAAATCGCCAAGCGGATCAAACGCCGCACCGCGTCGCAGTCGAGCTGCTCGCCAGACGAGTAGTAGGACATGCTGCGCCGTGCCGGGAACGCCCGGAGGACCGCGGCCACCAGCAGTTCGCCATCTGCAGAAGCGGCAGCGTCGACCGCCACGGGATGCAGCAGCGCTGGAGGGCAGGCCAGGTCCTCAGTCAGCAGGCCCTGGCCCAGCAGTTCCTCCAAAACAACGTTGATGGAACGCGACGACCACGCCTTGCCGTCGGGTGCGCGCAGCCCGGACCGGGTCAGGCAGTCCAGGAACGCCGTCTTGTTGGTCGGCAGGAACACCAGGTTTTTGAGGCGCAAAACCTGTTTGGGTCCAGCAGGCAGGCATGTGTAGCGGTGCCAGAGATCAGCTTCGGACGGAGGTTTGCGGATGGCGGTCATGGGGCGGATCAGGCTACCTGCGGCTCAGCGGGCCTACCTATACGAAGGCGTCGCTTGCCGCCACGCCGGGCCTGGCAAGACGGTCCGGACAGGCCGAGCTGGTGCGAGGAGGGCCGCCTGCCCCGTGGGTGCCATCGCGGGCTGTTTCAGGGCTTTGATGCACGGGCCGGTCGGTTCGATCGGCGGCTCTCGCCCGAGAAGCCGGCGGTAAGTTCCGCAACGCTCTGCAGCGCCGCCGGCGGCAACGGGCCCTTCAGCACGGCCGCCAGCGCCGTCTCGAACTCATCCACGCTCGCCGTGCCGACCAGGATCGTCCCGATCGCGGGATGGGCAATGGCGAAGCGGATGGCGTGCTGTCGATCGTGCCACCTGGGGAGGCGGTGGCGCTGGCCCGTTCCCTTTCGCCGGTGATGCGCGAAACCGCGCGCAAGCCGATCCAGGCAGACTGCAATGCCGTGAGCCCGTAGACCGTCGCGGCGATCGCGGCCGAGGTGGGCGCAGCCGGGGCTCGCTTCGTGGATGCCGGCATCATCTGCGGCCCGCCAAAGCCGGGCACGCCCGGTCCGCTGATCTATACCTTTGGCCCCGATGCGCCCGCACTCGGCATGCTGGCGCAGCATGGGCTGCGGATTAGCGACCTGCATGGCCCCGTGGGGGCGGCATCCGGACTGAAAATGAGCTATGCCGGCATCACCAAGGGGCTGACGGCGCTCGCCTCCGCCATGATGCTGGCCGCCATGCGGTTCGGGGCCGCCCCGGCGCTTCTCGTAACCGTCGCGAGCCTCCATACCGCGGCGGAGACGATCGAGCGCTTCGAGGCGGCGGTCCGGGCCAAGGAATGGGCCGTCTTCGCCAAGCTCGACCACGCCGCCGCGGCCGAGGCTGCCGGACTCCAGCTTCGCCCCTGCACCGTCGTCGTGTTCGGCAACCCCAAGGGCGGCACGCCGGCCATGCGAACCAATTCGACCCTGGCCATCGACCTCCCCCTGAAAGCCCTGGTCTGGGAGGACGACAGCGGCAAGGTCTGGCTGACCTACAACTCGGCCGAGTTCGTCGGCCAGCACGTCTACGGTCGGCACGGGCTCAGCCTGGATGCGAAGCCCAGCCGGGGCCTTGCGAAGCTCCTGGGCGACGTCTCCCGGGACGCGACGCGGTAGGCCGGGAAAGCGAACACGGGAACCCGGCGGCCCCTGGGCGTTGCACGTCCTCACTGATAGGGAGGTTCCCGTGGCCGCTCGCCCGCGCGTCGTAGCGTTCGATATCGTCGAGACCACCTTCTCCCTGGAGTCCTTGCGTCCCCGGCTCTCGGCGCAAGGCATCCCAGGCGCCAGCCTGGAGACGTGGTTCGCCCGCATCCTGCGGGACGCCTTCGCGCTGGCCGCGACTGACACCTACGCCGGGTTCCGCGACATCGCGGCGGCGACGCTCGCCGAAGTGGCGCGCGAGCACGGGCGGGAACTGGGCAAGGCCGGGCTCGACGCGGTGCTGGACGGGTTCGGGCAGCTCGACCCCCATCCCGATGCCGCCGAGGCATTCCGCATCCTGAGGGGCGCAGATGTGCGCGTCGCCGCCCTCAGCAACGGCGCGGCCGAGACGACGCAGGCAATCCTCCAGCGCGCGGGGCTCGCCTCGGAGGTGGAGCGCGTCATCTCCGTCGCCGAGATCCGGCAGTGGAAGCCCCGGCGAGGCATCTACCTGCATGCCGCGGAGGTGCTTGGCGTACCGCCCGCGAAGCTGGCTCTGGTGGCCACGCACGCCTGGGACGTGCACGGGGCCAAGTGCGCCGGGCTGCTCACGGGCTTCGTCGCCCGGGGCCAGAGCTTCCCCGCCACCATGGCCGCGCCGGACATCATCGGGCAGAGCTTGGCCGAAATTGCCCGCGGAATTGCAACCATGCCGACCAAATGAGGCCCGCACCGACCGACTGACGGGTGCGGTCGAGGTGCCGTAACCTTTAACGCGGGGACTCGAACCTTGAGGCAACCCCATCCACCTCCGGCACGGGGGCGATAGAGGTTGCCGACTAAGTGCCCGATGCGTGTACCTTGGCTTCCATCATCGGCCCTGGACGAGCCCCTCCTTGTCCGGGGGCTGGATCCCCGTGCCCTTGCGGCGCCTAGCCTCCGGGCGAGCGAAGCCGGTCGGCCTCCGCAAACCCGCAAGGAGTAAGACGGTTGCAAACAGCGGCACCCTGGCTCGTCCTGCTCGCGTTCTGCGCGCTCACCTGGTGGGTAACGCCCCGGCGGGTCGAGGCTGCCCAGTTCTTCGACGGGCGGCAGGACGACGGGCGGCCCCCGGGCGTGTGGATGGTGGCGATGAGCGCCGCCGTTACCTGGGTCTTCGCCAAGTCCATCGCCAACGCCTCCGACCTCGCCTACGGCTACGGGCTCACGGGCGGCCTCGGCTACACGGTCTATTACCTGAGCTTCGTGGTGGCGGGTTTCGCCATCTACCTGCTGCGGACGCGAGGCGGATACCGCTCGCTGCCGCATTTCCTGGTCAACAAGTACGGGGTGCCTGCGGCCAAGCTGTTCATGCTTCTGGTGCTGTTCAGGCTGGCCAACGAGATCTGGTCGAACACCAAGGTGATGTCGCTCTACTTCGGGCCGGAGGGCAGCAGCGCATACTGGCTCGCGGTCGTCCTCGTCACGGCCTTCACCGTCGCCTACGCCTGGCGCGGCGGCATGCGGGCGAGCCTCACCACCGACCGGGTCCACATCGTCCTGGCGTTCGTGCTGCTGGCGCTGGTGCTGGCCGTCCTGTTCCCCGGGCTCGAGGCTAGGGGGCTGCCCGCGGTCTCGCAAGCAACGCGGGACGGCGGCCTGACCTTCTGCCTGCTCGCCCTCGTCCAGGTCCTATCATACCCGTTCCACGACCCGGTCCTCACCGACCGCGGGTTCCTGAACCAGCCGAAGCAGGCCCTCCGGAGCTTCCTGCTCGCCAGCCTGCTGAGCGGAAGCTTCATCTTCCTGTTCAGCCTGATCGGCCTCTATGGCCTGTCGTTCGGCCTCGGCAAGCCGACCAGCGTCACAGTCCCGGCCTCGTTCGGGCTGGTCATGCTGCTGGTGTTCAACGCCATCATGCTGATGACGGGCGGATCCACCATCGACTCGACGCTGACCAGCGTGGCCAAGCTCTCGGCGCGGGACTGGCGGAACCGCTCGGCCGATCCCACGCCCCGCCAGCTCGCGACGGGCCGCATCGCCCTGGTCGTGGTCGCCGTCGTGGGCAACCTCCCGCTGCTTTCCATCTACCTGGGCGACCGGGTCGGTCCGGCCATCATCGCGGCGACCACCATCAGCGGGACGATGGTGATGGGACTGGCACCCATCTTCCTGCTCTCCTGGATCCGGTCAGCGGGTCCCACCAGCTTTCACTTGGCGCTCTGGCCCGGCGTCGCCATCGGCGTCGTCCGCGCCGTGGAGACCTTCGGGCAACTGCACATCTTCCCCGCGAGCCTCTCGCTCGGGTCCGGCCCCTTTGCGCTCGACCTCGGCGTCAACGCCTGGGGCCTGGCTGTCTGCACTGCAGGCTTCGCCGCGGGGGCTGTCCTGGCGCCCAGGACGGACCTGTCGGTCGCCGGGCTGCCCCAGGAATGACGCCGGGCATGGCCCCCGTGGTGGAAGCGCACGGCGCCGTGCTCATGTTCGGCGGCTGCTACAGCAACCTGCAAGCGACGAGCGCCCTGCTGGAGGAGGCGCGGCGGCTCGGTATCCCGCCCGAGCGCACCATCTGCACGGGCGACGTGGTGGCGTACGGCGCGGATGCCGCGGCCACGATCGACGTCGTCCGCCATGCTGGCGTCCACGTCGTGATGGGGAACTGCGAGGAATCGCTGGGAGATCGCGCCCAGGATTGCGGCTGCGGCTTTACGGCCGGGTCGGCCTGCGACCGGCTCTCCGCCGCCTGGTACTCCCACGCCGACGCCATGCTCGACGACGCGGCTCGCGCCTGGATGAGGAGCCTGCCGCGCCGCATCGACCTGCTGATCGGGGGTCAGCGGCTCGCCGTCGTCCACGGCAGCCCGGACCGGATGAATGCGTTCGTCTTCGGCTCCACCTCCGACGATGATCTCCGGCAGCTTGTCCGGGGCGCTGAAGGCGACGGCGTCATCGGCGGCCATTGCGGCATCCCGTTCACGCGCATGGTCGACGGCCTGTTGTGGCACAATCCCGGCGCCATCGGCGTTCCCGCCAGTGACGGCACGCCGCGCGTCTGGTTCAGCCTGCTCGAGCCCGGCCACGGTGCCATCGAGATCCGGCACCTCCCGCTCGAATATGACCACCCTGCGGCGGCAGCGGCGATGCGGGCCGCCAGTCTTCCCGAGGGCTATGCGGACGCGCTGCGGTCCGGCCTGTGGCCCAGCCTGGACGTCCTTCCCCCGGAGGAGCTGGCGCAAACGGGGCAGGCGCTTGCTCCCCGGACGCTGCGCTGGCCGACACCCTGTGCGGCAGCGTCCGCCCCATGAGCGCAGCCGCGCCGAGCCATTCCTCCTGGCTGCCCCGGGCAGTTCTGCTTGTCGCAGCGGCGGGTCTCGTCGGCGCGTTCTTCGCTTTCGGGCTCCATTACACGCTTACGCTCCAGTCGCACCGGGACGACCTGGTTCGGGTTCGCGACTGTAACCCCGTGCTGTTCGGCGAAGGCTATTTGCTGGCCTACATCCTCATGGCCGCGCTCGCCATCCCGGGCGCCCTCGTCATGACGGTCGCGGGCGGCGCGGTTTTCGGCCTGGTGGAAGGAATTTTGCTGGCGTCGTTCGGGTCGTCGCTGGGCTGGTTCGACCTGGCGTTCCGCCCGGGCGGGCCCCCGCTGATGCCGCTGAATGCTTACGGCGCGAACCTGCACTCGGCCTGGCTCGGCATGCCGTTCGGGGACCAGGGCTTCGTCATCCCGGCGCGCTCGTCCGCGGCGCTCGGCGGCTTCGAGGAAAACGCCCCGTACGGCGAGGACCATTTGCTCGCCGCGGCGGCCAGGCGGGCGGGCATCCCGCTGCGGCGGATCGGTGCCTGCCTGTTTACGAGCGCGCGGAAGTACGAGCGCGGCGGCTGGGCCGCCACGACCGCGCGGCATCTGTGGCTGACCGCCGCGCAGGCGTGGCCGGAGTGGCGCTGCCTGCGCGGGGGCGCCGGATGACCGCCGTCGCCATTTTCGTCAAGACGCCGGGCCTCAGCCCGGTGACGACGCGCCTGGCCCGAGGCATGGGCGGCGCCCACGCGACCAAGTTCCACCGCCGGGCCGCCGCAGCGGTCGGCGCGACGGCGCGTGCGGCCGCGCCCGACGTGACGCCGCACTGGGCGGTGGCCGAGCAGGACGCGCTGGCCCACCCCGCGTGGAGCGCATTCCCGACGCTCTGGCAGGGCGATGGCGACCTGGGCACGCGGCTGGATCGCGTCTACGCGGCGCTGCTCCGCGATGCGGCACTCACCGTCCGGAACGGCGGACCTCCGTACGCCATGGGTCCGGCAACCGACGGCGGCTTCTGGCTGTTCGGCGGCCGGGCTCCGGTGCCGCCGGACGTGTGGCACTCGGTCGCCTATTCCCGGGCGGACACCGGGGCCAGGCTGGCGGAGGCGCTCGGGCGGTTCGGTTCGATCAGCTGGCTTCCCGCTCTCGCCGACACCGACGAGGCTTTGGACCTGCCCGCATTGGTTTCGGCCCTGGGCTGCCTGCGCGACCCCTTGCCGGAGCAGGCCAGCCTCCCCGACTGGCTGCGAACCATGCCCCAGGCGCCCGCCTTCCCTGAACTCGCCCAGGAGACGTTCTGACGGTGACCGCTTCCGCCCTCGCGTCCGCCCCGACTCTCGCCAAGGAGAAGTTCCGCGACCCCGACATCACGGCCGGGGGCGAGCGGCGCGCCAAGGTCGGCCTCAAGGCCCTGGAGACGCTGTGGTTCAACACCGGGACGCTTTGCAACCTGACCTGCCTGAACTGCTACATCGAGTCCTCGCCGCGGAACGACCGTCTGGCGTACCTGACCCAGGCCGAGGTCGCCCGCTACCTCGACGAGATCGCGCGGGACCGCCTGCCCACCCGCCTCATCGGCTTCACCGGCGGCGAGCCGTTCATGAACCCGGACATGCCCGGGATGCTCGAGGACACGCTGTCGCGCGGGTTCGAGGCGCTCGTGCTGACCAACGCCATGAGGCCCATGCAGAAGGTCCAGCCCGCTCTGCTCGAGTTCCGGCGGCGGTTCGGCTCGCGCCTGACCGTGCGCGTCTCGCTCGACCATTACGGGGCCGCCGTCCACGAGGCCGAGCGGGGCGCGCGCAGCTGGCAGCCGACCGTGGATGGCCTCGCCTGGCTCTATCGCGGCGGGTTCGAGGTCCATGTCGCGGCCCGCCTCCTCTCGGGAGAGACCGAAGGGGAGGTCCGCGCCGGGTTTGCCCGGCTGTTCGCCGGGCTCGGCATTGGCCTCGACGCCTGGGACCCGGTCCGGCTGATGCTGTTTCCCGAGATGGACGCCACCCGCGACGTCCCGGAGATCGCCGAGGCATGCTGGCGCATCCTGGGGCGCTCCCCGGACGAGGTCATGTGGTCCGGCTCGCGCATGGTGGTGAAGCGCAAGGGGGCGTCGTCGCCCGCCGTGGTCGCGTGCACCCTGCTGCCCCACGACCCGCGCTTCGAGCTCGGCACGACGCTGGCGGAGGCGAACCGCCCGGTCGCGCTGAACCATCCGCATTGCGCTTCCTTTTGCGTGCTCGGGGGCGCGGCCTGCAGCCGGGCATAGCAGGGTCGCTCGCCTAGCCCGGGGCGGAACCCCGCGCCAACCGGGACAGCACGCGGCGGCCCAGGACGCCCTCAAGAGCAACCAGCAGCGCGGCCACGCCCAGGTTCCAGGCCAGGATCATGACCGTCGCGTCGATCTGATGCAGCAGCAACAGCGCCGTGGAGGTCATCGCTGCAACGGCCAGGCCCGCCGTCATGGTCACCAGCTTGGGGCGCAGCCGCGCGGCGTGGCGGAGCATCGCGAACATCGCGACCGACAAGGGCACGCTCACGGCGAGCACGGTCGCGAAACACCGGACCGCCTCGCCCATCTGCAGCGTGCCCGCGTTCACGCTGACCCAATCGGTCAGGCAGCCATAGCCGATTGTGGATACCCAGAGAAGCAGCGTGGGCAGCGGCAGCAGCAGCCAACGGCGGGAGCGGTCGGGCAGGCTGCCCAGCAGGCATCCGACGGCCGCAAGACCTCCAGTCGCCGCCGATGCAATGCCGCCCAGCAGGAACGAGGGCTTGCGGAGCTGTTCCGCCAGATCAGGCCGCAGGCCATGCTCGACGACGAGCAGCAGCAGGATGCCTGTCGCCAGCGCAAGCCATCCCGCCGTCCGCACCAGCGGTGGATGGATCGCCCGTACCGGCCGGGCATCTGCGGCCAGGATCGCGATGAGGTCGGGGGTATCCATCACTCTTTGGGACCCCGATCGTGCAGCAACGTCCTCAGGGCAGCGATGCCCCGGTGCGTGGCAACCTTGAGCGCGCCGACCGACATCCCGCTGACCGCCGAGGCGTCCTTGAGGGATTTCTCCTGCAGCTTCAGCAAGATCACCGCTTGCCGCTGCCCGGGCGGGAGCGCCGTGATGGCGAGGTGGAGATCCTGTGCCTCGAAGCTGCTGTTCGGGTTGGTCTCGGCCGCGGGGAATGCCTCGTGTTTCAGTTCGAGGGTGACCTCCCTTTTGGACGCGCGCCCCCGGGCGCGCAGGCGGTCCATGACCCGGTGCCGCGCGATCCCGGCCAGCCACGGCTTGAACGGGCGGGATGCATCGTACGTGTGCCGGACGGCATGCAAGGTCAGGAGTACGTCCTGGACGGTGTCCTCGGCGTCGCTCGGGTTGCGGTGCGCGCGGCTCGCGATGGCCCGCAGGAAGGGCGTGATGCCGACAAGCAGTCTCCGGTAGGCGCCGCTGTCGCCGCCCTGCGCAAGCACCATCAGCGCCGCCCATTCCTCGGGATCGATGGTGATCGCGTCGCGCGGGCGTAGGGCTTGGGTCATGCTCTTAGGCAGCGTCGCATGAATGCGGGGGAGCCCACGAGCAGGTCTCCCCCTGTCCGAGTTCCTAAGCCTCGCCGCGGGCGGGATAATCCTTCTCCGTGACGAACTTCACCGCGGCGAGCACGTCCGAGAAGGACGGCCGTGCGAACGGCATCGTCTGGATGGAGGCCGCGTAGAGCGTCTGGTCAGGCCGGATCAGGAACAGGCCGGGCTCGGCGAATAACGGCGGCTCGCCGTCTTTGATGCCTGCCGAGATATAGAGGCCCCATGTGCGCGCCTGCCCGATGCCGAAACCGTAGGCGATAGGCAGGTGCTCGATCCCCCATTCGGCCTTCGACTGCTCCGCCCGCTCTTGCGTGTCGGTGCTCGCCGCCACGGTCTTGACGCCGAGCGCCTCGAACTCGCCCAGCTTGCGGTCGAGGTCGCGCAAATAGGTCTTGCAAATGGGGCAGTGCAGGCCGCGATAGGCGACGAGCAGCGTGAACGTCTTCGGCGCGCTCTGCGCTAGCTCGAACTGGCCGCCGCCGACCAGAGGCAGGCTGAGGCCGGGAACTTGGGTGCGAGGCGTGATGGACATTTGGAGCTGAATCCATGTTGCGGGCACCCACTTTGGGGCGCCGTTGAGGTCGCTAGAACCGGGTCGTCAGGTCGGTGAGCCAGGCCGGGGACGCGGCGACCAGCGCGCCTTCCAGCGCGCGATCCGTGCCCGTCAGGATGAGAGCGGACACCGCAAGAGCGCCGCCGCCGAGAACGAGTTTCCCCGCCTTCCCAGCGCTCATCATCCTGCCGCGCCATCGCATGAGCGCCTGCCGGGACAGGGACCCGACCACGAGCAGCGGCACCGCCGTGCCCAGGCCGAACGCCACCATGACGGACCCCACGCTGGCGAGATCGCGCCCTTGAGCCGCTAGGACGGAGGCAGCCCCGAGCGTGGGGCCGACGCAGGGGCTCCAGACCGCGCCCAGCAGCAATCCGAGCACGAACTGGCCCCCGAGGCCGGTGGGCGTGAGCCGCTCGATCAGGCAGTTGCCCGCATCGCTGACGCTCCCCGCCGCCAGGGCGAAGCGCCGCTGCAGCGCTCCGCTGAGCAGTACGACACCCATGATGCCGAGCAGCACCGCGGAGACGCTGCGGAACACGTCGCCGTCGAGCCCGGCCGAGAAGCCGATGGCCGACACGAACAGGCCGACGCCGACGAACGAAGTCACCAGCCCGGCGGCCAACGCTGCAACGCCCAGGCGGTGAGCCGCCATGGCAGGTCCCAGCACCAGGGGCAGCAGCGGCAGCACGCAAGGCGACAGCGTCGAGAGCATGCCCGCGACGAAGCCGAACCCTATGCTGGCGAAAGCCAGGCTCATGCCCGGGCGTCCGTCGGGCTAGCCGTTCGCCTTTTGCAGGAGCGCCTTGATGGACTCGGCGTTCGTGTCCCCGGTGGAGCGGCCCTTCTCGGCGGGGCCATGGAAGACCACCAGCGTGCTCTGCATCTGTGCGCCCAGCGCGCGGACGACATCCTTCTGGCTGTCGAAGTCGACCTGGTAGACGATCAGGTCCTTGAACGCCGGGTCGGCCATGAGCTTGCTCAGGATTGGCCGCTGCTTGGCGCACGTGGGGCACCAGGTCGCCGAGATGTCGACGAGGATCGGCCTGCCCTCGTGCTGGGCGGCCGCAAACGCCGGCTGCGTGAACGGGGCCTCGGTGGCAGCCCGCGCGACGGGGGCAGCAGCCACGGCGAGGCAAAGCGCTAGCGCGGCGGCCGACAGCGATTTGGTGAAGCGCATCAGGGTCTCCCGATCGGTGTGAAGGGATGCCTGGGCCAACCCAGGCATCCGACCCATCGTTCTGACCGACAGGCCAAAAGGTTACGGACCCCCGTCCGCATACGGCCCGGCAAGGTCACAGCATGGAACCGATGTCCGATGCTGCGGTCGGGTAGGCGAACATGGTCGATTTGAGCGTCTCTGCCGTGATTGTAGCGCGACAATCTGGGTGAGAGACGTATTGCCTCATTCAGGAATGCTCCCGAGCCCCGGCGCGATTGCCTCACCAGAATGCTCCCGTAGCACCATCGCAGCGTTTGGCGCCAACACGCTCTGGC
>JAABUK010004834.1_pt1 | contig 21574 bp, 31 predicted proteins | sample 5559141 | NCBI WGS metagenome assembly JAABUK01 (sample SAMN10711869, study PRJNA513367) | rock metagenome | isolation source: Antarctica rocks | place: Antarctica: Victoria Land, Pudding Butte nord | collected 2016-01-03
ACCTGCTTAGGTCTATGTCTGTCCTGTCTTTGTCAAAGTGTGTCCCCACAGTCCTGTATGCAAGATATACATTATCAGACTGAGTTGACTGCTGATCACAGAGTCTTGATCGTCTGCATGATCAATTACATACTGAATTTACCTGCATTTGCTTCTGAACACATACTTGACCAGCTGTGATCCTGCAGGTCTTTGTCTAGTAAAGTGGTGTCCCAGTACTCTAATCTGCTGTCACCCATGGCAGTGGACAGTGTACTGAAGGTGCTAGATCCTCAAAGAGCCTCATAGTAAGTCCTGGAGCCTCTGTGACTGTGTTCCATTTTTGCCTTATACATAAGGCTGTCCTCATGCATCCAGGGCTTCAAGAGCTACCTTGCCAAATTTTGCATGTTTGCTTTACCATTTCCAGGCATACACTGGCTCTGTCTGAGGAGCCCGCCAACACTTGTAACATGACAGTCGTTGTATTCTCTCACCATCAAAACCTGAACAACTGGGCCCTCAAAGCTCATAGCTGCTGTTTTGCATCAGCAGTTCCGTGAAAAAGGCAGTACTTCTGCTGCCAGTGTTAAGCAAAGCAGCTGAGCTTTCATGCTCGTACCTTCAGCGCCTCAATATATCTGTGCCTGCAGCCTGGATTTGAAAGATATCAAGGTGGTGACCAAGCTTGGAGGCACAGTGGATGACTCTGAGATGGTGGATGGCATGGTCTTTGATCACAAAGCCGCAAAGTCTGCAGGCGGTCCTACACGCATTGAGAATGCCAAGATTGGACTTGTACAGTTTCAGATCTCCCCCCCCAAGACAGACCTTGAGAACAATGTCATCATCAGTGACTATGCTCAAATGGACAGAATACTGAAGGAGGAAAGGAACTATATTTTGTCAATGATCAAGAAGATCAGAGCCACAGGCTGCAACGTCCTGTTGATACAGAAGTCCATTCTGAGGGACGCTGTCACAGAGCTTTCTCTTCATTACCTGGTAGGCCTCAGGCACATACTATCATAGGAATAACCGTGATAATAAATTCGCTTTCCAGCTCATGATGAGCCAGGTATGTGCGGGACAAGCCCTGTCTCTCCAAAGCAGTCTGTCTTGCGCATTTCTATAAGGTCTGCCAATCCAACAGTTTTGACAATCATACTATGGACTACTCCAGTCTGGAATTACTGTGTCCCGCAGCTGTGCAGATTGTCACTTAGCCTTGCATGCAAGGCTCCCAATGCTCTGACTCTGCACAAGCACCAGAGTGAATATGCAGGCCAAAGCAAAGATCATGGTGGTGCGGGATATAGAGCGTGATGACATTGAGTACATCAGCAAGACCCTGAACTGCCTGCCCATTGCTCATGTGGACCACATGAAACCAGAGAAGCTGGGGCATGCAGACCGCGTGGATGAAGTCCAGGTATATTATATGTTCATCTTATTGATGTTGCTGTCAATCACTTGCACTGGTGTGACTGGTCAACATTGTACATTTTGCAGCAGAAAGCGTCCTGACTAATTGCAGCTTACTTGTAATCATGTCATGCACCAAGGTTCTGGGCCAAGTGTTTGAGAAATGTGCAATTTTGACCAAAGTTGTTTCACCTCTGCGAGCCTTGCTCTTCAGGCTGCCCAAGGCAGACTACAATGGTGAAGGCATCACTCTTGATCCAAATGCAAGGTCATGCAAGCAGTCTGCATCAATGATCTGCAGAGCATTCATGTCTGCTGCAGTCATCTTCTGTTAAATGCTCAGCAACTTGTCCTGCAGATTGGAAAAGGCAAGGTGGTGAAGGTGACAGGCATTCACAGCAAGGGTCGCACAGCCACCTGCTTGCTGCGCGGTAGCAATAAGCTAGTGCTGGAGGAGGCAGAGCGGAGTCTTCATGACGCCCTGTGTGTGGTGCGGTGCCTGGTGCACAAGAAGTTTCTCATAGCAGGAGGCGCTGCACCAGAGGTTGAGCTGGTGACACAGCTCAGCAAATGGGCCAAGACTTTGCAGGTGGGATCAGCACACTCTTGTGCACGCCTTGTCCTGCAAGCTCATGTTCTGAAGACATTGCTCTCTTTGCTTCCAAGGTTGCTGCCATGGGCATGCATTTACATGTGTTTGCTGCGCAGTGGTTGCATTAGCAGTGAACCATGATGGCTGCTGAGCGGTGTTGCTTGTTTGTGTTTGGCTTGGACCCCTGAGATAAGGCAACAATGCTGTAGGGTATGGAAAGCTATTGCATAAGAGCTTTTGCTGAAGCCCTTGAGGTCATCCCCTACACACTAGCAGAGAATGCAGGCTTGAATCCCATAGAGATGGTGACAGAGCTCAGGAATAAGCATGCAAGGGGAGAGACATCAGCTGGCATCAATGTGAGAAAAGGCCAGGTAACAAACATGATGGAGGAGAATGTAGTACAGCCCCTTCTGGTCACCACGTCAGCCATCACACTGGCTTGCGAGTGTGTGCGAATGATTCTGAAGGTATGTGCTATCAACTCAAGTACTCAACACATTGCAGTAGGATTTCAGGCCAGTTACACCGGCAAACACAATGAATGCCTGTTTTGTTGTACAACCAGATTGCTTGATGCAAGCAAATGCTCTACTCTGTGTAAAAGCATGCTGCAGTCTGTGCTTCATGTGCATCGTGTCCCAGTTGGTGGCAGGCACCCATGTGTCACTCACATGCTACTTGCTTGCAGATTGATGACATTGTCCCCACCAGGTGACAGCTGTATGGCATCAGATCTTCCCGCGGATTGTTTTGCAGTTGAGCAACTCATTTAGTCTGACATACAGCTGGCAGAGGCTCTTGCTACCACACCCAGCTCAATCTTATGACAGCAAACCCAATGGTCAGGGCAACAGTGTGCCCGAGTGTCAGCAGACGTTGGTGTATCAGAAGTTGGTCTGCAGACTGTCAAGCACTTACAAGTGCCTGAAAGCTAGTATGCATATGTGCAGCAGCCAGGAGATGTATGTTGTCATCTTGCAAATCTGCACCCGTTCTGATCAGGGCAACTTTTAGCTATGAACTTTTCACGATGTAGCAGTTTATGAGAACGGATGAGACATTAACACTGTGACTTTTTTAGGCCAGTTGGAAAATGCTCGTGTCTTCAACAATGACTAAAATCAGGACCAAGATTGTAGTTCCTCTCGAATCACTGCAGTCGCGTCCACGCAGACGGGCAAATGCGGCTCATATCTGAGTGATTTGACGCTGGTTCATCCAGCAGCAGCATTTAAGCGATGGTGGAACAGTCTGACGGGTTAGCAGCTGTTACAGACAGCACACGACATGCCCCTTGGACTGTGCTGTCTGCGCTCGCGACCGAGTACGCCCAGTCGATTCGCCATCCTGTCCGAGATTCTGCATTGCCTCCTCAACCCGGCTTTGTGCAACGAGAGACACAAACAATAGATGTGAGTGGTGTCGAGGGCAAAACAGATCTTCGATCTGACCTGCCGACGCAAGTTGCTGACAGCGAGAACACATCCGTTCCCGAGGGTCGGGTGGATCGCCAAGCAGCTCAGCGAGAAGCTGCAAGAGTTGCGGCTAAATTTGTGTCAAGTACTGACGTGGTGTTGCGCTTCGACTTGTGCAAAAGCAAGGATACCCGGGTGAGCACTGCACAGCGCCGCGTGGCATGTAGCAGGCTCCACACATTACAAAACCTCATGCTCTGCAGGCTGCATCCTTTGCAGTGCTGATGGCCAACATAGTGGGTTTGGCTGTCCTGGTGACAGAACTCACAGTAAGCTTGAGGGGGGTGAGTGTCCATACATCATACTCATGTTATGCCAGCATATATCTTGCAGACTTGGCGCAGCCTCTTCCAAGTGACTATTCCCAGGAGTCAGCTTAGCTCTGCACACAAGCTTGTCATTAACAGTATGGCAGATTTGGGAAATGTTACGCGACTGTTGCTAGCATAACCAATCATGTAAATGCAGAATCCTTCTACCAGCCGGTTCAAGCACATTGCATTATACATAGGCAACCTCTTGATCAGCGGTCTCCTTCTGGTGTTGCTGCTGAGCAACCTCTTCATCTTTGCATGGCGTGTGATCAGAGCTCATCAGCTGGGCAAAGCCTGGTAAGTTCAAAGTGCTGCATACCTGCATTTCACAAGACGGCATCATCATCAGCTACTGATGATCTGCATGGTAGCTCAGACATGTCTGAATACAGTATGCAAGCTACAAACATCATGTATGACAGCCAGTCATGTGACAGTGTGAGCATGCTGGCCCTCTGGCACTGTAGTCAGTACGTCTGCTGCCTGGCTACTTGGGATGCCAAACACTGTCAACACAATCTGCAAGGCCTTGTTACGCAGCAACAGTGGTTTTCCCTGAGTTAGTACATGAGTGTCCTCAATTTTCCATTATCAAGCATGTTCTATGACAATCAGAACATGTGTTTTTTGTGCACATACAGGACACCAAGACAAAAGCGGAGTGCAATATTGTTCTTTACAGAAGCTGCTGTCCAAAGTGTGAATCTGCTGTTCTACCTGGTCCCCAATGCATATCTGTTGACAGACCCTTGCCTTCAGCAAACACCACTTATCTTTTGGAGTGGCTGGGTGCGCTGGACCTGCTGGAACACTGTAGGTTCCAGTATTGCTTTTGACTGCCTCTCATGTTGCCAATGCTGTTGTGACGCCTTGTGTTGTAACCACTGTGCTCACGCATCGCATCAATGCTTGCACATGCTGTCTTGCTTGGTATGCCATCTACCTCTGCATCCATACATTGTCATGCTTGAGAGGTTGCTCTGGCTGTTTGTATGTTGCTTTTTATGCTGCAATGCTGTTCTGTCCTGTTGTTTGTACCAGAGCTCTAGGTCTGATAAGCAGCATAACTTCTGCCTGCTGATGCGATTCCTGCTTTTCGCTGCCGTGTGTTCATGCTGTTGAGCTACGTCCAAAAACATGCCTTGTCTACCGATCTGAGCAACATTTGCTACTTTTCCCCCCACCCCATACCTGCCTATCTCTCGCTGCCAAGCTGAGCCAGCTTTTGCGCTCAGCAAATGTGGCTCAGCTTGCGTCCCAAGAGGTTGCAAGCCTCTCTGCAGCTGTCCACACTGCTCCCTGTGTTCATTGCGTTCAACTGCTTCATTGTGTGTGTGTGTGTCTGTCTGCAGCTGTTCATGCTGTTCTTCATGCACGCATATGGTGGACGCCTCTGGCCCAGCAAGCAGCAGCAGGTGCAGCAGGAGCAAGGGCAGCAGTCAGTCGCAGAAAGCATGCTGTACACACATGTTCCCTGGCGACGACACTGGCCCTGCCTTGTACCCTGGACCATCTTGGAGGCTATACTCTCAGTTGCATGGCTGCACAATGCTGTTGGTGAGTCCCTCAATCTTTCAGCACTGCTTACTGTGACCAGAAGAATTGACCGTGGCAGGATGGCTAGCTGTGAGTGGGAACTGCACCATGGTATTTTGGTACCATTGCCAGTATGTTGTCCTTGTCAGGATTGGCTTTTGGCTTGTTCTGGCAGAGGAGCACAGAGGGCTCCTGCATGGCTCTGGTGCTGACTCAGCTGGCTTGGCAACAGCCCTCTGTAAATACAAGCATGCAAGAGCATTACCAGTAGTAGTAGCAGTAGCAGTAGCAGTAGCAGTAGCAGTAGCAGTAGCAGTAGCAGTAGCAGTAGCAGTAGCAGTAGCAGTAGCAGTAGCAGTAGAAGTAGCAGTAACAGTACCAGTCATTGTAACAGCAAACGGCAACGGTACCAGTAACTGTAATGGTAACAGTCGCAATCATAGCACCATGAACAAGGACAGTAACTCTCTGCTTTAGTATAACTCTGAACAAGCCTTGTTCAGGATATTCAGATCTGCAGACTTGTCATTACAATGCTAAGCTGCTTTTGCCACACACAACACAGTGGCTTTGGATCCTGGATAGCAAGGCTTTTTGGATTGCTGCAGAGTCACAGCAAGCACCAAGCTATATACCTTTCTGTGAGAGTGGCGTTCCAAGCATTTGTGATGTAGATGGGCTCACTCGCACCACCATCTATCTGCTGGTTGCTTTTGTACTGGTCTATTTTGGTGTCGTATGCTGCATCCTAGTGTACAAGCTCAAGATGTTCAACAGCCTGCCCTACAGCAGAGCCCAGGCTGCCCTTGTCTTCTACAGATTCCAGGCAAGACATCCTCTCATCACTTGCAATTGCCAGACAACATTCAGCACTTGCATAGTGCTTTTTGCAACCCATCCCTGGCCTCGCTTGACTTCGATTCAATTGACATGCGCGCTGCTTGCCTGCCTTGCCTGACATGTAGATATCATGTCTCCTATAGACGGCTGACAAGGCTGATGGTTCCCTGTTGTGCAGCTGCGGCTGCGTACTCTGGTGATGGCATTCTTCACACTTTGCCTGGTGCTGCTGTGGCTGGTGCAGCCCCTCCACAGCTGTGCCAGCTTCCAATTCTCATGGCTGGGCCTTATGCCCATGCAGGTCTTGCCCCTGCCCTGCCCTGCTCTGTCCCTCCCCTTCCTGCCCTGCCCTGCCCTGCCCTGCCCCGCTCCGCCCCGCCCCGCCCCGCCCTGCCCCGCCCTGCGCTGCCTTGCCCATGCTGCTTGCTCCTGCTGCTGTCCCATCAACACACCTGCAGTGTTGCTTTGCCTCCCTGATTCAATTTGGGACTTTGTGCCGCTATATTGGGACTGTCATGATCAGCTTGTCCTACAGTGTTGCCCCGCTCTGGCCCGCTACAGCACCCTTCTCAGGGCTGCTGTGGTTTAGGCTGTTGCAATGCTGTTTTGCCTGATTGAGATCATCAACTTGTGAACATGGCCATCTAAGTCAGGCAGGCCCTGCTGCCTACATCAGCAGCGCTTATATAAATTTTGGAAAGGCTGCATATGGTGTACCATGAACAGGTCCCCAGGGCTCCTCCTGACACTGCCCTGCCCTCCCTGCTCATACACTCTTCGTCTAGCCTTATACTTTGTAGTGTAACTTGCCCTGGGTGTGGTTCCCTCTTTAAGATAGGCTGACAAGATGTCGTGTTGTGCAGATTGTGATGAGCGCTAATGCTTTTGTGATGAGTTTCATGGCCACACCTCACAACCCACCAGCACATGCTGCAGCATTGCAGGTACATTTTGGGTTTGCTACGATTCTTGATGTTGTTGCCACAATACACGACCCAATGTTTGCTTTGTGTGTTACAGTGGTGATGCGTCAGCCCATCCCTTTGCTTGTTAAGCATGCCTGTTGCACAGAATGGAGAGACTGGTCTGACTACTGAAACAGGCTTTGCATGCATTGAGTGCAAGTAGTGTGCCATGGCAGATTACACTTGCCACTGGCAGCACACTCAATGCTTTTCCTTGCAAAAGACAGCATGTTGCACGCCTGCTCATGAAGGTTGTAAAAACCATGGAACAGAACAACGCCCGTTGTCAGCATTACGGCAGGATGTTGTGTTGCTGCTTGCAAATGGGCGAAAGCCTCGATGTCACGCGACGTGCGACTGTGCCACATAAACAGGTTGGCATGGCATTCACAGGTGTGGCTGCAAGAATTTGCATGGACAGAGCAGGATGAGGATACGATGCTTGCAGCTCGTAGTCTGGCCCTGCCAGCACAGTACAACCAGCAGCCACTGTTCTGCTTTGAGACCATGATGCACATGCTCTACTGGAGCTGCCTCGCATATGAACACAAGCGGGTGAGTCTGCACATGCAAACTTCGTCAGCACAGAAATGAGTCACTTCCAGCAGGAAGAAATGTAAATTTTAGGTCAGAAATTGCAAATATTTTGGTCAGTAAGTCTGCTGACTGTTGATGTTTCTCTTAATGCTTTGCTTTCCTTGCTGACCAGCAGCGACCAATCAGCGTGCACACCACACCATGCTTTGACCAGCCGGCTGCATAAGACTTTTGAGGCTGTTTTCTTAGCAGCCATGACACTCTTGACACTCTTGAGGCTGTGGTTTTAGCAGCCATGACAACTTGCTGCATTGCAGGCACTTCCAGCGCCGAACGTCAAGGGGTCCAAGCGCAATACGACCACCTACACGCTAGATGAAGAGCAGGCTCCACCACAACCAGCTCCTGTGCAGCCACCAAGAACAGATATGGACCTGCCAACTGCCCTGAGCCTGTACGGACTCACAGACAGTGAGCTGTTCTGGGAGCTTCAGACGGACACTCGCTGCCTGATGGGCTGGAGTCAGGATAAGATTGTGGTGTCCTTCAGAGGCACTGCCTCCATGAAGAATGCTGTGGCAGACATGCAGGTCATCGGCAGACTACCTTGTTTACTGCAATGCTTTCAGAGGCTCTACCTCTATGCAAGATACAGTAGCAGACATACAGGTCATTTGCAGACGCCCTTGTGCATCCTGATGCTGAAGAGTTCTGCTCCATACAGCATTGGTGTGTCCACAGCCTTTGACCTGCATTGCATCATTGATTGCATGTTCAGGGCGTTACCAATCTGGTGATCCAGGGTGATGCAAACCTTTGAGTTCAGGGGTGTAGTTAGAGTTGATCAATGAGACCGTCAGATGATGATGGTCTGCCTGCAGCTTGCCACTGTACAGCCACAGTCCTGTTCCAACAGCATGCGCATTGTGCAGCAACATCTCATAGGTGTACTGAAGCTGCCAATGACATGCCACGCAAGCTTTTAGTCTGGTGGTTTCTGACCTCGACACAGGAGCCATACATCAGCCGACAGGACCACGGGATTATCTGCTCGCAGGTTGACAGGATCATGTGCTTGCACAGTTGCAGGATCATCCGCCTGCAGGATCACAGGATCATCTGCCTGCAGGATCACACGATCATCTGCCTGCAGGATCACAGCATCATCTGCCTGAGAGATCACTGGATGATGTGCTTGCAGGTGTGGAGGGTGGCGCATCCCCCAGTGAGGGGCCACCACTGGATGTTCACACGGCCCCTGGTGCATGTGGGCTTCCTCAAGAGCTGGCTGGCAGGAGGGCTGAATGACAAGGTGGTTGGCCGCATCATGCAGCTTGTCCACGCACGCCCTGCCGGGCCGCATGCCAGGCCCCTCAAAATTTATGTGACAGGTACCCCTACCCCAGCAAAACTGCATGACCCTTGCGCGTGCAACAGCATTGACAGATTTACCACACACAGACTGTGAACGTCTTTGTCTTGTCCATCTAAGTTGACTTGTTAACTTGCCTTGTTACTCAACAAAACGATTGTCAGCACTCTGTACAGCACCTTGCACTGGCTAGACCTATTGACAGGAGCTTCCAGTCATCGTAGCTGCAACCTTTTTGCATCGCATCAACAGCCCCAATGTTATTAAGAATGTGCAAACACAGATCAAGTGATCTGTGGCTGATTCAGGCCATTCCCTGGGCGGAGCTTTAGCTACACTGGCAGCATTTGACATCAAGCAGGCGCTGTTGAAAGCTAGCAGAGGTGATGTGAAGCTGTTATGTTACTCCTTTGGAGCGCCCAGGACCGGCAGCCATGCCTTTGCCAGGGACTACAACAAGGTGGTACCTGACACCTGGAGCATCATCAACAACCAGGTATGCTCTGTACTCCTACAGCAATGGGCAGCAATGGTGCAGCAATGGTGGGGGAGAAGGGGGGCGGGAGATGGGACAGCAAAGCAGCAGCACACATGATGCCAGCTTGCAGTCTGAGATGAGCTCAATGGTGTGCACGCATGCTGTGAGACTGGCAGTACGGACTATTTCAAGCTTCACAGCTGGCCAAAGTCAGCGTCAATGGCTTGCTAGCACACATGAGCTAGCTGGATAGCTAGCTTTATGACTATGAGCACATATGAGATAGCTGTCTAGCTAGCACATTCACCATAGTGTAGCTGACTGATGCACCCAAATGTGCAGGATGTGGTGACGCGAGGTGGCAAACTTTTCTACCTGTATAAGCGGCCTGGCAAGCGGGTGATTGTGACTGATTTTGGTCACATGATGGTGTGCCCTACACTCATAGAGGCCACTCTGCAACAGAACACGGCAGGTACGTATGGCCACGTGTTTGTCTCCTCACAGCCGTTGGGCCTGAGCAGATGGCCCCATTTGCATGTGTTATGATGTGTGTCTGTCTCTGCCATGACAAGGTCTGTGCAGGATGTCATGGCTTACATGTGGCAACAATGGTCTGTAGATAAGTCACATCTGTATCACTGCGCTGTAATGCAGTCCAATACATGGGCGTGCAATCACAGCAGACTCAAATGGTGTCGATGCAAAGTGTCCTTCCATGTACAGGTCAGAGCGTGGACCAGCATAAACTGGCAAACTACTACCATGCTATTCTATCCATCATTCTGGCACAGTTCAGTCATAAAGGCTTTGAAAATGGCATGGCTGGCATTGTCAGGCTTGCTCAGGCCTCTCCACACATCAGAGTGAGATCACTGCCATACTTCAATCTGCTTTGCCTTTCTGTATTCTGCCTTGACGTCACAGCATCCTGACATGTGGAACATATGAGCATGTGTTATTTATTTTACACTGTCATGGTTTGAGTTTGCCCAATGCTGCGCGTACTACGCACATGTTTTACTCTTTTCAAATGGTCGTTTGTGCATGCTATGCTTTTGGACATATCACCAAGTTCAAGCTTTGCTTTACAGCATTAGCTAACATACAGACCCAGTATCTGTACTCAACCTTTGTCCGTTGCCCTTTGTCAATCCTCACTTGTTTCCTGATGTGTGACTGCTTGCCACTTGCAGCGTTTGCTTGAGACACAAATGGGTATGCGACTGACACAGATGCAAGAGCTGGCTAGCCAGCCAGTAAGGGAACGTCACAAGAGCTGCATGCCAGAGGCCCACTTGCCAGAGCGCGGCTTCTACTTAGTCAAGAGCATGCAGCCTAGCCAGCAGCAGCGCCAGTCCCCATCTTACTGGGGACGTATCAGCTCCCTCATGAGCCAGCCACTCACATCCCCACATAGAAGTCTGTCCAGCAATGCTGGCAATAGCACACGGTGCTTGCCCAGCCCTGATGCCAGTACGCTGCAGCCCAATGAAGATGCAGGGGTCATGGGCGTCTAGCCTGCCTGAAGCAAGCATGCCACATGTCTGTGTCCATTTGGGACCTAAAGACCTGGTAAGCTGACAAGCTGACAAGCCTAAGTACCTGACAAGCCACAGGACCTAAACCTGAAGACCTTAGAAGCAGCTGCGGAGATGGGTCAGAATAGGACTGCTGTTGCAGGACCTTTCAAGCGGCTGCAGAGACCAGTACGTCCCAGGTTATTTCCCTTGCTGGAATTGGTCAGCAAATTGTCCTGACCTTGCCTGGCAACACTGTGCCAACTGATGCTGTGGTTCCTTCACTGATCAGCCTGTGAAGCGACACTTCATTTCGGCTCCTTGTTGGTAACTCTACAGAGAGCAATATGATTGCATAATGATAGTTGGCTATGCTGGCCGGTTCCTGGCTCAATGTGTACTATCTGTTGATAGGTGGATGAAAATCTGTCAGGCAACTGCTGCAGAAACTGCTCTGGCAGGCGTGGTGTGGACAGAGGGGCTATCACCAAGCCCAGCTTTCAGATGTGAGCATCTGGTGCATTTTGCTTTGACATGTCAGACATGGCAAAGCATTTGACCTTGTAGCACATCACATTGTCCACCTATGAAGTGGACCATGTGCTCATGTGCAAAAGTTAGCTGTGTCTTCAGAACTGCAGATGCATTTTGGCCCTTGTATTGTTTGACTGTGTGCGTTAGACAGCAACCTGACACGTGTGCAGTCTTCAGTCCCTGCTCACACATTTGAGCATGCTCAAATGACTGATCCTCAGGGCTTGTGGCATTTGCTTGCCTGTTCAAGAGCTCAACTTGCCTGCTGCGTATCAGGTGGTGTTCACTTGCTTCAGTCACCTGTTTCAGGCAGCATGCCAAGGTTGGTGCATTGGTATGGCTGACAACAGTCGGCATACATCATAATCGGACATTGATGCTGTGGCCTAGGGTACATGTGTGCCAGAAGATCTGTAAGGCAGACTTCATTGTATGCATGGAAATGAACAGCATCATCGATGGTGCATTGGTCTGCTCATTGTCTTTTAAGACTTTTGGGGTATACTAAATATGATTGTAACGTAGCATGCACCGCATGCGACATGCATGCATGTCGCGATCAAGATGGCCGCTACGCGGTTGAGTTTCTGACTTTGGCAGTCAAGACTGCTGAATGGACGCATTGTTGCATGGGTACAGGAAAGAACTTCTGAAGCTTCTTTGAAAACGATCTGCCAAGGCTGACAATGGACGTTTTGCCTGGCGAGCTGTGGTCTACCATAGCCCAGTGGCTGACCCAAGGAGACGATGACTCCAGAACCGTGCTTGAAGCAGCAGTAGATCTGTGTGCTTTGCAATCAGTCTGTCGAAAAAGACGTACTTGTGCCAGCTCCTCCTTTGACAAACTGATCCCACTCTGCAAAAGTCTTGAACCCCCTGGACATCCGTTCCCGGGGATGATGATGTGCCCGCAGTACTCTCTGATAGCACGTCCAGCAAATGTCCCGCCACTTGTGTACAAGTGCGTCCTTAATCATAAGCAAGAAATCCAGACTGCCAAAAGGAAAGAAGTCCTGGAGGCCTGCTTGGCCAAAAATGGCCTACAGCTTCGCGCAGACAGCCGTCTCTGCTCTGCTTACATTGCCACTGGCCAAGGGGAGCCTGCACACATTGCAAATGTCATGCTGGAAATGGCCTGGTTGTTTAAACATACCCATTATGCAGAGGTGCTTCAAAAGGTGTGTAGACAAACAGCACGTGTGCCTGCTATCACACTTGCTGTACCCCATGACAAAAGCTTTGCTGCAGGAAAAGAGAGAATTGCATGAGTTGCTATCCTATCACAACAGCCGGGTAGGGGACTGTGAAGATTTTGATGACAGTGATCTCGATGAGGACTGGGAAGAAATAAATTTTCTTGAGGAAAAGCTTGCAAATGCATCAGAGTTTGCCAAGGGAAAAGTTGTGAGGAGTTGGCAACGCAAACATAGCACAACCAGTATGCCACAAACCTTGATGCGATATCTGCTTTAGAACCACCTCCAAGATGGCTGTTGGCTCCAATCACACCGAGTCTCAAGCTGCTACTAAACTTGCAGAGCCAAAGGCTCCACAGTACTCTGCAATGGTGTCCATGAGGTATTTGGAAGAACTTGCAGCCACTAGAGACAGCAAGCTCAACTGCCCCCTGACACAGTATTTTCAAGCAAAGCATACATTGCTCAATGTATACCCTACTAGTGCAATAGTATATTCAATGGTACATTGTGTGTTTTTCAACTGTGTCAGCAATACAGTATCTCGATTTGTCTGATGTCCTGGCACTTTCCTGTCACATGCTTAGTTTGCTTTGTGGGGTGACTAGAGCGGTACACTAGCAGTAACATTGCCTTGTTTGATTTGCACTCAGATGCCATGTGAATTGTCAGCATTGCACTACTGTAACAGACCAGCATGCTAGTATGTTTCCAGCTTTCCACTCTCCTGGCTTGTTCTCATGTGTATGCTGGTAAGTGCCCTGGCAAGCGCTGTCAAGACTACCATGCTCCTATTGAAACCACGCTCGGTGATGCATTTGCAGACAGCTGTTGATGCTCATCCCGGAAACATAACTCTCAGCGTGTACGGGGGTGTGATGAACCAAAGCTACATGCTTGGCAGACTGAACTCATCAACACCTTGCATCAGATGCAAGATCTGCAACTCACCTGAGCCACATGTTGACAATAATCTTATAGAAACGAGCTTACATCAAACTCTGTTTTTGCCGAATTTTTGGCAGGCTGTATCGATGCTCTCAGCTGGGGGCTCTGCAAATTCTTTGCTGTATGCATGACAATATCGGGACCCGGTGCTGATCATGGCAATACCTGATCATGATGAGTGCAACATATGTACAGCAGGAGTCTCAAGGCCATTGCGCAACCTCAGACTGTTCCTGTAACCACCCTGTTTATCATGCATTGAAGTTCTTCTGAATCAGTGGCCAGTTCATGGAGTGAAGCGTGCCCACACAGAATACAGGATTTACCGTCAGAAGAAGAAGAGCTAGTTGAGAAATTTCAATTGCTGGTCAACGTCAAACTGCATGACAACAGATTCCGGTCTTGTAAATGGATGACCAAATGACAATAGGCGCCTGAGCAGGCACGAGTCAATGCTGAAGATTGCTGTGCTGCTGTGCGCTTGAACTCAATAATGCAGTGGTACTTGCCCTCGAGGGGTGTTAGCTTACTAGATGGTCAACAGCACGTCTGTGACGAGGAAGTCCTGCAGCGAAGGCTGCGGACGCACCTGAAGCATGTGACCATACTTGTTGTTGCTGCTGTTCTGCTGGGATGGTGCTACGCTGCAGGCCTATGTGGTAAGATACCCTGACAGTATACCACGCCTGTTGAATCCTTGACTTTGGAGCTTGCCAGCATCAAACATTCTCACAGCCCTGATTTAACCGTGCCCGCAGACATACCAATCAAGGATCATGGCAATACAGCTCTAAAGCACCTGTTGTCAGCCGAAGCCCTAGTATGTGGTCCCAGCAGGCTTAACCATACCATGCCTCAACGTACACTGCTTGGCCAGCACAGCAGAGAGCAGTTGAAAAGTTGCATGGAGGCATGCCTGCAGTCTACTCTGCTAGCACAAATATCCTCTTGGCTCTATCAAATTTCTCAGTTGTTGCTCCCGTGGGGCTTCCTGCGTTCTGCTGGAAGTGGCAGTGCTGTCATGCTGCAATCAGTTGAGACTGGCAAGGTGGTACGCTCAGATGCTTGATACCTTGCACTAATTGCTTCCTCAAATTGATGCTGAGCTGACATTGCTGCTCTGTTGGACCTTTGCTCATCAGAAGCTGTTGTCCCTGTGACACAGTTTCCTTTGCTAGCATTGAGCTGCCTGCTTTGTGACAGGTGCTGACCCTTGCAATCTTTGCGGCGCTGACAGCTGCTATGGCCAACACCGTCGCCAAGCACAGGCAATACCTGTGCATGCAAAGACCATCCAGTGGTATCGCAAGGCGTGCTAAGTGGAACGCATGCTTCATGGCAGAGAGTGCAGCTCAGCCAAAGCCACTCCCGGTGACATTGGCAGAGCTGCTTGAGCATGCAGATCAAGATGGTGGCAACAGCATGGTGTAGTCTCTACACCACACTTCAAGATGCAGCATCGAGCATAACATCAGGCCTTGGCTGCACAGCGGTATACATGTCCATGTGCATCACACATTGCTGCAAGATGCCAGTTTGAGTTGCGTTTTCAGCAAATTAGGTCAAGACAAGAATCTGTAGGGAGATCTCAAGGCAATGAGAGGATTTTGGATGGTGTAAACAGAGTCTCTTGCAACTTGTTAGATATGTTGTGCTAGGACTTCTTCAGAGCTTAGGTGCGTGCATAGATGCATACTTTGACTACAAAGTTTGGACCTTTTTGTGGCCCTAAACAGCATTGAAACTCAGCATTCTCAGAATTTTCCCAGTTGTTGTCTGTGGACTTCTCTGATGTGTCCTCAAGACAGGAAGTGTTACTTGACTGATTGATTGAGTGGCATGAAAATATGTACACAGAGGCATGCGCAGGCATGTGACATCGTGTGCTGTTCAGGTGTCCTTGCACCTCATCACTACTTGTCTGCTTTTCTGATGTTGATGTGTCAGCAGGCGTACTGGGCGCACATCAGGAGCCTACACACTTGAAGCCCCTATGAAGACACATGTCTGATGCACAATTGCTGTAGCAGCATTGCTTCTGCTGCAGGAAGATTTGCTTGCTTGCATTAAACAGGGAGCCAGTCAGGGGTGCAGAACCTGACCATAGGGGGGGAGACATGCTCAAAAACTGAATCATCACCATTCTCGACTTTTCCATGTGCTTGCAGGTGATCATTCTGTTGGCTGCCCCTCGCCTCACCTGGGACTTTGCTTCTGGCCTCACTGCTTGCCTCACCAAGGCCTGGCATGGCCTCACTGCCATCATCTCCAGCAGTGTCAAGACCTTGGTCAGCATTGTGCTTTGGCCTTGCTCCTTCCTCGCCTCTTGCTGGCTTCAGGCTGGCCTTGGCTGTGTCAGCAGCATCACCAGTTTGGGCTTCTGGATGATGAAGATGCTTTCAGATGCGGCTGGTGGGCTGAGGCCCAACAAGGCACAGCTGCAGGAGGCTCAGGCTGCTCTTCACCAAACCACAGTGGTCTTACAGCAGATGAACCAGGCTCACGTCCAGCTGGTAGCCGAGCTACAGGTGCGCTTCCTAGATGGACAAGCTAATAGTCAAGCTGGGCCTTGTTACTGGGTGAAATGAATGCTGCAGCGGCTTGTAGCTGCTGGAGCAGTATGGCTTCTGATGCAGCTCTTGCTTGGCGGTGCCTACAGGGTTGACAGTCAGTGCTTACTCACACTCACTCACTCACTCAATCACTCACTCACTCACTCACTCACTCACTCACTCACTCACTCACTCACCTGCTCACTCACCTACTCACTCACTCACCTGCTCACTCACTCACCTGCTCACTAATACACCTGCTCATGTGATATATCAAACAATCAATCAATCAATTATGTCTCTCAGGCTCATCAGCAGAGTCAACAGATGATGGCTGAAGGTTTTGAGGTTGCTGAATGAATGAATTAAACATGTCATGCAATGGTGGTCCGGAGCACAGACAGGTTCACATCGTACACCATTCATGTGCACCTAAACACAGAAGATGTCTCAGCAAAACATGTTACACACAGCATGTCTGACACTGTGCATGAACATATCTGTGCTTGTCTCAGCAAGCAAACACCCTGCATTGGGGTGAAAGCGTGATGACTGCCATGTGAAAGCCATAAAAAACAAAATCCATCTTGGTGAAGCACGTCAAAATGTCAGGTGTGGTCAGAATGCAGCAAACAGCTAGTGAATAGACAGAATTTGAAACTTTGTGCTGACTTCCAAGACACACTGTCTGAGAGTTGGTGTGACTCAGCTTGCTTGTCCTCTACTGCATGCGCTCGTCCTATTTTGGCACGGTGATGCATTTGTGCCCCTGTGAAGTCAGGCCTGCAGCCCTCTTACTCCTCATTTTTACGCATCACTCAAATTGCTTCTCTTATGTGCATGCACGCTCGCAAACATAAGCAGAGGGAGCAAAGTCACTTGTTCAGTCTCAGAAGAGATGTATGCCCTGTTTCTCAGGCAAGGCCATTGCGTGTAGCTTTGGGCATGGCAGTGGTAACATGCTGATTTTCCAGGCTTCCGTGTCGGGTAGTGGGCAGAGGTTTTCTGCCTCGCAGATGCGTCTATGGCACTCGCCCTGACAGCGCACACCCTTGGGTGCAATTTAGTGTCTCATGTCAGTGCATGTTGGCTCACATGACTAGGGTTTAGGCACACCTAGTAGATACCTGGCAAGAACGATTAGCTGGAACGCCTGTAAATTGTTATTATCATTATTGGGCGTGGACAGGCACAGCTGGAGCGCATTGAGAGATGAAGATGTACTCCTGGGGAGCTATGGTGCATACATGCCTGCTTAGCACCCCTGGATACATCTTCATCTCTCAGCACGGTCCAGCTGTGTCACTTCATACCCAAGTTTTGTTTGGAGCACATTTCTGACAACAGCATCCTCTATCTTGCTATCAGTGATTGTCATGAGGAGCACATTGCTGATGCCTCCTGTCATGATGTGAAGGCGCTGGCAGGCTCACGTCAGTGAAAGCTTTTATTGGAGCAGTCGCTCTTACCCTGAGAGACTGTTATTCATCTGACCGTTGTGTTGACAGGTAGACATGGTGGAGCTGTTGATGCAGCAGAGGTGCTTCCCCAGGAGGCCATCGACCCATTCAGCCATGATGCACTGCAGCACCCTGAAGTATCAATCATAACAGAGATTCAATGGATTGTGATCTGCTCTGCAGGACACCAAGGTCAAGGAGTCATCTTTGATAACCAGCTTGAGATCCAGGTTGGCTGTCAACGAGGAGACAACAGATGCTGCGTGCCAGCAGAGCAGGCTGGATGCCCAGGCTGCATATCAGCTAGGGCAGAGACTGCAGCAGGCAAAAGAGGCGACGATGAGGTCACATCAGCGGGTGGGTGCGCTGGCCAACATGCTCAACTTCACCCGCAGAGAGAGTAACCAGACAGAAGAGCGCCTCACTAACGCTCAAATTCTCATCTCAGGCTTGGAAAAGTCTTTGACTCGGGCTCAATATGACCGTGATGCCAACGTTGTCTCACGTGCAATGTGTGATGCGCTCTCAGCTCAGCTAGCAGAGGCACTGTCAGCCAAGGCAGCAGCTGAAGCCCAGCTTGGCCAGCTCCACAACACTGTCAATTGCGTGACAGGTCGGCTAGCACAGGCGGTGGCAAGTCAGATAGCAGCTGATGCACACGCCAAGGCTGAGAATGCTAAGCTGTCACTCCAGATGAAGGTGTCGTTGGCCAGGAGGGAAACCGTTCAGCAGCAGGTGCAACAGCTCAAGTCAGAGAATGTTGACCTGTCCTGGCAGCTGGCAGATGCTCTGGCAGGCCAGGCTGCTGCTCACACACAGATGCAGCAGCTGCAGGGAAGCAACAAGGACCTGGCAGCTCAGCTGGCAGACGCTGCATCAGGCAAGGCAGCAGCTGAGCAGCATGTCCAGCAGCTTCAGGAATGTAGTGAGCATGTGTCAGCTGAACTGGCAGAGGCAGTGTCAAGCAAGGCAGCAGCAGAGCAGCAGCTACATTGTGTTACTGCACACAATGAAGAGGTGACTGCACAGCTGGCAGATGCCATGTCAGATAAGGCAGCTGCTGCTGAGGACGCACAGCGTGTTGTGTCAGATGGGAGAAGCTTGTATGCGCAACTGGCAGACGCCATTGCATACCTAGCAGGCACTGCTGAAGAGCTACAGCAAGTGAAGGCAGAGGGACAGCATGTCTAACAAGCTGGCTGCTGCTGTGGTATCACAGCAGGACTCTTAGAAGTGCCTGAGTGACTACAAAGGCCAGGTCCTGAATTTGCAGAAGCTGCTGGCTGCATCTGAGCAGGAAGTTGTGAGGTGTGCTGGAGACCATGAGCAGCTCAGCGACGCTCATGTGTTGCTCAAGGTGGGCTTGTTTCAGACCTGCTGGTTGTGCACAGGGACTGTTGCTTGTACGTTTGCCATCCTGTAAGCTTGTTGCCACACATGGGAGCCAATGGTGATATGCAAGCCCCGAACACATGCAAAAGCAATGACTTGCAATGTCACCACTAAATGGTGAGTGCAAGTCTCAGGTTGGAACATGTTTGGCGGGGCTGCATCGGGTAAATTTAATGTGTGCCTGAATGTCTGATGCTAAGGTTTCAAGAAGTGGGCTGTCTGGGTAGCCAAAATGGCAGCAGCAATGTCAAGGGGCAAAGAATATTTGACATGCCATTCCAATGCCCTGCCTTAACAAAGACCGTCTACCTTGCAAGCCTGTCACTACATCAAATGCTCTATTCCGACCCTTCAATCAATTTGGCACCACAGTCAGCCTCGCCCGATTTCACCCTCCCAGCCATAGGCAACTCCCAACCTTTTCATCACCCCCTTCCCCCTCCCATCACCTCCCCCCTAGGCGCCCCCAGCTTCCTTCCATTTGGCGCCAGAACACCTGTCCCTTCCCTCCTCCCTTCACATCACATCAGCTGTATTAGCAATCATGCTTGAAGCCAAGTCTTGATTGACGGTACAATTGTATGTAGGGCAAGCTGGCAGCGCAGAAGCTGAGGCTTGAGGAGGTGCAGCAGCGCAGGAAGCATGACAAGCAGAAGCTGCAGGTGCAAGGGGAGAAGCTGGCCAAGTGGCAAGGGGAAGTGAGGCGCCTCAACAACGTGGTCTTGCAGAACAACATTAACAGCGGCAAGTTCTTTGAGGTGAGGCTTCCATTCCCACTGCCTTTCACAGATATCAGTGCACATTCATGATCCCCTGGTTTCACATCAGGATTAAATGACATGTTGTGTGTTGCACTGTCTACATTGTGTGATGTGAGCATGCAAAGCGTGTGAAAGCAGCTGGCTTACAGTGCTTGTTTTGTGCATTGCTGGACATGCGTGGCAATGTTGCTCAGGCTGATTCAATGTGCCATAAATGGCTACGCAGCATGACATCCAATGTGTAGCAGAAATGTTGCATGTTGTCTGCTGTTTGCTGTATGCTGTGTGGTCAGCTTACTATTTATTGAGCACACCTGTGAACACGCTGCTGGTGTCATACTGCAAAAATTTAGGATCTGCAGTCTGTCAAGGATGTTCTCACCACTGACACCAACATCATGCCTGACATCATACCCTCAACTTTGAATAGTCCTCCAGATTTGGTCAAAATTGACTTGATTGTGTCCCAACTGTTGTGCAGGCTTGTGCAACAGTGCGCAGCCAGCGCTCTGGCAAGAAGGATCCTGACCTGGCGGCTACAGCCAAGGCCCTCCAAGCTGCTGCAAAGGCTGGGCGGCCCTTCTTTTCACACATCAACGCCAACACTGTGGGCATCAGTGCAGCAGGCAAGCAGCCTGTCACCAAGCCAGAGTCAGTCAGCCAGGCAGCGCTTGGCGCAGACACCAAGGCTATGCCCTTGCAAGAGCTGCGCAGCGCCAGCAACCCTTCCAGCTTTGGTCCCTCACTGCTGTTGAAGCCAAGCATCAATTCCTGCTCCTATATTGTCACAGCCTCATCACACCCTGCTGCTGTCAAGGCTTCCCAGGGAGGATTGATCCACAGAAGGGACCCAGCTGCTGAAATTGAATATCTGGATTTCAAGGAGAACAGGAGCCTGATGTCCCTGCCAAGAAGCAAAGGTGACATGAAAGGTAGCAGCAGCAATAGCCCACCAGCCTTCAGCAAGGCTGAAGTGGATACCATGATGGCCAAGCTCAGAAGCAGATCAGCAGGCCACCCATCAATAGGTCAGGCACGATCAAGCAAGACAAGCGGTGTCAGCAGCACAAGGAGGGCCTTCTCACCCCTGCAGACTGAGACCTCAAGGGCAAACATTTCCCCTTTGCTTGCAATCGGGCAGCTCAGAGGCCAGTCAAAGGCAGCACCAGCTCCCCCACAGGCAGCTATAGGCAACGCTCTCATTCACCCTCCTTTCACATTTGCCAGCCCAGCACCACACAGTCTGCAGCGTGACCACAGGGCAGGCAGCCAGCCTAGCCAGCTTGCAGAGAAGCCATGCAGGGTGCAGCTCACCCCTCCTGACCCACCGGCAAGCCCTACTGCCCCTTTTGTCATGACAGCTGAGTCAGCATCTGGTCTATGCAGCTTCCCTGCTGTGTCAGACATCAGGCAGCTGCGTGCAACTCGCATAGCAGCGTCACAGCTGAGCTTGTCATCTGCAGCAGGCATACTGCTTCCCTCGGCATGTGGCACTGTTGAAGCAGCCCACATGGCAGCAGCAGCCAGCCAGTCACCTGCCTCACAGACACAGGGCAGTGCAGCTGCTGATGCTGCTACTGCTTGGGCTGATCAGGTCATTGATGGTGTTGGTTCACCTGGCAGGGCCACCACAGATGTAGCTGAGCCTTTGCTCCCTGATGTGGCCACCCTGCTGCAGTGTGCCGCTCTGCAAGA
>JAABUK010004835.1_pt1 | contig 21573 bp, 17 predicted proteins | sample 5559141 | NCBI WGS metagenome assembly JAABUK01 (sample SAMN10711869, study PRJNA513367) | rock metagenome | isolation source: Antarctica rocks | place: Antarctica: Victoria Land, Pudding Butte nord | collected 2016-01-03
TTGAGATTGGAACACCGGGCGGTTTGAGATCGGTATACCCGGGCAGTTTCATCGGAATACGCATTCCTGTTCGGCATCGGCATGCTCTTCATGGTCTGGAGGCCGCGCGCGCCACCGAAGTCCAGGCCGCAGAGCGGCCATGAACTCGTTCCGAGAGCAATCCCAGGTCATTATGAGTGCGGCAGTCCAGGCACCAGCCGCATACGCAGACCAACCTGGAAAGCCAGCGGCGGTGATGTCGCCGGTTTGCCGGCGCGCTCAGATCATTGCCACCAGCGCCGTCACATTGTCCCTTGCTTGCCTAGCGATTGCAGTCCGGATCAACGCCTTCGCGGGATCATCGGTTTCAAGCGGGGCGATCAGATCGGTATCCTGCACCGCCTTGATCAAGCCGTCACTGCAAAGCAGGAAACGGTCGCCCTGTTCGATCCTGGTGATCGCTTTGTCCAGCAGAGCATCCGTGCATTCAACGCCGATCGCGCGCGTGATCACGTTGCCCTTCGGGTGGTTCCATGCCTCGGCCTCGGTGAGGTTGCCGGAGCGCAGCATCTCCTCGACCAGGCTATGATCGGTTGTAAGCTGGACGAGGGTGCCGCGCCGAAGCAAATACGCCCGCGAATCCCCGGCCCACAGGCAGGCGAGGTGGTCACCGTGCAGCAGCAAGACTACGACAGTCGTTGCGTTCACGGCCGCCAGCTCGGACGAAGCCTCCCCGAGCAGCCTTCTATGCGCTGCCTCAAGCCGCGACCGCACCGCGGCCAGCAGCTCCAGCGGGTTCAAACCAGCCGGTACCGCATCCAACTCGCGAACCACCTCGGCAGAGGCAAGGTCGCCCCTGCCGTGTCCGCCGACGCCATCAGCAACGACGAACAGCCCGATGTCGGGACGGCAGAGGTAAGCGTCCTGGTTGGTCGTGCGGACAAGGCCGGGGTGCGACGCGGCCCAGTGCCTTACCGCGAGCGTCATGATGCCACCATTTGCATGAACATCGCGGCATCCGGTAGCGCAGGCTCTTGCACCTGCTGCGTCCCACCGGGTCTTCCCTGTTGCCACCATCGCGCGACAGGGGGGCTTGTGGCCGCCAGGCGACCCGGTAGACACGAGATTTGGTTCAGCCGCGTGGCCAAAGCTTCGGGCTCCATTACGGTGCGGACTGCTTCCACCCCGGCGGCCTCGGCCGCGTCAAGGAAGAGTTTGCAGGGGCCTGCGGCCTCAGCTGCGATCAGCAACGGGAACAGCCGCCCGACGCTGTCGGCGCTCGGCAGCAGGACCCCGAATGTCGGGCATGGTCCGCAGATGCCGGGATCAAATGCGAACCGCCAGGCGCACATCGCCCACCATTGGCCGTTGAACGAGTCGGACCTTTGGGCGGGCATTACCGACTGGACCCAGCCGTCCCAAGCGCCGACCACGGCTCGTGACAGGCCACGCCGCACGAAGTCGCCGCGTGAGGGAAGCTTGCCGAAGAAGCCGACCCGGACGGGCCGCGCACCGGCCCGGCGGCTCACCGGATCACCGGGCATGTGAACCCCGCAAGTAGGTTGGGCTGGAAGGGCGTGCTGGACGACCCGGCTTGCAGTGTGAACGCCGCCCGGTGCTCCCCGCCCTCGAACACGACCTCGCTTGTCCCCGCTCCCCTGGCCGCCGAGACACGTCCCTGGGCCAGCAGCCGGAACAGCGCCCAGGGGCCGCTGGCCTTGATCGCCGGCCCATCGTCCGGAGTCTTGCCGAACTGGACGCTGGCCGTGCCGGCCCCGTCGGCGCCGGGCCATGAGAACGAGACCGGCTGCTCGGCGTTGGTGCCGACCGAGGCCGCGCCAAGTGTCAGGGTCGCCATCTCGCCCGGCCTGGGCGTGACGGTGAAGTGGATTTGCGGCGGTCCGCCGGATGGGAACAGGGCGTCACGGATGGCGGCGGCGCGCTGGAAGCTGGCGAGCGACGCGGCGTCAACCGGGGCCGCCACCCCGCCGAGCGCCTGCGCCCGCCATACCGGCCCGCGCCGGTCAACGAACGGCTTGATCTGCGCCTCGAAATACTTGTCGAGCACGCCGCCGGGGGCGAACAGTCGGGCGAAGTCGTCAATTGGCGCGTCCTTGCTGGATCGTGGGCTGAACGGGAACCGGCCCTCGACCACGTTGCGGCACAGGGCCTGCGGGCCGTCGCCGCCGGAGAACGCAGCCGCGGCGGCGGCGTGCGTAGCCGTCCCGAGCATGGCGCTGCCGGACGTTGCGGCCTGGCGCAGCCAGCCCGCGAGCGGCACTGGCTGCCGCTCGGCTTCGGCCAGCAGGAGTTGCGCCGGCTGCCCTGCGCCCTGCAGCGTTCCTGGGACTGCCGCAGCGCCCGGCGCGAGTGCCGCCAGCTCCTGCTGCAGCGCGTTGATAAGCCGCAGGACGTTGTCGAGCGGAGGAACTCCGCTGCCGCTGCCGAGCAAGTCAACCAGCGGCTTGAAGTGCGCCCGGAACGCCTGCAGGGCGGCGGGGGGCGCCGAGGCGGCGCTGGCCGGCTCCGCGGGCGGAGAGGTGGCGGGAGCGCCCGCCTTGGCCGGCTCCTTGGCCGCCTCGCCCTCCAGCGGCAGCACGTGGACGACTGCGGTCAGGATGTCCCGCAACGGGGACTGCGGCGATGATAGCACATACAAGTCCTGGATCGTCGTCCCGCGCCCGCCGGACGTGAGCACCAGATCGCCAAGCAGCGCGTCCCAGCGGGCCTGGGCGTCGGCGAAGTAGAGCGACAGGACGGCCTGCTCCAGCGCCACGACTTGCGGCCCCTCCGTGGGGACCTGCTCCGCGCGGCCCAACACCCAGCTTTCCCCGGCGGCCGCGCGGGTGGTCGCCGGAAGGTCGTGCAGCACGGCGCCCTGCAGGCCGGCGCCGGTGTAGAGGCCGGGCATCTCCTCCGTTAGCGGCTTGCCGGACTTGCGGGCGAATAGCTGCCCGCCGACCGCGCCGAGCGCCGAAGAGGGCGCCCAGCCCGGAGCCGCCTGCGCCGCGGCGCCGGCGCGGATGCGGCCATAGACCCGCTCGGCCAGCGGCACCCGGCTGAAGGCCGCCCGGGCGATCTCCACCAACGCGCCGTCCAGGGTGGACTCCGGCAGTGGCTCGGCCAGCAGCGCCGCCAGGTGCGACTGCAGGTGGCCGCGCAGCTCGGCGTTCAACGCGCCAGGGTAGCGGGACGTCCAGTCCGCGTCCATCCACGCCCGCACCAGCCCTGGGTCGAGCGGACCCATGCCGCCGAGCATGAGATAGACCCGCGTCCCCTCATAGAGGTAGTTTGGGTCGCCGAGGTGGCCGCGCATCTGCTGCTCAAGCCGCCACAGCAGCCGCGGCAGCATGATCCGTTGCAGAGCGCGCTCGTAGTCGAGCTGGCTGACCTGCTCCAGCTTGGCCTGCTGCGACAGCCCGTACAGCGCGGGCACCCACCTGGCCGTGACGTGCCGCAGGCCGGTAGCCGCGTCCAGCACCGGCCCGGCCCTGGCGAAGTCGTCATCCGCCACCGGGTCCAGCTTGAGGCCGGCGAGCTGCTGCCGGTAGGCTGCCGCGCCCTCGTTGGCCTGCTCGATTGCCACTCGGTTCTCGACCGAGACGCGCCACAGCAGCAGCCCGGCGGCGGCGGCGGCGGCGCCGACAGCCGAGAAGCCCACGGCGCGCAGTATCTTGCGCCGGCGGATGCGCTCGGGGCGCTGCGACGCCAGCACCGCCTCGTTCAGCACCACCTCACGCAGCAGGCGGCTGATGAAGTATCCTCGGCCGGACACCGGGCGCAGGCTTGGAACCCCCATCTGGTCCACGCCGAACGTCTGCGCCAGCAAGCCCGTCAGCCGGTCAATCGGCGTGCCTTGCTGCGTGGCCGAGGTCATATAGACCCCGCGCAGGAACGGCGCCGGATCGAGCTTGCTGCCGGAGAACGCCTGGTTGAGGAACTCCGTAAGCGGCGCCTCCAGGCTCGCCATCTGCAACGGGAAGCTGCCGATCAGGGCACGGCGTTCGGCCGCGCGCTCGGCCTGCAGCCGCTCGACCTGGCGGTCGGCGAGCCGCCCCAGCAGCAGGCGGTACTCCTCGGTGAACAGCGCAACGTCCTTGTCTATCGGAAACGTCATGCCCCAGACCTGGGCCCGTCCGTCCGTGTCGAGGTCGTCGAAGTAGGCGTCGAACCCACGCACCTGGTCCGCCTTGCTGAGCATGACGTAAACCGGGACGCGCAACTGCAGCCGCTCCGTGATCTCGTTGATGCGCAGCCGCACCGATCGGGCGTGGGCCAGCCGCTCCGTCCGGTCCGCCGCGGCAAGCTCCACCAGCGACAGCACCACGATCACCCCGTTGATCGGCTCACGCGGGCGGGTGCGGCGGAGCAGGTCGAGGAAGCCCTGCCAACCCGCACGGTCCACCACGGCATCCGAATCCTGGGTCGTGTAGCGCCCGGCTGTGTCAATCAGCACCGCCTCGTCGGCGAACCACCAGTCGCACAGGCGGGTGCCGCCCACCCCGCGCACGGGGCCGCCGCCAGCATCCTCGTTCAGCGGGAAGTGCAGGCCGGAGTTCTGCAGCGCGGTCGTCTTGCCGGAGCCGGGGGGGCCGATCAGCACGTACCACGGCTGCTCGTACAGGTGCCGGCCGCGGTGGCCCTTCTTCACGCGGGCCAGCGCCTGCTTCATACGGTCTTTGAGCTGCGCGACTTCCTCGGCGGCTGCAGCCTCGCTGTCGCGGGCATCACGCCCGTCCTCGCCTGTCATCGCCTTGTCGAGCGCGCGTTGCCGGCGTCGCTTGCGCCAGGCCTGGATGCCGCTGATGGTCAGGCACACCATCAGGGCGACGAAGATCGCCAGCAGGCGCCGCCCCGGCGACTGCAAGGCGGGCACGAGCGGGAACAGGAGCCAGATCATCGAGCTGACGATTGCCCAGCCCGCGAGGGTGATGCCGAAGCTGCGGGCGATCATCATGAACAGGGCTGGGAGCTGGTTCATCGCGGTTGATCTCCTTGACCCGCCATGATCTCGATGCGGCGGTTCTGCTGACGCCCCTCGGGCGTCGTGTTCGTGTCCACCGGGTCGGCGTCGGCGCGGCCCTCAGCGGTGAAGCGGGCCGGATCGGCCGTCCTGCCAAGCACCTGCGCGGCCGCTTGCGCCCGGGCCATCGAGAGCTGGAAGTTCGACGGGAAGGCGACGGTGTGGATCGGCTGGTTGTCGGTGTAGCCGACGATCCGCACCGGCCCGGGCCGGGTCTGCAGGACGGCGGCGACGCGGGCGAGGATTGGCAGGAACCGAGGCTCCACCACCGCGCTGCCGGATGCGAACATGCCGGCGCTTTGTATCCGGATGACCGGGGACTGGTCGGTCCCGGCGATGCTGACCTGCCCTGCTCCGACCTCCGGCTGCAGCAGGGCGGTCAGGGCCTGCCGGGCGCCCGCCGGCTGGGGTGCCGGCGGAAGCGGCTTTGGCGGTTCCTGCCTCTCTATGGCCGGCATCGCCGCTGGCGGCAGCGCCAGCCCGGCGGCGAAGGTCCGGTCGGAGTCGCTGTTCAATCCCAGCGACAGCAGCACGTAGGCGAGCCCCAGCAGCCCGAGGGCGGCCAGCGCCGCCAGCCAGACCGGCAGCTGCGTCTTGCGGCCCCGGTAGGGGGCGAGCACGCCGCGCCAGTGCACCGACAACTCAGGCTCCGCCGCGCCGCGCTGGCGTAGGATGATGAGGTAGGTTTCCTCGCGCACCCGGTCCAGCTCGGCCGGCCCGCGGGGCGATAGGCGGTAGCGCCCCTGCATGCCGAGCGACATGCAGATGTACATCAGCTCGATCACCGGCAGGAACTTGCCCGGCGCCTGGGACAACCGGGTCAGCAGCTCGAAGAACCGGTTGCCGCTGCGGACCTCCTGGTGGAAGGTCGCCACCAGGGAGGCGTCGGCCCACGGGCCGCGGCTACCCCAGGGCGTGTTCTGCACGACGTCGTCCACAGTCGCGCACAGCACGTAGTGGCTGGTCCGGATCGTCTCCAACGGGACTTTCGCGTTGCGGAGGGTCTGCTCGTAGCGCCGGACCTCGTTGACCGTCCGGTCGCGCAGCCTGGCCGGGTCGGGCACCGTCAGCAGGTTGCGCAAGCCGGACAGCAGGGACAGCAGCGGCGCAGCGGCGCCGATGACGGGGTAGCCGTCGGTTGGCGGCAGGGCGCCGAAGCCCTCTTGCGCCGATGGCGCCGGGCCGTCCTTCGGGCCGGGCCGCGGATCGGGCCGGCGTGCGGCCGCCCGCGGCACGATCACGGTGCCGTCGTGGTCGTCGGGTTCGGAGAAGGGGTTGTCGGTCATGCTTGCGGCCTCACGCGCGGATTGCCCAAAGCTCGAGCGCCAGGTTCGGGTAGTCGCCGGAGACGTGGATGGCGAAGCCGCCAGAGTTCTGCATCTGCTGCCAATGCGGCGAGGCACGGTCCAGCTCGAAGTATTGCGCGCCCGGGATGAACGGCATCTGCCGCGGGGCGACCGGCAGGGCGCGCAGCTCGATGCCGGGGACGGCGACGTTCACCAGCTCGCGGATGTGCTCGACCGCACCGACCTTCGCCGTGCCGGGGAAAACGCTGCGGAGCGTGTCTATGGCGACGTCGGCCTTGACCACCAGGACGATGGCGGTGCCGGTGAGCAGGGTGCGGTCCTGGATCGCGCCGACGCGCACGCCGTGCTTGCGTTCCTGCAGGGGGATCTGGATCGCGGTCTGCTCCAGCACCGCGGACAGGGAGCGGCGGATGTCGGCCACGACCGGGGTGAAGCTGTGCTGGAGGTCGTAGTGGCGGTAGGACAAATAGCGCCCCGGCCGGCGCTTGGCGTCGGTGAAAGTCGCAAGCTCGCCGGCCATCTGCAGCAGTTGGCAAAAGAGCGCCTCGGGGTGGACGTTCCCGGCCTCGGCGAGGTGGGCGAACACCGTTTGCCAGCCGTTCATCGCCTGGAGCAGCAGGAAGTCGGCGACCTCGGTGTTGCTCTTGGTGCCGACCGCGGTCAGGCGGGCGGCGATGGCCTCGCCGCGCTGGTTCAGCATCCCGGCGAGTTCGACGATGACGCTGGCCAGGGCCGGCGCGGCGGAGCAGCGCAGCACCGGGGGGATAAAGCGGGCGTCGAGGACCACGCGCTGGTCCGACGTGACCTCCACAATGCGCGCAACGGGCAGGCAGACATAGCCCTCGCGGTCATCGGTCTCGAGCAGGAAGCGGAGCCGGAGCTTGCCGACCTGGAGCTGGGCCGTCTCGGTGGCGCCGGAATGGGTGTCGAAGGCCTCGAAGGTCTCGGGGTTGTAGCGGCCTTCGTGGCCGGTGCTGCTGACCTCGTGGGCGCCGGGCTGCTGCAGCGGGATGGCGAGGAAGGCGAGCACGTTCCGCGCGGTCTCGGGGACGAGCAGCGGCAGCGGCAGCGGCGCGTCGCCCGGGGCCGAGAACGGCGTGCCGTCCTCGAACAGGCCTGCGGCGGAGCTGAGCGCCAACCGTCCGGTCCCCAGCAGGTCGCGTGAGACCGCGCATTCGGTGAAGCCCCAGGGAAATGGCCGCAACCCTTCGACGCTGCGGCGCACCTGCCCGGCCGTCCAGCGGTCTTGCTGCTGGAAATGCTGGGCGCGCAGGAACATTCCTTCCTGCCAAGCGACACGGTTGTGCCAGGTCATGCGGCTCTCCTTGGGAATGGGACCCTGAGGCTTCGGGCCGCCTTCGGGCAGTGAAGCGACGGCGTCATGGGCGCGTGCCCAGGTCTTGCTCGTGGACGGAGGCCAGCGCGGCCTCATAGGCGCGGACGAACGACTTGCCGAAGACGCTGTCGAAGTCGTCCGACAGCGCGCGCATCGTTGCCGCGTGGCGGCGTTCGTATGCGTCCCAGGCGCGGCGCTTGCGCCGCCCCAGCACGCCGTCCAGCAGCCCTGGCAGCAGGTCGCGGGTGATCCGCTCCGGCGCGAGGTCCGCGAGCATGCCGCGCACGGCCTGCTGCATCGCCGCTGCGACGGCAAGCTCGTGCAGCCGCATGTCTCGCAGCGAGTCCGCCAGGGCACGCTCCGGGGTCATGCCGGCGTTGCGTCCGATGCCGAGCAGGCCGGACAGCGCATCGTCGTCGTCGGCGGAGAACTTCAGCGGGTTGTTGCCCGCGGCCTGGACCATGGTCTGCTCGATCCGGAACTCGCCCTTGATGGCGGCGCGGGCGATCATCACGCGGCGCAAGCCGCTCACCACGGCGCGGAAGGCGGCGCCCAGGCCGCGGAGGGCAGCGTTAGGGTCGCCTGCCGGGGCGCCCTGGATGCCTGCCCCGGCGATGAAGGCGCTCAGGCCGGCTGCGTCGGCGGCAGCCTGATCGGTCGTAGCCGCTGCCAGCGGCGCTACGGAAGGCGGCGCAGGCGGAACCGGCGCCGCAGCAGGCGGTCCGGGTTGGCCAGCGGCGTCGTCGGCATCCCAGTCGGCCGGCAGCAGCTCCAGGCTTGGCCGCGGCAGTTGGAAGTTCTCGCGCAGGTCCGACACGTGGTTCGGCGCGGTATAGCGGTTCTCGGCAATTCCTTCGTCGGCGAACAGCGGCTCGAAGTCCGCAGGCAAGCCGATGCCGGGCCTCGCCAGGTGCAACGGGTCGTCGGCTGGCATGGCGAAGGGATCGCTGGTCAGGCGCTCCTCGCCGGGTTCGTGAGGCTCCGCTTCGATGAGCGTGCGTCCGACCGCCGAGGGCGGAGCGTCCTCGAACCGCACCTCGATCTCGTAGGCGCCGACCGTCACGCGGTCCTTGTCCCGCAATAGGCACATCTGGTCAGCATCAAGCCTGTTACCGTTGACCGAAGTGCCGTTGCTGCTGCAGTCGGTGATGGCCCAGTTGCTGTTTTGCACCGTGATTTCGCAATGCTGCTTCGACAGCACCTTGTCCGGATCCGGCAACACCCAGTCGCTCCCGGCGCCGCGCCCGATGGTGAAGGCATCACCGGTCACGATGCGGCGCTCGGGCGCCACCCCGGCCGGCGCCTGGATGACCGCGAGGACGAGCGACGCGGCCACCCCAGCCGCCGTCACCTGTGCGTCCTCAGCAACGGCGGCAAGTTCATCGTGGGAGACGCGAACTGGGGTGCGTGAGCCCGGTAGCAGCGGTAGGACTGGACCTCCTCGACATCGGTCAGGACGCCGGCATCGCCGTCGCTGCGCCATGCGTAGGAAGGGGATGCGAACAGCACCCCGGCGCCGCCGGCGACCGGCTTGAGCACCTGCCGCGCGCCACGGTCTGGCGTGAGGACCAGGCCGGCGCCGCCGCGGTCCGGGCCAATCGTCTCCGTCCGGTTCGGGCCTGCCGCGGACTCCCCATCGGGCGTGCAGTCGTATGACGCAGCACTGCCGGCGCCGGCCGCGGCGACGATCTGGGCGAGGTTGCTGCAGCCGCCGAGCATCATGGCCCCTATGAACAGGCAGGCGATCTGGCGCATGGCAACGAACCCCAATCGAGTGGCGCCGGCCGTGACTGGCCCGCGGCGTCAGTAGGACAATCGGTGTCGCCCGTTACCGGGGTATTTCGTCCTGCGAGAAGTTCGCTACGACGGTAACAGCGGGTCCGGGAGCGCGCCCGTGGCCTGGCTTGCCAGGTCCAGGGGCGTGGTTTGCCGGCGCGGCAGGGTGGCGCAAGCCAGCGGCACCACGCGCATCGGGGCACGGCGGGCGGAGTGATGCGCCGCGTCAGGCCGGGCGCCGGAACCAGGGAGCAGTTTGCCGGCGCCGGGTGGGGTGGAAAGGCGCCGTGCAAGGCGCCCTCGATGCCGACCCGGTGCCCACTCAAACAGGCTCTGAGACCGGCCGGTCCGGCGCATCGCGTCAGCCGATCAGGACCGTGAGGAAGCCTGTGATGATCTTTCCGCCGTGGACGCATTGATCGGTGATGCGCGCCGCGGCCTTGCCGCCGATCGTGACGGTCGAGGACCCCTGCTGGACCTTGTCGGTGGGACCGACGCATACGGCGATGTCGCCGACGCGCGCGGCTGGCAGGCTGCCGATCAGGACCGTGACGCAGCCCGTGACGATGGGACCGCCCACATGAGGGATTGGACCGGTCACCGCAGGACAGAAATGTTCGTCGGTGATGCGTGCAGCGGGCAGGCCTGCCATGGTCAAGGCTCCGTCCGGATGTCGGCGGGGCAAGGGACGCCGGGCATCAGTTGATTTTCACTAGCAGGCCCCGGATGACGATCCCGGTTTGGGAGATCTCAATGAAGTTGGCTCCGGCCCTCAGCGTGACCGTGCCGGCGCGGGCCTCTATCGAGATGTCGCCGAGTTCGCTCACCGTTGATTGGTTGCGGGTGATGGTCACGGTTTCGTCCCGCTTGACCGCGACGGTCCGGTCCCGCATGACCGTGAGAGACTGGTCGTTCTCGACCTCGGTCGTGTGGTCCTTGCGCGCCCGGACATAGACGAGTTCCTGGCCCTTCTTGTCGTCGAATGAAAGCTCGTTATAGTCCCGTGTGCCGCCGCCGGGCGTGGACCGGCTGCGGAAACCCTGCTTGGTCTGCTGCGCGGGCACGGGGAAGACCGGCGGCAACTCCTCGTTGTAGAAGCAGCCGACCACCACGGGGTTGTCGGGATCGCCGTTCATGAACGAGAGCCCGACCTCGGTGCCGACGCGTGGCAGGTGCTGCCAGCCCCAGCGGTTGCCCGCCCAGGCATGAAGGACGCGGATGAAGATGGACTTCGCCGCCGTCGTATCCTTGCGGTGGTCGAACCGGGGCTGCACCTTGATGCGGGCCAGCGGGTCCGAGTGGATTTCCTCTCCGGCCTCGCCCAGAACGGTTGCGGTGAAGATCCCCGTCATCGCCGGGCGTGGGATAGACAGGTCGTCGCGCCAGGGCGTGGACTGGCGGAAGCAGGTGAAGTGGCTGTCGTAGGCCGGTGGGCTGGTCCCAGCGATCCAGGTCTCGTCGGTGGCGGCGTGGAGCGTGCTGTGGACGGCGTGATCCACGTTCTCGGCACCGGTGAACGGGTCCTTGGCCAGGGTGAAGCGAAAGCCGGGGCAGAGGTTGGGATCGAAGCCGTGGCCGCGGCCCAGGGACGCAGCCGCCTCGGCTGCCTCAATGCGGAAGCGGGCGCGGTCGGCGGCAACCTGGTTGTCGAGCGTCATGGCCGGCCAGCGATAGACGTCCCGCAAGGGGGCGCCGGCCGCGGCCAGCTTGGTCGTCTGCTCCCCAGATACCGGCGAGGCCGGTTTCTCTGGGTCGTAGTCCTGGATCTGCACGTGGCCGTAGGCAGTCGTCATCGACTCCCGCCACTGGTCGAAGATGTCCACGTTGTCGCCCAAGTGGATGACCCGGTGCAGCGGCTGCTGCATCGGCCGGAACGCCTGGTTCCCGTCGGTGACGACCAGCGTGTGCTGGGTTGAGCTGTGCTCGAAGAAGTAGAAGTAACCGCTCTCCTGCATCAGGCGATGCGCAAATCCGAGGTCGGTCTCGTTGTATTGCGTCGTGTAGGGCCGGACCGGCGCGGTCCTGGACACCTGGAACTCGACGGCGTTGACCTGATGCTCGGCGAACAGCTCCTTGAGGATCTGGATGGACGTCTGCTGCTGGAAGATGCGGCAGTCAACGGCCTGGCTCATGAACCAGAGCCGGGGCACGACCTCCAGACGGTACTGCCAGCGTGCCCGCTGCGGCAGCCCGTCCGCGTCCATCCGGCGGACGATGCCGTGGAACAGCCGGTCAAGGCCGTCCTTGCGCCGCACCGTGACCGCGACGGGCTGGAACAGCAGCTCGTTCGGATCAATGGCGCGCTCGGTCGAGACGACGGTCAGTTCGATCTCGAACGGGGCGCTGAGCCGCTCCTCCGCCCTCAGCCCGATGGCGTGCAGGGTTCCGCGCTGGAACGGCAGCGTGTCGTCGCCGAGCGGAGACTTAAGCAGGAGCAGCGGTGAACGGCTGTTGTCAGGCATCGGCCTTTATCCCCTGGAATGGCCGGCCCTTTGGGCGCAGCGGAACGGACCCGAAGGCAGGCGCTTCCCGCCCGGCCATAGTGCAGGCGGAGCGGTTCGGAGGACCCGCCTGCCCGGCTCCAGACAGGGGGCAACCGCGTGAAGCGGCCCCTAGCGCCCCGATCCGGCGGCCCGCCCGGAGGCCAGGCCGACCGTGGTCAGCCTGTCTGAGCTAGCTGGAGGTCGTAGATCACGGTCGAAGTGTCGGCATTGGTGCCCGCCGCGGACTCGGCGATGTCGGTGATGGTGATATGGGTGAAGTTTAGCGTCAGGGTCTCGGTCGGGCGGTCGTCTTTAGTACCCCGGGTAGTGAGGCTGCTGATGATCGCGTCCATCAGGACGACCTTGCGCAATATGGCCTCCTGTCCCTTGTCGACCCTGGTGAAATCGATGATGCATGGCTCCTCCTGGCCGACGAAGGCGCCTTGCGCAATGTTTGAGCTGGCTGAGTCGATCAGCTTTTCGACCAAAATCTCGCTCACGTAGGCCGAGGTCGATTCACGGTTTTTGCCGACCCCCACCGCGCTGCGGACCCGTCGCGACGTGCTCCAGTTCACGCTGAGCACCTCGATCCAATTCTTATGGCCAGCCTCGGTGACGTCGCCAACCGCAGACCCAAGCTTCATGTAAATAGCCATAACGGTTCACCCTCCATGATCAGTCGTTGGACGTCCAGCCGGCGGCCAGTGCATCCAGAAGCCGGAGAATGAGGATGGGAGGTTACAGCGATATTGCCGGCATGCGGAGTTTGGCTACTGGTGTAACCGCTCAGCAGCCGCAGCCGGAATTGTTGTATTGGCATTCCTCCGGCCCGTCGTGATCCGGGGCGGGCGTACGACCCGTGACGGTGCTTGCCCATGTGGGTACTGGTGCGGGCGCCCCGTTTCGCCACGGTCCAGACGCGCGCAAACTGCTCGCGCCGTTGGCGTCCCGCGCGGCCCGAAGACCTGCAATACGGGCGTGCAGCTCGTGCCGCACGTGGGACATGCGCACAGGCCGGTGCCTGTTCTGGAACCGTGCCCGGACGAGGCGTGCTGGCTGGCATCCATGGCAGCGTGCGACCCGGCGGGACGGGGCCACGGACAGGCTTGCAGCCGGGTTCGCCGCCGTTCGCGTTCTTGTGGGCGATGGTCCGGTCTGGGGGTATAACGAGTACCCGCCGGGGAAATGAAGCCTTGTTGGCGGGCGGGCGACGCTCATCGGGGGCACAAGCACCACCTCGGCAGCCAGCCGCGTTCCCACCTCGTTCCCGTGCGGACGGCTGCGGGTGGGAGTAGCAGGCCATTATCAAGTTCAGGACCGTTGCAAAGCAGCACCAGCGGCTATCTGCTCTGATTGCTTTTCCCGTCATTGCGAGGCGCGTCGTCTCCGCGTCATGAAAAAAGGCGGCTGACGCGCTGCCCGAAATCGGGAGCCGGAAGCACGGGGGCTACCTGACTGAAACTGGGAACCCAGTGTCTGGGCTGCTGGGAAGTCAACTCTCCTAGTCCATTACGGATCGCGTCAAGACTATGGTTGTCCAGCCCAGCCGGCAGCCGTACGAGCTGCCCGACATGTCGCCCGAAGTTGCCCACAAAATCATCCCCGGTTACAAAGCAGATACCGACCGCGCCCTGAGTGGCTGCATTGACGGTTCGCGCGAGTTGGCGTGGGTGCGCGACGTTGAATCGAGCAATCTGCAGATGCAGCGCCATGCCGGGCCCATTAAAGCTGATGAACGGCATCCCGGTCCAAACTGAGACCACTTGCGCCAGCGCGCCTCCGAGCGAGTGACCGACCAGGCTTACGTTGCCGCGTCGTGCGATCGCCTGATTGGTAAGGGCATAAGCAGCGCCTGCCATATTCGGGATGATTCCGAACCCGATACGGGCATTTGCGGTGTTCTGCGAAAGCGGAGCAGTCAGTAAGCTCCCTGCCGTGCCGGCGAAAGCGACGACGGATTCTCTGGGGCTTTCAAAAATGGCGCCCTGGAAGCCGTCGCCCAAGCCCGTTGCCAGCTCGAAAGCGATCACCTCGAAGTCACCTTCAACAACGCCGGTACTGCAACGTCGATCATATACCAGAGCCGCCATATTGAGGTAGTCCTCTAGTGTCGCCATGATGGTTATCCTGACCTTTCCTGTCCTGAATGGGTTGCTGAGAGCCTGTTTGAGAATGGCTAGGCGCTATCATGGACCACTCTCTTGCCCGTGTTGTGATATACCTCGCGCCTTGTCATGCCCGGACGTGATCCGCTCATCCAGATCTCGTCTGCTCTACTCATCCCTCTTAATCGCACTCGCGCTGCCAACGCAGGTTCCGATCAGAGAGACTTTGCATTATGCACTACATGTGGATGCACTTATCCCTGATTGACCTCGTTCTATTCTGTATCCTCGTCAAGACCCGCCTCCCTCTGCTTGGCCTGGAGGGGGTGTCTGCTGCAGGCGTGGGGGCCTCTTCCAAGACGCCGCTGGTTTCCCCGTCACCACCGTAGTACATGTCGCCTCCCCCCAGAGGCCGGGGAAAGGGATGCATATTCTGGCGCAAATCCGACTGAACCATCTCGGGCTCAACCATCTCGTCAGAGGGCTCGACCCCGTCTGGCAGCCTGTTGAAGACCGGATTTCCATTTGCCCAAAAGAGCTGAGCCGCCACTCCCTCCAACGCGATCCTGACGACCGTGCCGGGACTCAATTCCCCCAAGACTCCTGCGAGTAAGTCGATGTCGTCTTGACCCGCTCCCATTCCCATACCAACTGCGCGACTTGCAGGCGTGAGAACAATCTCGTCCGGTTGAATGTTGTTTATCATCTGACGGATCGTTTCCCTTACGTCTGGGTACTGCAGCGTCCGTGCGGGATAGTGGTAGAGTCCGCCAAGCCCGGACTGCCTGTTGACGAATGCGATGCCGATGCAGCTGTATAAGGCGCTCGTTGAGGCGCCAACATCCACCGACCCGGAAACCCCTTCTCCCATATGCAGCTCTTCATAAAATCGCATGGGTCACCTTTCAATGCTCTATCGAGCCGGCACGATGCCGGCCGCTTCCGTTCGTGAGACGGTTGGCGTCCACCCCGACGCTTGAAAGTATGGCTGCTCTCCATGTCGGGCAGATGTCATTTTTCCAAGTATACGTGACCGCTGTAACCGGACGTGAATACGAAACCCTCGTAAGCGCCAGCAAGGCGACATCCCTTTGCAGCGTGGGCACAGCCATGAGGTTGCTGCGCCATCCACATCACTGCCAATGACAGCCCGTCCGGCAAGGCAGCGGCCGAGGCCGTGCTGCCCCGTGAACGCCGCAGGCAGCTACTGCCGTGCCGGACGGCTCAGCAGCCTGCGGAACTCCTCCTGTGCCGTCTCACCCTCGATAAGTTTCATGCAGGTCGTCTCCAACTCCTCCGGCGACGCCGCGGTTTGCAGCGCCCGGCGCAACAGGCGCGGGGCAATCGGACCGATCACCTTGGTCAACGCCTTGGTGAGCAGGTCAAGCTCGGTGGAGGACCGTTCGGTGGCATTCGGCACCTGCATCCCGGGATCCAGGCCGCCGCCCGTGCCGCTGGCGCCTGCCTCCAAAATCCGAAGCAGATCTTCCTGCAGCTGCTGGCGTGCCGGCGACGGCGGCACAAGCGCAGCCAACGACTGACCAAGCTCTTCGGGCGTGCCGGCCGTAAGCATGGCCCGGCGCAAATGGATGCGCGCCATCGGGCCGAGATGATGCGCAAGGCGGCGCTCAAGCATGGCACGAGACGCCAGCGTCAGCCTGTCCATCGAAATCGGACCCGCGCCCGCTGCCGCCACCCGCTTCCCGGCGCTCAGCACCGTGGTCATGTCGGCATCCTCGGGCAGCTGGAAGGGCTCCCCGGGCCTTTCCTCGCCACGCAATGCGGCGCGGAGCGCGGCGGCCATGTCGGCGGCGTCCCGGAACCGGTCCTCCGGGCGTTTGGCGACGGCGCGCTCGACGACGAGCAGGACGGCCTTCGGCAAGTCCGGGCGCAACTGGCCCAACGGCTTCGGCTGCTCGTTCAGGATGCGGTGCGTCGTGGCCACATAGTTTGGCCCGGCAAATGCCTGCTCGCCCCCGAGCATCTGGTAGAGTACGCAGCCCAGCGAAAACAGGTCCGACCGCGTGTCAATCGCGCTGCCCAGGCACTGCTCGGGTGACATATAGCAGGGTGTGCCGACCAGGACCGAGCTCAACGTGCCGCTCGACGCCAGCGCCCGCGAGATGCCGAAATCGGTGACCTTTATGCCGGACGCCGCCGTGACCAGGATGTTGGCCGGCTTGATGTCGCGGTGGATGATGCCGAACCCGTGCGCGTAATGGAGCGCATCGAGCACCTTGAGCACGACATGTCCGGTAGCGACGAGGTCCATCGCCGCGCCGCGCCGGAGCGTGCGGCCCAGGTCCGTGCCGTCCACGTATTCCAGGACCAGAAAGGGGCTGCCGTCATGGATACTGAAATCGTGGATGCCGACGATGTTGGGATGGAGGCAGCGCCCGGCCATCTTGGCCTCGTTGCGGAACCGGTCAATGTAGTGCGGACGGTCCTCGCCTTCGAGCAGGTCCGTCCGCACCAGCTTGATCGCGACTGTCCGGTCAATGTCCGGGTCGTGCGCTTTGAACACGACCCCCATCGCGCCGCGCCCCAGCACGCCCTCGACGCGGAACTTGCCGATGGACCGGGGCAGCGGCTCCGTCACGGTCGCTGGTCCTCCAGCAGGTTGAACGCGGCGACGAGGCTCCGCCGCATCCGGTTGAACGACTGCGCGAGGGAGCCGATCTCATCCTTCGAGGACGTCACGAACTCCGGCACCAGCAGGTTGCCAAGGCTGATCTCGTCGGCGGTGCGCGAGATGCGCCGGACCGGGCCGATGATGAGCCGGTGCAGCAGCAGGTTGAGCACTACCAGCATGATGGCGAACACGGCCGAAAGCGCCGCCATGATGCTGTAGAGGCTTTGCCGCGCGCGGGCGAGCGGCACACTTACCGGCACCGACACCACCTGCGCGCCGACAGTGTCGTTCATCTTCCAGCCGAACCCGTTGTCGCTGCCATAGACGTCTATCATGGACGGCGGGGCGGCCTGCGGCGTGGAATGGCATGCCAGGCAGCCATTGTCCGTCACCCGGACGGGCTGCGACAGCGAGATGACGCCGCCTCCCTCGGTCGCCCGCTCGGTCGTCAAGCTCTGCAGGCCAGGGTTTTCCTGGAAGCTGCGGATGATGCCGGCCTCCCAGGGCGCCGGGCGGTCGTTGGGATTCGTCGGGTTCTCGGCCGGCTGCCGGAGGGTGTAGTCGGGCCGCTCCTTGGCGAGCAGGTCGAAGCTCTGCTGCGCGGCGAAGTATGGGATGGCCTGCGGCAGGAACTGCACTTTTATCGGCCTCGCCAGCAGCGGCGTTACCTGGGTTTCGGTGTAGTGCAGGGTGGCGTTCATCGCCGCCATCATGACGGCGGCCTCCGACAGTACCGACTCACGGGCGATCCTGCGGCTGAGCGAGTCCACAAAGACCGACGCCAGCGCCAGCCCGGCGGCGAAGGATGCGATCATGACGATGTTGAATTTGAGTCTGAGGCTCATCGCTGATCCATCATTGGTTGAGCAGCCGAATGATCTCGGACTGCGTCAGCTCCCCAGTCTCTGCTGCGCCCAGGCTGCGCTGGAATTGCCGCACCGCTTTTTGCGTGGGCGCGCCCGGACGGCCGTCGGCCGGGCTGCGGTAGAAACCCTGCCGGGCCAGCGCGGCCTGCAGCCGCTGGGTGCGCGCGTCCGGCGGCCCGGACGGCAGGGGAGGGGCTTCGGCTTCGGCAGGGCGCAGCCTCGCTGGCCGGTCCTCGGTCCGCGCCGGTAAGGGAGCGGTCAGCGCCTTGCCCGGTCTGGGACCGGTGTTACGGACGGGCTTCGCTGCCGGGGCCGCCAGCTCCCCTTCCGGCCTGGCCGCCGGCGCGGAAGGCACGTCGCCGCCTGGCGGTTGTGTGGGGGTGGGGCGTGAGGGGTAGGTGACGGGCGGCGGAGCCGGGGTGGGTGGTTCGGCAGCTACTGGCCGTGGCGGCTCCGCGGACGGCAGCCTCACGCCGGTCGCGTCCGGCAGGGCGGCGGGAGGCAGGAGCAGGATGCTCCCCGGCGGGTGCCCGGCGGCGAAGCCGGCTGCCGCCCTGTCCCAACCGGGCGCGACGCGGCCGCTGGCGAGGTCCTGCCCCAGCCACGGCTCACCGGACGTCGACAAGTTGAGCGCCAGGTGCAGCCCCGCCGGCAACCGCTCGGCCAAGGCGCGGGCCGCTTCGTCCGGGACGGCATCGCCGGGCAGGGCCAGGTCGGCGAACACCGTTCCGCCGGTTCCCGCCATCGCGTTGAGGAAGGCTTGCACGATCACGCCCCGCTCCGCCAGCGCAGCCCCGGTCCTGGCCTCCGTGCCGGACGGCAAGACGAACAGCCGGGGCCCGTCTGCGGACGCAGGCGCGCAGACATAGGCCAGCGCAGTCTCCGGCGCAGCCCCCGCGATCCCCACGGCGAAATCGTCAACGCCGCTCCGCAGCGCGATGATCGAGGGGTTGTCCAGCACCTGCGGGACAATGCCCTGGCGTCCGAGCTGCGCGCCGACTTCGCGCGCAAGCTGGCCGCAGGCGCGGCTAGACGATCCGGGCGGCCCGTCAATGCCCACGACCAGCGCAGCGCCGGGGGCCGCAGCCGCGGCGCCGGCGGCGATCAGCACGGCAAGCGCCGCGGCCAGCAAGCGCCGCCTCCACGGCGCGGGCTGCCGCCGGCGGGGGATCATGCCGGGTCGTCCATGCCGGCCTGCCCGCCGGAGGCCGTGAACACCGCATCCGTCGCGTCGCCGCGCCGCCCTCCGCTGACCGGCAGCCAGCCCACCCAGCCGAGCAGGCACGGCGACGCCGGTCCCAGCGCCGGCCTCGGCACGGCGTGCGCGGCCAGGACCGGGTTCATGACGAACCCGGTCTCGCCGTCCAGGTAGGCGTGCACCAGAGAGGCCAGCCGCCGCAGCAGGTTCTGGCCCGGCAGCAGCGACTGAAACTGATCCAGCTCCAGCGGTCCGATGCGGAGCATGATGCGCGACTGGATGTCCCAGGCCCGGCTGCCGATAGCCGCATCCACGCCGAGCTGGGTAAACTGGCCGGCGCGTCCGGCGGCCGGCAGCGCCGACATCTGGTCATAGCCAAGCTCCAGCCACGAGCCGACGAACTGCTCCACCTCGACTGGCTGGCCCAGCCAGTCGGACAAGATCGCCGCCAGCCGGTCCGCCGCGCGGGGCCGGGCGGCGAAGGCGCCGGCATAGAACAGCAGCGGGTCGGCGCCAAGCGGCAGCCGTTCCAGCAGGCGCTCGGGCTGGTAGCCCGTGAGCCCGAGCAGGCTGCCGCGCAGCCCGTCGTCGGGCCGACTGGCGGGATCGCCGAGCGACGCGGCGGCGGCGCGGTGAGGGCGGTACTTGATGGCGGCGCCTGCAAACGCGGACACTAGGCGCTGCGCCAGCATGTCCAGGAAGGCGGCGAGCGCGGGCGAGTGGCGGCGCTGGGCGGCGTTGACGGCCTCGGAGTACGGCCGCGGCAGCACGCCGGCCGGGCCGGCCAGCCCGAGCAGGCCGGTGACGACCGAAAACCCCTTCGCCCCCGGCTGTACCGAGAGCACGTCGGACGGGACGAACCCGAGGCCGGGCGGGGCCCGGTACCGGATTGCGTCCGGCCCGGCCTGGCGTCCAGCGCGCATCAGCACTGCGACCGCCGCGTCGAAGCTGAACCGCGACGGCTCGCTCAGCAGCCGTCGCAGCAGAGACGGCCTGCGCCCGCCAGCATCCGCGGCCACTGCGGGGCCGGGCGGTCCGGGCTGCACGGCCACGGCCTGCGCCGCCGGAACGCTTGCGGGCAGGCCGCTCACAGCAGCACGCGCGCGCCGGCCCGCGGAGCGAACCGGGCGACGACCTCGTTGCGGCCCTGCAGCACCGCTTTGGTACGGACGAAGGAGTTGACGGTGGCATGGAGCGAAAAGAACCGGGCGAGCACGGACGCCAGCAGATAAGACCCGCCCGTCTCCCAGGCGCGCTGGTCGAAGCCGAGCGCCACGTCCAGCCCGCGGCAGAAGCTTCCCAGCCGCGCGCCCGGCACCCGTGCCGTCGCCGGGCTGGAGTCCACGCGAACGATGCCGGCGATTGTCGCGCGCGTGTCCGCGCTGTCGCGGACGTCGTACAGCCGGAGCATGTCGCGCAGGTTCTCAACCGCAGCCGGGCCGCCGACGATGGACAGGTGCCCGAGCGAAAGATGCGAGATCAGCCGCCAGCTCCGCTGCTCACGCAAGGCGGGGCGCCACGTGGGCGTGGGCGCCGTCAGGCACTGGATGCGCGTAACCGAACTGAGGCCATCGGATGGCTGCAGGCGGGGTTGGTCGCCCCCGAACGGCAACTGGCTGGGCAGGTCGCGGTTGGTGCAGAGGGCGTCAACCGACAGCACCTTGTCTGCCAAGCGGTCAACATCGAGCGACGGGTCGAACGGGGCCAGGAGGAGGTCCGTGCCGCCAACCGCGCCGCTGCTTTCGCGCCGGACCACGTTATAGTGTCCGGCGCCCGACTCGCCTGCGGCGGCCACCGCGGGATGACGATAGAACGGCCGCCAGGGCCGGCTCGACCCGTCGTTGCCGATCTCCCGGACCTGCTCGACGCCCCACACTTCGAGCGCCTTCGGGCGCCGGTAGTCCGGCACGATGGGGTATTCGGTCCGGGTATGGTCCAGCCGGATCGGCTCGCACTGGCGCGGGAACAGGTTGACGATGGGGGTGCAGCCCAGCGTGAGGCAGTTCGGCTGCAGCCGGCGTTCCAGCTCCGGCACGGCGCGGTCGAAGTACAGAAACAGTTCAAGCCGGTTAGACGCGTGGACCACCGTCCGGGCGGCAAGGCCCTTCAGGTCCACGAACAGGAACTTCTCGGGCAGCGCGAAGCATTCGGTCAACAGGCGGAAGCCCGAGAACGACCGGGCCGACCAGGGATACAGCGCCTGCTCCGGCGCGAAGCCGACTGGCTCCAGGCTAGCGGCGGGCAGCAGGGTCGGGCGGTCGTCGTTCGGGCCATCGGCGAGGGCAAGCCCGAGGGTGTGCTCGCACAGCAGCTCGTGCAGCAACAGGGTCTGCTCCGCCGGGCCGCGCAGGAAGCAGCGCAGTTCGTCAACCTCCAGCTCGGCGAAAATCGCATCCGGGTCGGTCAGTTGCAGCACGACGCGCAGGCTGCTGCGCGCGCCCTGGGCCGCCGGGTTGACCGGCGCGTTGAGCGGCAGGCCGGTCAGCCGGACCGACTCGATCGCCACCGGCCACAACGTGGTATTGTAAGCGGTGCGGAACCGCACGGCGTCGCCCTGGATGGGGTCGGTGTCCAGCATGGTGCCGGCCGGGATGGTGACGGGGACGCGCAGGTCCGCCTTGCCGGTGAACTGCACGATCGCCGCCGACGGCACCGGCGCCAGATAGTGAGGATAGAGCACCCCGAGCAGGGCGTCGCTGATCTCGGGGAACTCGTCGTCCAGGCGCTGCTGCGCGCGGGCAGACAGGAACGCGACGCCCTCCAGCAGGCGCTCGACGTGCGGGTCGTCAACCATGTCGCCCGTCAGGCGCAGGCGCCCGGCGATCTTCGGGTTGGCCTCTGCGAACTCCTTCGCCAGAACGCGCAGCG
>JAABUK010004836.1_pt1 | contig 21572 bp, 16 predicted proteins | sample 5559141 | NCBI WGS metagenome assembly JAABUK01 (sample SAMN10711869, study PRJNA513367) | rock metagenome | isolation source: Antarctica rocks | place: Antarctica: Victoria Land, Pudding Butte nord | collected 2016-01-03
ACTTGCTCACACTTGCTCTTCAGTCAGGCTGAACACAGATAACACTTTCGGTTCGTTCTCAATCGCCAGCGCTCAAGGCGGGCGCTCCGGCGGCGGTCACGTCGTGCGATTCGCCGTCTTTGAGTTGTCCTTGCGGAGTAAGTGTTCGCACCTCGAAAATAGAGATCATCGGCAGCACGCGCACAAACAAAAAGATCAATGTCAGGAACAATCCGAGCGTGCCGACAAACGTCGAGATGTCCCAGAACGTCGGCTTGAACATGCCCCACGAGGACGGCAGAAAATCGCGGTGCAAGCTCGTGATGACGATGATAAAGCGCTCCAGCCACATGCCGACGTTGACGACCATCGAGATCATCCACAGCACAATCAGGTGCTCGCGGACACGCTTTGACCAGAGAAGCTGCGGGATCAATCCGTTGCACAAAATCAGCGACCAGTAAAAGAAGGCATACGGCCCCATCGCGCGGTTCTTAATCATGAACCATTCATAGCCGCCCGCGTACCAGCCGAAGAACGCCTCCATAATATAGCCGTAGAAAACGATCAGCCCTGTCGCCAGCATGACCTTCGCGGCGTTGTGTATGTGGCGCATCGTGATGAAGTCTTCGAGGTGATACCACTTCCGCAAGGGAATCATCAAGGTGAGCACCATCGCAAAGCCCGCGTAAACCGCGCCCGCAACAAAGTACGGCGGAAAAATCGTCGAGTGCCAGCCCGGAATAATCGACACGGCGAAGTCGAAGCTAACGATGGTGTGAACCGAAAGCACGAGCGGCGTCGAAAGCCCCGCGAGCAGTAGATAAAGCGATTCGTAACGATGCCAGTGCCGCGCAGAGCCGCGCCAGCCCATCGCCAGCAAACCGTAAAGCATTTTCAGAAAACGATTGCGCGAGCGGTCACGAAACGTCGCCAAATCCGGGATCAGTCCGACGTACCAGAACAGCAAGCTCACTATCCCGTAGGTCGAAACCGCGAACACGTCCCACATCAAAGGGCTGCGGAACTGCGGCCAGAGGTTCATCGTGTTCGGGTACGGAAACATCCAGTAGGCGAGCCACGGACGCCCCGTGTGCATGAGCGGAAAAATGCCCGCGCACGCAACGGCGAAAAGCGTCATCGCTTCGGCAAAACGGTTAATCGAAGTTCGCCATTCCTGCCGGAGCAATAAAAGAATCGCCGAGATCAGCGTTCCGGCGTGGCCGATACCGATCCACCATACAAAGTTGATGATCGCGAATCCCCAGCCGACAGGAATGTTAATGCCCCACACGCCGACGCCTTTTAAGAGCACATAACTAAGCGAGATCATCAGCGCTTGTAGAACCATGAAGCTGATCGCAAGTCCGATCAACCAGCCGAACCGTATGCGCGTGGTCAGCACAATAGAGCTGATTTTATCCGTCACCGAAGCAAGCGTATGCCCCGGCTTGATGACTGCCGGATAATTGTCAGCGCCGCGATCCTTCGGGTCTTCGGCGGGCGGCGGCACGCGAAGTTTGTCGCGCGATTGTGGCATGGTGCTCATATACTTTAAGCCTTCCCTGCTTCCATTTCGGAATTCGGGTTGCGTATCTCCGCCAGATAAGTCGTGCGCGGGCGCGTGTTCAATTCGCTCAAAAGCCCGTAGTCGCGCTCGTACTCCTTCATCTTATGCACGCGGCTGTTTTCGTCGTTCATGTCGCCGAACACAATCGCGTCCGCAGGGCATACGCTCATGCAAGCCGTCTGCACTTCGCCGTCGCGGATCGTGCGATTCTCTTTTTCGGATTCGATTTTGCCGTGCTGAATGCGCTGAATACAGTAAGTACATTTCTCCATCACGCCGCGACTTCTGACGCTGACTTCCGGGTTGCGCATCAATTTTAAGCTCGGCGTATTCCAATCCTGAAACAGCAGAAAATTAAAGCGGCGCACTTTGTAAGGACAGTTGTTCGAGCAATAGCGCGTGCCGATGCAGCGATTGTAAACCATCGCGTTGATGCCTTCCGTATCGTGGACAGTCGCCGCGACAGGGCAAACGGGTTCACACGGCGCGTTCTCGCAGTGCATACACGGCACTGGCATAAAGGAGACGCCCGCCGGATTCTCCATCGCGCCGCGAAAATAAGTGTCTATTCTAAGCCAGTGCATTTCGCGGCTGCGCATGACCTGTTCCTTGCCGACGACGGGAATGTTATTTTCCGCTTGGCACGCGATGACGCAGGCGTTGCAGCCGACGCATGTGCTCAAGTCAATCGACATGCCCCACTTGTAGCCTTTGTACTCATAGCCGGGATTCGTTTGATACATCGTTTCGCCCGGCGGCGGCTCGTGCGTTTCCTTCGCGGCGAAATCAGGATTTTTGCGATACTCGTCGAGCGTTGCGCCGCGTATGATCTCGCGTCCCGCAACGTTGAAGTGAAGCTGCGATGACGCGAGTTTATAACTCTCGCCTGTTCTCGTAAGTCGCGCGCCCGTGCCAGCCCACGGCGCATCCGACGTGCGAATCTGGTAAGCGTTAAAGCCGACGGGATTATCTGATGTGCCTGTGCCGACACGCCCGGCGCGCGTCCGCCCGTAACCTAAATGCACAGTGATGCAGTTATCGGCTTGACCGGGCATCACCCACAGAGGCCCGCGCACTTTGCGTCCGCCGTAATTTATTTCGACGATCTCGGCAGTGTGGTCGCCGCCCTTCGAGTCGAAGTCGTTGCCTTCTTCACCGTTGCGGTAAAGCCCCGTACTACTATCAAAAAGTCCAAGACTCTTCGCCGTGTTCGGGCTGACCATCACGGCGTTGTCCCATGTAAGCTTCGTCAAAGGCTTCGGCAATTCCTGCAACCAACCGTTGTTGGCAAAGCGCCCGTCGTAGATAGACGGATCGGGACGAAAAACGATTTCGTAGCCTTGCGCGCCGCCGCTTGTCGTCGTGGAAGAATTCGCAGGCTGATTCGCGCTCGCGGCGTCCGCTTTGACAGCAAAGTTTTTCGGAGCGAAGGCTGTGCCTGCGATTACGCCGTCATGCACGGACTTGCGCCAGAAAGTTTCAAAGTCGCCGCCGCGATACTGTGTTTGCCAGTAGCCGCGCACGATGTCGTAAGGCAACCGATCCGCTTCATTCAGTAAGACGGCGAGAATTTCATGCGTGGTTCTGCCGCCGTAGAGCGGAGCGATCAAAGGCTGAATAATGGACGCCGTGCCGTCAAAAGCCCGCGTGTCAGACCACGATTCCAGAAAATGCGCTTCCGGTATATGCCAGTGGCAATGCTCCGCCGTTTCGTCGTTGTAAAGGCCGAGATGCACGCGCAACGGAACTTTTTCGAGATGCGCGGCAAAGTTGAGATCGGCGGGCGCGTTGTAAAGCGGATTGCCGCCAAGGATAATGAGCGTCTTTACTTGTCCCGCGTCGATGTCCTGCATCAACTCGCGCAAAGATTGCGTTTGATCGATGATGTTGCCTTGCCCGTCAACCGGGAAAGCTTCAATCGGGTCTGTATAGAAAACCGTTTGCCCGACGTTGCCGAGCGCGGCGTTGATCGAGTGAGCGAGCGCATGAACCTGCGGTGATTGCTCATCGCCCGCAATCACAATGCTGCGGCCACGATGCGCCTGCAAATCCTTGACGAGCGCGGCAATCCATTTATTTTGCGCGGCTGATCCGCTCAACAACGCATTGTTTGCATTGCCGCCGCCTGCGCCGAGACTCGCGGCAACGGCGCGCACGAGCGGCTCGATCTCGCTCGGACGAAGTGCCAGCCGATGATCGGCAAGCATTCCGGTATTCGTCGGCGTGGACTCAATTGCATAGAGGCGCGCGATGTCGCCGTTGCTGTCTTCGACGCGCTTGCGAAGGCGAAACTCGCGCGTGTAGCGAATGTTGCCCGGCGTCGCCGCGAGAAAATTGGATTCAATCGAGAAAACTCTGTCGGCCTGCGCAAAACGATAAACGGTATTGACGGGCTGACCGAACGCTTGGCGCGCGCCCGCGTGTACATTATTGCGTCCGGCGGGTTCGTAAATGTGCAGCTTTGCCGCCGGATATGTTCTGCGGAAAGTATCGAATTGACTTGCAAGCGTCGGCGACGTGGTGCCTTCGGTAAGCACATGAAGACCTGCGCCGCCGTTCGTCGCCGCTTCGTCCGTGACCTTGCGCATTTCGTTCAAAAAGCCTGCCCAGTCGCGCTGCTGACCGCGATAGATAATCCTGTCCGAGCGGTCTGGATCGTACATCTGTAGGATCGAAGCCTGCGCGAATACGTCCGTTGCGCCGAGGCTGTCCGGGTGCTCCGTGTTGCCTTCGATCTTCGTCGGGCGGCCTTCGTTGCTTCTGACGAGAAGTCCCGTCGCGGCTCCCGCAAATGGCATCGCGGTGGCGAAAAACAAAGGCTTGCCGACAACGATTTCTTCGGGCTGGCGCACGTAGGGAACGATGTTTTCCGTCGGCTGAACGGTACACGCGCTGACGCCCGCGAGTGCTAAGGACGCGCCCATCAATTTCATAAACGTGCGGCGTCCGACAGGATCGAGCCACGATTCGGCTTGGCTCGGAAATTCGTTGCCGAGATATTGTTGAAACTCTTCCGTGTCGGAGAGTTCTTCGAGGCTGCGCCAGTATTCCTTGCCGCTGCGATCAGCAAGCGTGCGGCGAAAAGCCTGAAAGTCGAAATGCTTATCGGACTTTTTCAGCGGCTCGATCTGGACGTAGTCGTTTTCTTCCATATCCATCCATCTAATCCTTCACGCGCGAGAATCCTAGCGGTGACACGTTGTACAGGCTTGCAGTTGCGCGGGCTTTTGAATGTTGTATTTCTTGACGAGTTCCGCGCCCTTTTTCTCTTGATCCGCGCCGGGCTTCCAATCCATCACGTAAAGGTCTTTTTGCTCGCGCAGATTCGGCGCAGGATTGCGGTGGCACTTCAAACACCACTCCATTTGCAGGCTCGAAGCTTGATAAATGAGCGGCATCTCGGTGACGTTGCCGTGACAGGTCGAGCAGCCGACGCCTTTGTTGACGTGTATGCTGTGATTGAAATAAACGTAGTCGGGCAGATCGTGAACCTTGATCCATTTGATCGGCTTGCCCGTCCGCCAGCTTTCGCGCACCGGTTCGAGATAAGGACTGTCAGCCCAGATTTGCGAGTGGCAGTTCATGCAGGTTTTCGTCGGCGGAATGCCTGCGTTCCAAGACTTTTCAACCGCCGTGTGGCAGTAGCGGCAATCGATGCCGTCATCCCCGGCGTGATGCTTGTGTGAAAATTGCACGGGCTGTTCGCGGTCTTCATATTGGCCTGTGTTGTAGGAAGAACGCTGCCACGCTTCGACGGCGGTAAAGGCGAGCGTCGCCAGAAGCACCGCGCCGATGATCGAAAGCTTCGCCAGCGTGTTTGCGCTGCGCTGAAAGATTTGTGCCATTAACGCACCCTTTGCCCCGAACTTACGATTCTTTTATTGGTCAATGGTCTGTTCCGTTTAACTCACGCGCGTAAGCTTTAAGCGAGCGATTCAATTGATTCATGCGCTTCTTGAGGCGAGCGCGCTTCGATAGAGTTCGACCATATCGTTTTCTACTTTAAGCGAGCGAAAGCCACCGGTTAGAATCGAGTCTTAAATGTGCCTGTTACGAATATCACAAGGTGTTTTAGCTTATACACCGTCCCGCTTTTTTGTGCAAGACACACGGCGAAATTCAGCTAAAAAATTTTCACGATGGCGCGATTTTTGTCGTTCTTACGAGAGGCGAGAGACTGATGTGCAAAAGAAGCGAAGAGTAGTTACTTGTGCGCGACAGGCAAGCTGCGCCTGTGGATTTAATAGCGTCAAAGGTATGAGGCAAGATTTGTTGCGATACAATTATGCACCGTCAATAAGCATGAGCGTTCAAGGCAGGGCTAACCAAGCGCGCAACGAACTCTTCACCTTTCCGGCATCCGCATCGGATAGCTTTCCAATACTTTTAACCACAAGACTTTGCTGTACCGTATAAATGCCGCGCTTCACGGCGGACTCGACATTGAGTCCGGCTTTCTTCCAATCGGCAAGCACAAACTCGCCCGCAAGCAATGCGGTTGTTTTGCTTGTGAGCGGGACGATCAAAAAGTCTTGCGAGGAATGAGCGGCGTTGACGACGATGGCGGGTCTGACTTTCGAGCCGGACAAATCAGAGAATGGATACTTCACCAAAATCACTTCATTTTTCGAGTAACTCGGCATAGACATCATCCGCTGTATTGTTCCATACGGCATCCACAGACGACTGACTCGCCGCCAGCCAAAACGACGAATCATCTTCCGGCAACAAAGTCACCAGTACCCTCGTGCCTTCAGGAACTTCAAGGCTCTCAAGCGGCACTATTTTGCCTTCACGAACGACTGCCCAAACAGTATTCATCATCTACATTTACTCCATATAAATTATGATACAGCCTTCCCTTCAATCGAGGCAAATATTGAGGAAAGCTGTACATTCGAGCAGTCGGCTGTAAGGAAATGTCGATTGCGTTTTCAAATTAGGAAACAGTATTTTGCGTTTTGCTCGACTCAATTATCTGTTTCATCACATGCTGAGCAAATCTTTTAGCTGTTAATTGCAAAGGCGCAATCACATGAATGTAAATATTGCCTTGCCGGAAATGAATGCTCGTTGTTCCTGAAGCTGCGAAACTTGTGAACATATAATTTTCATCGGCGTTGTTGCATAAATTGATATTTTTAAGTCAGATGAGTCAATTGCCTTGGAATGTTAAGTTCCTTGAGCCTAACATTTCAAAGTTTTTGAGCCTGTTCTCTTTAGATTCTTAATTTATGCAACAACGCCATTTTCATCCCCAAAATTCTGTAGCTTAATCTTTTTTCCTATCGCGCCCATTGTGTTCCCAAAGGCAATTGTATTCCCTTCAAAGACTTCCTTGGCTGTTTTAGCGGATTCCATAATCCAGACATACACGAGAGCGTCGCCTTGACGGGATTTCAAATGAATCACAGGAGGATTTAATTGAACATTTTCACGGTCAATTCTCCACTTCGGCTCTTTTTCCGCAAACACCCTTTCAAGCTGCGTTACCAATGCGGGTTTATCTTGCGCGTAAATATCTGACGCAAGGCACAGAGCAGACAACAAAGATATACAAAGGAACAGCTTTTTCATAATTCACTCCAACCTACAAATTCAAGAAGCAGTCGAACTACTTTTTCGCCAGCACGACGGGCGCTTGTTCGGCGGCTCGTATGCGCTCGAAGAAGGTGCGCACGGCTGTGTATTGATCGGCAGGAACGGTTGCGGCGCGAACGGTGAGGGCGCGCGTGAACAACAGTTTGCCGTCTTTGGTTTCGTAGGTTGCGGAGTAAGTGCCGAACGGCGTTTCGATTTTCACGGTGTCGGGCATTTCGTCTACGTCGAAGCCTGCGGGAAGCTGCACACGCGCCGTTTCAGCATAAGAATTAGCTTCGAGGACGACGGGCGCGTGGCGCGCGACATTTGTTAAGTGAACGGAATCGCGCCGCGAAACGATGGCGGGCTTGAAGACGAGCAGGCGGCTGTTCATCAATTGCGCGTAATGAGCCGAGGCGAAATCGACGGCGAGCGCGAAACGATTGTCGGTGGCAACGGGGCTGTCTGTGGGTTCGACTTTTGAAATGATTGCGCCGTCGGCATGGCGCGTAATCCATGACTCGATCATTTTCGTGTACTGCGGGCGCGCCAGATGGCGAAACGCGCCGCGCTCCTTAACCGCCGCCTGCCCGATGGATGTCTCGCGCACTGTCGCTGTCAGGCTGCCGTCAGCCGCAAGCACGGCGTCGGTTTGCCTTTCCAGCTTATTCGCTTCCGGCAAGGTCGCGGGCATACGCATCAGCGTGCCGCTGTCTCCGGCAGCGATAAGCGCGAAGCTGTTTTGTTCGTGATCCGGTAAATCGCCGACGGGTGTGTCGCTATCAGTTGCGTCGAAAATCAGCAGGCGGCCAAGCTTGGCGTGCTGCACGATGGTCGCGGTTTGCGTCGCGTCGCTGACTTTGACGGCGATGATGCAATGATTAAACTGCGTCGGCGAAGCCCATTCTTCGCGCACGTAAGTCGGGTCGCCGGAAAAAATCAAAACAGGATAAGACTCTATGCCGATGGCTTTAAGCATCGCGCGCATCAGATTCGCTTTGTCCTTGCAGTCGCCGTAGGATTTGGCGAAGACCTCTGTGGCGGCGTGCGGGCGAAAGCGTCCGGCTCCGATTTGAATAGAGATGTATTGCAAGCTCTGCACGTAGCGCGCGATGGCGCTAATGCGTTCGAGTTCGGTTTTGCTGCTGGCGGTTAAGGCTTGGGCTTTGGCTGTGAGCGCGGCGTCGGGCGCAAATTGGGCGGCGCTCAAATCGGTGTACCAGCGCGAGACTTCGTTCCAATTAGTGAAGGACTTGGCGCTGGCGGAGGCATTCCCGGCGGAGAGCGGCGCATAACTAATCGCCACTCTGGGAGCGAGATTTTCGGTTGAAGGGCTTGCGGGTTCCGGCTCGATTGGCGGCAGATTTCGCAGTTCCCATGTGTATGCCGTGCCGTCGATGCGCGGCTCGACGCTCGTGTGATTGAAGGTCGTCGCTTTGGCGCTCCAGCCCGCAGGAAGTTGCAAGGTGACGCGCGAAGCGATGACAGGGATACGCTCCTGAAACGGCCAGACTGTTTGATTAAAGAATGAACGAGTCTCGCTCGTTGTTTGATAACCGAAGACAGCGCCGGTTTCCGCATCGCCTTCTGCGCTAATGATCTTGGCACGCGACTCATCATAGACATCGTTCATCGCGGCAGCATCCATGACATCGTTTTTACCGTAAGCCTTTGTTTGGCCGGATGGACGAATGAGCCACGCGCGTATGTCGCGCACTTTACCGGAATCCGTTGCATAGCCAGCACGGGCGACGGCGAAAGCGCGGCCTTCGTTCGTCAGGATACGCACGGCATAAGTCGCTGTTGTAGTAAGCCGCCCGTCTTCGCCGATCCTGGTCGTCGATTCGTCGAGCAGCACGACGGCGGGGACGTCTCTGGCATAAGCCGGAGCGCTTACCGAAGCAGCCTGCCGCAGCCACGCCGGAGCGTCGTCGTTTGAAGCAAGGACGTGGGCGCTGGCGAGCGCAAGCAGAAAACAGCAGCCGATGAGTTTACGCAACATAATGATTAACCTTTCGCGTCGTCGTGGTGTGGAGGAATAATTCAAACGCGATTACCGTCGTGGCAGAAAGCAAGCCGCTGCCCGCTGCACATCAAAAAAAGTCCTTAATTGGCGGCAGTCGTCGCGCTTTGTTTGAGCGTAATCGTGTGATCGTCCTGCTGGTGCAGAATGTCGAAGATTTTTTTCAACTGCGCGTAGCTCGTCGCCGGGAACAGAATCGACTCATTGCCGCCGAAGAAAAAGTTACGCCGGTAAATAAGTGTGCGGTCATCTTTTGTAGTGCCGAGTTTCACTTCATACTTGCCGATGCTGGCCGCCGTGAATGGTTGCGGTGAATCGGCGTTGTCGAGCGCAAAGCCTTTGGGCAATTCGATCTCGACGATGTCCTGTTCAGCCCATGGATAGTGAAAATAGATGTCGTGACGACGGTCGCTTGTCGGGAATAGAGCGGCAGCGCCGCGCTGGAAAAAAGCCGGTTGCAGAAACAAACGCTTGCCTGTGCGCTGCGCATAGCCGGGAACGCGCACATGATAGGCGTAAACGAAAGGCTTGACCGGATCGGTGACGTTTTCGATATGAATATCAGTGAGTTCCGCAGTGCTCATGCGCGCCTTGACTTGATCGCGCAGATTCTCTTCGCGCTGCGGCAGCGAATCATCGTCGTTGAAATACTTTTTATCGACGGCGGAATGGCCTGTGTATTCGACGCGTACATCGCCTTCGAGCGTGCCGTCGTCGCTTAAGTGAAGTTTCGCGGTGCGTTTCTCCAATGATTTCTGCGGCAGCGAAAGCGGTGTTTTGACGAACACGGGGTCTTTCGGATCGGAGATGAGCGCCTGCTGGCCTTCTTCCTGCCAGAGCAACATGCCATAAGGCACATACGTGCTGCTCGGATCGAAAAAGCGCCATTCCTCCGCGACGCGGACGGCAATATCGTATGTGCTAAGGAAATAACTGTCTGTAAACATCTCTGGGTAGAAAAAGATGTCGTTGCGATTGGCAAGCCTTGCCACGCGCGCGTCGAATCCGGCGGCGATAACAAGCGAGGCGAACAGTAAATCGACGTCTTTGCTGGTTCCGACTCCGCGCCGCAGCGTATCTGCAACGGACTTATTGGCCTTCGCATCTTCGCGTGCTTCGCGCGACAAGCCGAAGGCGGCGGACGCATTGATGTTCTTGATCTTGGTGCGGCAAAACTCGAAGATGCGCGCGAGTTTTTCGTCGGGCGTCGTCGCCGTGCCGATGATGTCGGCGGAAGCTTTGCGCACGTCGTCGTTCGGCTTCATCACCGATTTGTAATCCGCGTAAAGGCCTTTGCCGAACTCCTTCCAGTATTTATCGGGAGCGAGTTTGCTGTCCTGCGTATAGTAAACGAGCATCCACGGGCGCACTTGCTCTTCGGGCGGCATTCTCGGCTCTTCGTGAAAGGCAGGCACTTTGGTCATCTGTATTCCGTAAAAGCCGTTCTTTTCCTTTTCAATCGGCGATGTCTGCCCGTGAAAGGTCTGCAAGCGCATACCGTAATCAAAGCCCGGCAGACTGAGCGGCTTAATATGATAGCGAACGAGTTGGATTGGAATATCGCGTTGGAATTGCAGTCGCTCGTAAGAAGTCAAATGATCGCCGCGCACTTCACGCCAGCGATATTCGATGATCGCGCCGGGTTCGACGCCGGGCATCGCAAACGATTTGGCCTTCGCCTTCAGACCGCTCAAACGAACGATGGTGCGCTCGAAGACATCGTCCTTTTTCAGTTCGACGATGGAGCCGTCCGGCTTGATGGTGCGGGCGGCGATGTCTTTGATTTTGGCGTCGCCGAAAAAAACGATGTCGATCTTGCTTTGCGATTCGCGCCCGCGCTCCGTGAAGACTTTGATCCGTATGTAGTGATTGAGCACCGTGCGCGGAGTGCCGCCGTCCGCTTCGTCCGCAACACTGACGTCCCAGAAAAGAGCTTCGGCATCGGCGTCCTTTTCAACGACGGGCGCTTTTAACGCAAGGTCTGCCGGATCGACGGGCCGCCACTCATCCCTTGAGGCGGCCAAAACAGGAAGCGAAAGAATAAAGCAGGCAAGCGAAAAACAAACGAAGATTTGGACGATCCTTGCAAAGAAACAAGGGAAACGAGGAACATTCATGAGAGTCGTGGCCTTTCACCAGATCACAGGCGCAAAAGCAGGAGCGAGGATCGTGGATGTAATGTTCGAGACTTTGAGGTTATCGAGACTGCGTGAAAACCCGAACCGCAGAGCGTAGGCGAGCGAACATTTTACGCTCAAACAAATCTTTCGCGCAAGAGTTTTCCGCACAGGAAGCCCAAGACATTGCGACTCTGCCATTAGCCCCGAAAATCCCGTCCTGACGATTCCGATGGAATAAAAAGCCCGTTTTGTTGCTATATGAACATAAGAAATGGTAACGAGGATAACGGGCGCCATAGAGCAGCGCGATTGAACGTGCGGCGCGTGTCGAGAAGAAGCTTGGTCGTCGGCGTGAAATTCGGTGCGTAAACGTACAGACGCAGCAGAAGTGTCGGGCTATTATTTCGTTTCCCTTAGTTCAGTTACAGAGTAATGGCAGACGGGTCAGGCGTGCGGCAGGCACTGACGCGGCGCGGTAGCATCTTCCCTACTATGTTGCAGTGACCTGACAACCGCCAGCAGTTGAAAGACAATCAGTCCGCGATTGTCCGGCAGCGGTTGACATAAATTGCGCTTGCGAGTTAGCCTTAAACGCTCAAAGCTCCCGAAAAGTATAACTTCAGCGGCGTGTGACGACGGCGGAAAGTTCACGATTCGTTCACATCAGCGAAGAAGTGTCTGTTGTGCGGAGTCCAGCATCCGCCGGGCGTTTTTGTAAGTGCGCGCGATATTCGGACAGCGACCTCCATAAAGTTCGGGATTCCGATTTTGCGGCAAGAATTTAGTAAACAAGGTAGAGGAGTAAAGCGATGAACAGCAGTAAGCAAGGGCAGCACCAATTCCGAAGCGGCACAGTAGAACAGGCGTCGCCAACCGCGTCCACAAAGACGGCGCAAAGCATTTCGCATCAATTGACGCAGGCACACGCAGTTTTTTCCAATCGTCCAGCAAACGCCTTGGACTTGATTTGCCTTTCGCATCTGCGATGGGATTTCGTTTACCAAAGACCGCAGCATTTACTGAGCCGCTGCGCGAAGGAGCGCCGCGTCTTCTTCATCGAAGAACCCATTTTCGGCAACGAAAGCGTGGTCTGGCTCGACGTGAGCCAGCGCGAGGACGGCGTTCGCGTCGCCGTGCCGCGCCTGCCTGAAACGTTCCGCGATGATGCGGCGAAAGTCGAAAGCGCCCAACAATCGCTTATCGATCAACTGATTCAAGACGAAGAGATAGACGATTATATTCTGTGGTACTACACGCCGATGGCGATGGCCTTCACCCGCCAGTTGCAGCCGCACGCCGTCGTTTATGACTGCATGGACGAGCTTTCCGCATTCAAGAATGCGCCGCGCGCTTTGAAGGAATGCGAAGCCGAACTTTTCCGGCGCGCAGACTTGGTCTTTACAGGCGGCCAGAGTCTTTACGAGGCCAAGCGCTCGCAGCACCCGCGTGTCTATGCTTTTCCGTCCAGCATCGACACGGCGCATTTCAAGGAAGCACGCGACATCGCGCACGACCCTGCCGACCAGCGGGAAATCCCGCATCCGCGCATGGGCTATTGCGGAGTCATCGACGAGCGGCTCGATCTGGAACTCATAGACGGCGCTGCCGAGGCGCGTCCCGATTGGCAGTTCGTAATGATCGGCCCCGTCGTTAAAATCGATCCTGCGACATTGCCGCGTCGCCCGAACATTCACTATCTCGGCGGCAAAAATTACAAGGAATTGCCCGCCTACCTGAGCGGCTGGGATGTGGCGCTGATGCCCTTCGCGCGCAATGAATCGACGCGCTTTATCAGCCCGACCAAGACACCGGAATACTTGGCTGCCGGAAAGCCCGTCGTTTCAACTTCGATACGCGACGTTGTACGTCCCTACGGTCAACAGCAAATGGTTCACATTGCCGATACGGTTACGGAGTTCGTCGCGGCGATTGAGACTGCGATGGGCGAAGACGCTTCTGAACGCATGCTGCGCGCTGACGCATTTCTCGGACAAAATTCGTGGAATAAGACTTGGACGCGCATGTCCCGTTTAATTGCTGAAGTGGTTGCAACACACCGCGCCCAACTGCAAAATACGGGCGCAAGTTCGACAGCGATGCCGCTTCGCGCGCGCGCCGCCGCAGCGGGCAGTTTTGCGACGGGCGATTGATTCGGGCGTTGATTAAAACACAGCAACCTCAAACCTCATTCAGGACGAACAAGGAAGAAGCAAAGATGTTTGATTATTTGATTGTCGGCGCGGGTTACGCCGGAAGCGTTTTGGCGGAACGGCTCGCTTGTGGCATGGACAAAAAGGTTTTAATCATAGACAAGCGCCCGCACATTGCTGGCAATGCCTACGATCATTACAACGACGCGGGCATTCTCGTTCACCGCTACGGCCCGCATATTTTCCACACCAACTCGCGCGATGTCTTCGAGTATTTGTCGCGCTTTACGGATTGGCGCACATACGAACACCGCGTGCTGGCGTCGGTTGACGGGCAACTTCTGCCGATTCCGATTAACCTAGACACCATCAATAAGCTTTACGGCTTGAACCTGACATCGTTCCAAGTCGAAGAGTTTTTCCAATCCGTCGCCGAGCCAATCGAGCGCGTGCGGACTTCGGAAGATGTCGTCGTCGGGCGCGTCGGGCGCGAGCTTTACGAAAAGTTTTTTCGCAATTACACGCGCAAGCAGTGGGGACTCGACCCGTCTGAATTAGACGCTTCGGTCACGTCGCGCGTGCCGACCAGAACCAACCGCGATGACCGTTATTTCACGGACTCGTATCAGGCGATGCCCTTGCACGGCTACACGCGCATGTTCGAAAACATGCTCGATCATCCGAACATCAAGATTATGCTCAACACGGATTACCGCGAAATCGCCGATGAAATTTCTTGCAAGGAAATGATTTACACGGGGCCTGTGGACGAATATTTCGATTACGTTTACGGCAAGCTGCCGTATCGTTCTCTGCACTTCAAACATGAAACACACGATCAGGAAAAGTTCCAGAGCGCGCCCGTCGTTAATTATCCGAACGAGCATCTTTACACGCGCGTCACGGAGTTCAAGTATCTGACGGGACAAGAACACGCGAAGACTTCCATCGTCTATGAATACCCGCAAGCGGAAGGCGATCCGTATTATCCCGTGCCGCAGCCGGAAAACGCCGAGCTTTACGCGAAATATAAAGCGCTGGCGGATAAGGCCGAAGGCGTTTACTTTGTCGGAAGGCTTGCCACATACAAATACTACAACATGGATCAGGTTGTTGCGCAGGCTCTCACGACTTACAAAAAGATTAACGGCAGCGGTGCGCGACGCACGGAGTTGGCAGGAATCGGCGCGTGAGATTCGACTATTCAACGCCTAAGATACCGCCGCATCGTTCGCGCGAGTAAACTAGCAGGGCAAACATTTTCAATCGAATTTTAAGGCGGCACGCTTCGCGGGTGCCGCCCTTTCTTTTCGCTCTAAATATCTTTCCACTTGAAATTATTGACTTAACCATGCTCTGTGCGTTACCTTACCGCATCGGCCAGCAGCACAAAAGAGCTTTATCAAATGTAGTTATCCGTGAATTTAGCGAACGCCGCTTTTGCGATTTTTTTACCGTTCGCTAAATCCATAATCGGTTTGGAATGCGTAATTTCTACCGAAATCATACTCCTCAGATTTGTTCACAAACCTTTCTGCGCGCTTTTTCAAATTTCGCTGAAGCGTTGCGGGAAACAGCTTTTGTTTTAATCAGAAGAAACGGCGGCACACGGTCTTCCCGGCTTTTTTTGTGCCTGCTACGCGAAATTTAACTTTTGCCTTTGATGGAGGTCAGGTACATGTCAAACAACATCAGGCCGGGCGAAGTGGAAACACCTGTTTCCGATGCCCCGACCACAGCCAATAACAGCAGGCGCGCATTTCTTGTTCGCACCGGCTGGGCAACCGCCGCGATGCTCGCGCTCGGCAGCATCGGCGTCGCCAAGGGACGCGACAATTACAATGGTTTCGATCTCTTGATCCAAAAATCTACGGGCGGAACCGTCGATTTAGGCTCCGGCGATTTCGGAGTATTGAATTACGCCTATGCCCTCGAGCAACTCGAAGCGGCCTTTTATACGCAGGCCGTCAGCAGCCCATATTCAGGCATGACGACGGACGAGCGCAACATCTTGACGAGCATCCGCGATCACGAAGTAGTCCACCGCGAGTTCTTCAAAACGGCGCTCGGCAAAAAAGCGATCCCCGGTCTTCAGCCTAATTTCAGCGCGATCAATTTCGGCAGCCGCGACAGCGTGCTTACGACCGCGAGGACTTTTGAAGACCTCGGCGTATCGGCCTACAACGGAGCCGGACAGTTGCTGAAGAGCGCGGCATTTCTGCTGATCGCAGGCAAGATCGTGTCCGTCGAAGCGCGCCACGCCGCCATCCTGCGCGATCTGATTCAGCCGAACTCTGCTGCCTTCGCCGGTGATGATGTCGTCAATGCGCAAGGATTGGATGCTGCGCGACTGCCAGCGGAAGTTCTGCCGCTCGCCGCGCCGTTCATCTCGACACCCGTCACGGCCACCAAACTGCCCGCGCCGAAAGCTTAAGGGAGGAAACTAAAATGGAAGAAAATAAACCTTTGCTAGAGGGAATCGATCCCGAAATCATCACGCACATGACCTCCCGCCGCGACACGCTTTTGAAGGCGACGGCGCTGGTCGGCGCGATTGCCACCGCTCCCATTGCCTTCGGCGCGCTCGCCGGAACAGCCTTCGGACAGGGCGCGAGCCTTCCCGGTAAAATCGCTGACGTGCTCAACTTCGCGCTCACGCTCGAACGGCTCGAAGACGAATTTTATCGCACAGGTCTTTCAAGCTCCGGCTTGATCCCTGCGGAAACACAGGCGGTCTTTCAACAAATCAGCAAACACGAAACGGCGCATGTCGCGCTGCTTTCCTCTGTGCTCGGAGCCAAAGCCGGGCCGAAGCCGACCTTCGATTTCACGGCGGGCGGCGCGTTTGCAGATGTCTTTTCCAACTACCAGACGTTTCTCGCCGTGTCGCAGGCACTTGAAGACACGGGCGTGCGCGCCTACAAGGGTCAGGCCGGAAATCTCAAATCGAACGGAAAGATTCTGACGACGGCCTTGCAGATTCACTCCGTCGAAGCGCGCCACGCGGCTGAAGTTCGCCGCATTCGCGGACAAAACGGCTGGATCACGGGCGACTCGCGCGGCAATCTGCCCGCGCCGACGCAGGCAGTCTATGCTGGCGAAGGCAACACGACGCAGGGCGGCGCTAGTCTCTCCGGACTCGCAGGCGTGTCGAGCGGCGCGGTGTCGGAATCCTTTGACGAGCCTTTGACGAAAGCCGAAGTGCTCGCCATCGCTGGCCTCTTCATCGCAAAACCGGCAACGGCGTCAGGTAAGATGGAGAAGATGGATAAGGACAAAGACAAGAAAGATAAAATGGAGAAGAAGGACAAGGACAAAAAGGACAAACCGAAGTATTAGTCCTTCGTAGCCTTTCGAGAGGCCGCGCACGCAACACGAGTCCCGCATATCAAACGCGCTTTTTCCGCTCTAGCAGAGAAAGCGCGCCGGGACGAAAAGTTGCGGGCGCGGTCTCTTTTTATTTTGCGGGAAGGATGATTAAATCAAGATTGAGTCAATTGTGTTTTAAGGCGTAAAGGTTAGAAAAGCGGGCGCTGGACAATACTTGTTCGGCAACAGGTTGAATGGTACTATAGTTAGATTAAAAGCATATACTGAAAAAGCATTTGACTTTTTCGGCTCTCGTGTTAGGTTCATATTGAACAAAGTTTTTCTGCTCACCGCCATGATCCAATTGAAGTTAAAATATTTAGATTATAGTTCCTCTAAAGAAGAGATACTCACATGCACTCACGAATATTCTCATTAACTGTTGTTTCCGGCATTCTCGTTCTTAGTATTGTCGTGTATGGACTTCTGGTGAAAGCCCAGCAAGCAGGCTCGCCAAACATCTATCTCGGTGGAGCGGTTTTCGTTCCTAGCAGTCTTACAAGAACAGGAACATCTACTCTTACAGTGTCTGTAGCAACTACACCGGCTGTTCCATCAACTGGCGCAAATGGTAGTGGACATATAAGAGCAGTGATTCAAATAAGTGAAAACAATAATGTTGGTGGTATTTCGTACTCTATAACGCCTTCGCAAATACAAAGTGTTGATCTCGCGGGTGCTGGTAGGTCAAGCAATGGGGAGTTTGCCTTTACGATAGATTCCCAAAACACAAAAAGTGGGACTATTGCATATAAAGCTATGTTGATACGGCTGGAGAATGCACCGACTGGCGTAACATCAATTGCACCAGCACAGTTAGATGCCACCTTAACCATAGCAGCACCATCTCCCTCTCCAACGCCGACACCGACTCCTAGCGGCGGCGGTTGTGTACCCTTTGAGTGTGACCCAAATATTGAAAGATGGAATCAATATCTATGCGATTGTGTTCCTACTAATTCACCTATTCTAATAGATTTGTCCGGTAATGGCTTCAATTTGACGAATGCTGCAAACGGCATTGATTTTGATCTGGATAGTGATGGCATTGCAAGGGAAAGATTAGCATGGACGGCTGTCGGGGCTGACAACGCCTTCTTGTTTCTTGACCGGAATGAAAACGGAAGTGTAGATAATGGTATTGAGTTGTTTGGCAACTACACACCACAACCGCAGCCACCATCAGGCATTCCCCTCAATGGCTTTAATGCCCTTGCTATGTACGACAAACCATTGAACGGTGGCAACAGTGACGGCATAATTGACAATAGGGATGTTATCTTCTCTCAATTACGGTTGTGGCGGGACATCAACCATAATGGTATCTCAGAGCCAAGCGAGATATATAGGTTACCGGAACTCGGTATCGAATCAATCTCGCTGGATTACCATGAGTCAAAGCGAAAAGATCAGTACGGCAACCTGTTCCGGTATCGCGCTAAGGTTTACGGAACGAATCATAAGGACATCGGGCGGTGGGCGTATGATGTGTTTCTTGTGCGTGCCCCTGATGTTCCATAGTTATCAAAGTAAGCACAGTATAGGTAGACTGAAACCGCCCGCGAATATGTGACAGACATATGGGCGGTTTCTTTTACAATTTATTCATAAGACGAGATGGATAATACCTATCTTGTATTTTAAGCTGTTGCCGAACAAGTCATTCGACCGGACTGCTCGACTGCGTGCCTCTCAAGAACATTTGCTTTGGTTTGCTTGAATGCTGCGCGCTCGCAGTGGGTCAATTCCGGCGTTGGGCGTCTTGTAGTGTGTAGCATGTTGCGAACGGAGAAAAGCAAATGGAACACGATCAACCAACTTGCAGCTTTTGTGATAAAACCAAAGATGAAGTCGGCAAACTTGTACCCGGACGTGCTGGCGTTTACATCTGTGGCGGATGTACAGAGGAAAGCTCGCGCGCGCTGCTTGAACCTTCTGACAGCTACGGCCATATTTTTCAGAGGAGCATGCAAAGTTCAGCCTGTTGCATCTTCTGTGGAAGAGATCAGAGGCAGGTATGGCAGCTTCTGACAGGCTACGGTGTCAACGTATGCAGCAGATGTATCGAGATAGCTAACGTGATACTTGGTGATGACGATGCAGCCAACGAAATTCATAGACCACGAGCGGCAGAGTTGAATAGCTTGAACAAGGCGTACTCGTGGGATGTGTCTAGCGGCAGATGGTTCATCAGCGTAGAGAGCGGATTCTTGAGCAAATTTGCAAAGCTATTTGCACGTTAACGTCTCAGCGCCGCCCAACAAGCGGTTCGAGCTGACTGTTTAAGAGCGGAGCGATTAAACAGTCAGCTCAACCCCAGCGTTCTACGCGTTTCTCGTCGCGCGGCGATCAGTTGATTGCAATGAAACGATCACGCTTCTCGCGGCCTGACCCGAAAGACGCAGTTTGCGTTTGTCTATTTCGAGATTCAAGTCTCCGCCGAACAATTCCCGTTTCGTCAATCGAATAATCGTTCCGGGCAGTAAACCGCTCGCTGATAAATGCCGCAAGAGTTCTGCGTCTGAAGCGCGCAGCCGCTCGATGCGCAAGGACGCGGGCGCTTCGATGTCCGACAGCGGTTGACCGTGCGAAGAAACAATTTGCCCGTCGCGCGTCGGGATCGGGCTACCGTGCGGGCAACAGTCCGGGCTGCCGAGCAGCGCGTCTATGCGCCTCTCGAACTCGTCGGAAATGTGATGCTCCAAACGCTCCGCTTCATCATGCACGGATTCGAGCGCGTAGCCGAGGAGTTGCGCCAGAAAAAGTTCCAGCAGGCGATGGCGACGAATCGTTTTGAGCGCGATTCGTCGTCCCTTTTTCGTTAAGCACACACCGTGATAAGGCGTGTGCGCGACAAGCGACAGCTTCTCCAGATGCTTGAGCATTTTCGAGATCGCGGGCGGGCTGACGCCGAGCGCTTCAGCCAGATCACCCGTGCTCGCCTCGCGCTCCGCACGCGCTTCGGAAAGACTGAAGACCGCCTTCAGATAGTCCTCTGTTGACTGCGTGACTTGCTTATTGCTTCCACTCGTTACGACCATCAACTCTTTTTCCTTTACCAACTCGTTTCAGCGATTAAAGCGGTGCGTTCTTCAAAGGCTAAAAGCCGTTTTATCAGACTTGCCGCCCGCGCTTCAAGTCGAGGCGGATAATTCTCCTTGACTTTTACCACATCTCACCTGAAAATGCACCGTAGTTAAAAATAAAAGTATCGCTGCTTAAACTTTTATTTTGCTACCCGAGAAGCAAGCGAGTAATTCTTAATATCAGATCAGGATTCGAGATGTCAATAATCATGCGTTCTCTTTTCTTTATTCTCTTTCTGTCGTGCGCCTTTCCAACTTTCGCTCAACAGCCGCCGCAGAAAGAGCCTGCGGCTATTCAGGATAACAGCTTCCTGATTGAAGAAGCATACAATCAGGAAGCTGGCATTGTGCAGCACATCAACACTTTCATGCGGCTGCGCGGCGGCGATTGGGTTTATACCTTTACGCAGGAATTGCCGGTCAAAAGCATAAAGCACCAGTTGAGCTACACGCTTGTCGCGCAAAAAGCGGGGAGCGCTCCCGACGGCGGCAGGGGGCTTGGCGACATACTCTTAAATTACCGCTACCAATTGATCGGCGACGGCAACGCGAAAGTGGCTGTGTCTCCACGCTTCTCTGTGCTGCTGCCGACGGGCAACGCGAGAAAGGGCTTGGGGCGGGCGCTCCCGGCGTTCAACTGAATTTGCCTGTGAGCGTCGTGCTCTCCAGACATTTCGTCACGCATTGGAATGCGGGCGCAACCCATACGCGCGCGGCTAAAAATGCGCTCGGTGAAAAGGCTAATACGACAGGCTACAATCTCGGACAGAGCGTCGTCTGGCTCGCCCGCCCGCGTTTCAATGCGTTGTTAGAAGCGGCATGGAACAGTTCCGAAACGGTAACCGGCAATCAACAAAAGACGCGCGACAACACGCTGTTTATCAATCCCGGCGTTCGTTGTGCGCACAACTTTCATAGTGGCTTGCAGATTGTTCCCGGCGTTTCCGTCCCGCTCGGCGTCGGGACGAACAGGGGCGAGCGTGCTATTTTCTTCTACTTGAGCTTTGAACATCCCTTCCAGAAACGATCCGAGTAAATGGACGGGAAAGCGATTATTATTTTACGCAGTTGCGATACGGAAACAGGTCTTTAGATGATAAACAGAAACAGTGATTTGAGAGTAGTACCGGCGGACGGATGGCGGCGCGCGGCGACGCACGCGAGTTTGCCGGAAGTCAACGCCTCGATGCCCGTGCCGCATGGCTTGGGCTTCTGGCGTAAGATGCTCGCTTTTTCAGGCCCCGGCTATCTCATCGCCGTCGGTTACATGGACCCGGGCAACTGGGCGACTGATCTTGCGGGCGGCGCGCGTTTTAATTACCAGCTACTCTCCGTCATCATGATTTCAAATTTGATGGCAGTCTTGCTGCAAAGCTTCGCGCTGCGATTAGGTATCGTCACAGGGCGCGATCTGGCGCAGGCGTGCCGCGACCATTTTCACCCGAAAGTTTCGTTCGTGTTATGGATTTTGTGCGAGGTGGCAATCATCGCGTGCGACTTGGCGGAAGTCATCGGTTCGGCGATTGCGCTCAATCTGTTGTTTGGCATTCCGCTCATCTACGGCGTGCTGCTGACGGGCTTCGACGTGATGATTCTGCTGCTGCTGCAAAATCGCGGCTTCCGTTGGCTTGAAGCCGTCGTCATCACGCTCGTGGCAACCGTCGGCGTCTGCTTCGCGCTGGAAATAATTTTCTC
>JAABUK010004837.1_pt1 | contig 21568 bp, 25 predicted proteins | sample 5559141 | NCBI WGS metagenome assembly JAABUK01 (sample SAMN10711869, study PRJNA513367) | rock metagenome | isolation source: Antarctica rocks | place: Antarctica: Victoria Land, Pudding Butte nord | collected 2016-01-03
GTGTTGTTGGTTGGCTGCTCGCCAGATAGGAAAGTATAATACCAACCAACGAAACTATTGGTTGGATAAGGCACGATTGCACCACCCCCGGGAGCAGTCGATGCGCTGTACAACAGCCCTGTCCCAATAGTACCTGCCTTGTCATTAACAGTGGGATCGTTTCCTAGTTGTGGCACGTATCTGTTACCATTGGCATCCGAATCGAAACCACCCATAACAGCTGTCACTTGTGAATCGTAGTTCTGAGGCCTTAGTGTGCCGATGATTCCATTGAGACTCTCTGTACCAATAGTGAATTGTTGGTTGACGTTCTGTGTGGTAGTGTTACCCTCGAATCCTGACCAATTGTAGAAGGGGATGACCAATGGGTTGCTTGTTGACTCACGCCATAATTTACGCTTTATAAGGCTGACAAGCGTTGCTCATCCGCAACGTTCAAAAGACGAATGAGCTCCGGGGTCTGCCCCTTCGGGGCTGACCCCTCCGTAAGTGTGGTGTGGTAGGGTTTAGGCTAGGGTTTTTGAATTCACCATCAGGGTTGGAAAGACGGTCAGGATCCTGGAAAACGTTGCTATAGATTTCACAGGTATTATTCATGGTACAGTGGATTACATTACACATTTTCTCTAGAGTTTCTCTATGTTTTGTCTATGCTTATAATCCACTATACTATACTTTAAATTAGTAGTAAAATATATAGAGTAGATTCCAGAGAAAACAAAGAGTTTTGCCGGCCGGATGGTGAATTCACAAACACACCCCCCCCCCTTGCTTTGCGTGCTTTGCTCTCGAACGACGTCGGTTACGTAATGTACCATGTCTGTCCGGATGTGCGTATGTCTGAAGAGTTTGAGGCCTAACTCCGTATAAAAAAAGTTTTCGGACCGGCATGGTGGAACATTCGAGCGTTACATGGAATCTAAATCGACGTTTTAGAGTTCAGCGTCTTCTTCTTCGTCATACGCAGATTCATCGGTAGTCATCCAGCTTGTTCTCTTCAACAGGTACGTGCAACCTTCTATGGAAGGGAAGACTAACAAGTATCTAGAGGCACCCCCAAGCCTGATCCTCTGTATTTTGATTCCCATGTCTAGAAAGTTCCTCTTAAGCTCTGCAGAGTCGAAGCGCACCCAAGACTGACCCTGGAAGTGTTTCGCAACACATTTCGCCACGTGTTCCAATGGCAGCACGCACTTAGGAGACCTAGCCATGCCTTTGTTGGTGCCGTCATCCAGGACCAGGGCTTCCTCTAAGGGGTCCCCAACCAGGTTTAGGAGCGATGGAGGGATTCTGCCATGCGACTTAAACGTCATCTTGGCCTTGTCGTTCTCCCAGGCTGCCCTCTCCGTGAAATCGTCCACATCAGCAGGCACGTGGGCTGCAACTGTGGGTTTATCCATGATGACTGAATTGAGCCATCTGGCAGCAGCAGGGCACTGCTCTGAGGCCTGGGCCGCTTTTGCAGCTGTCATAGGGGCGTTCTTGTCGAAACGTCATGTGTCCACGCACGTCCTAAGGTACTGAAAAAAGAGCTCTCGAACCTGTGGGCTGTGGACCAGGTCGCATAGCAGATCCCAATGGTCCTTGTCGTAATGCATTTTGGTGGTGTAATAGATAGCGTAACGCCTGCAGTCTGCGGAGACTATGAGAGCCTTCATGTGGTTGCTAGCTCCTATGTAGTTGTGGTAGCTGTTGAGATTCTGAGGCTCGTGGAATTTCTTCTCACAGCGATATGTGGTCTCGGTGATCAGGGGCTTGAACTTGTCTGCCTCCTCCTTCTTGCTGCTGTGGAAACCCTCGTTTGCAGGCATTAGTAATCGGTCAATACTGCATTTACATTCAGAAAGAGCACGTGCATTTTTTATGGCCTACCTATGAACACCAGAGACTTGAACATCATATCGCTGTTGAACTTCCCCGTGACAGAATCGAAGTTGGTGGCATGCAACCCCAGACCCTCGAACATCTTGACCATCAGCCCTGCCAGTATGATCCCCTTGCCAGACCCCTGAGGCCCTATGAAGAATGGCATCCACCCTGTCTTCTTGTTGGGGTGCTTGACGACGTGGGCTAGCCACTTCATGAAAGACAGGTAGTCTGTCTGATCCCCTGAGACTAAGCTTTGCTGGATGTGGTCTAACAGGGGCTGGATGGTGTCTATCTCGCTGGTGGTGGGCTTCATGTAAGGGAGGCTGAGAAGGGGCATCGCGTTGGCACATAGATTGAAGTGTTTTGCAGGTACGTCTGACTCGAACGGCTCTGCGCAAAACTGATCTAGCGTTGCCGACTCCATCCTGTAGGTGCTGCTCTCCCATAACTTGAATGCCCACTCGAATGGCTTCACGTGGTCCCCCAGCTCCTTCCTGTTGAACGTCCTGAAGTCCAGCATCTCACCGTCAGGCCCTAACGTTCGCTGTATGTACATGGACTGCTCCTTGATGAACACGAAGAAGTGGGTCATGTAACCCGCTATGGTGTCCTCGAATCTGACAAATCAATCCTGATCAGGAATGTTTTGTTGCTTGGCTGACAGAGTCCTGCCGTGCAATGCGTCTGAAGCCAGATAACATCAAGCTGCTGTCACAATGCATGGCGTCATGAGTCATGACTGATCAGGATCATGTGCTCCTGGGCTGCTTACAGCTGTTGTGATCAGCTTGTGAGATGTTGAGTCTGCCGATGTGCCATCGCGCGTACGAATGCAAATCTCCAACCGGTGCAGACATGTTTGACGCAGCAGTGTTGGCTCACTGGTCAACACAGGCTGCCACCAGGTCACGCATTTCCGTAAAACGCGACAGCCAGAGCTGACCCAGCGTGCATTATGGATCCGCTAGACATAGAGCAAAGCCGCGCATTTGAACAGCCTTTACAGCAGAGTGATTGGGACATGTTCAACTTGCTGTACAGCAACCCGGACGTTGACATACAAGTCCCACCTGCTTCAGAGTCAGTAGTCAACACTTTGGGATCCGGCACTGATGTGGCATCTCAACAAAGCTATGCAGTGCAAGAACAGGTTCGTACCAGCACTGCGATTTTGGCCAACACATCAGCTGCAGCATTGCCATGGCCCACACAAAGCCCTCTGACTTTGCATACGGCCACAAAATGACGGTTATGCTCCTGTGTCTGCATCAATTGACCTGACGTATGCTTGTTCAGGAGCAGGTTGACGATGTCGAACAACAACTTGCACATACCATGGCAGAGCTTGCACAGCTACGGCTTCGTGAGCAACAGCTGGAAGCCAAGAATCACTTGCTAGAGAAAGTTGCGCTCTTGAATAGCAAGCAAAAGGCTTCACGCGCAAGCTCTCTGGTGAGAAACAGATGTACTTTATTCCAGGGAGTCAATTCCCAATTTCATGAGTTCCAAATGCTGGAACACAATGTTGGCGCATCTATATTGCAAATGCAGGAGCATTGGCATGATAAGAAGCATTCCCAAAAATGTGGCATGTCTTGCATCATGTTTGTCAGCATGCCGGGTGAGTTCAATTGCCCAGACCTAGCTAGTTTGGTGAGCACACACAGGATCTAGAAGTCTCATCATTGGCATATCTCAGACACATATTTTGACAGGCCAGTTGGCTTGCTTTAAATGGAGGCGCTGATGCTGCATGCTTTTGACACACCACGCACATTGATAGCTCAAGGTCTGTGAAATGCGGGCACTGCAGCATGTGTCATCCATGTAGCCTGAGTAGCTGTATCATCCTTGCTGCACTTCTTCCCTACAAGCATGTGCAAGCATGGCTGGGTTGCATGTCTGAGCTTTGTTTGGATTGGGCTCAATACGCCTCAAAAGAGAACTCCCTTTGGCCATCCATGGCTTCGTGATGGTCATTGCCATGGTTTTATTGTTGCTGTTGCTGCTGCTGCTGCTGCTGCTGCTGCTGCTAGGTTGTGACACAAAACAACAACATGGTAATGTCTGAGATGCAGGACCCAAGCTGTGAAGAGATGTTTGCTCCTTACCACCCAAGCGCCTCTGAACCCAACTTGACAGTCTCCTTGTGGAATCAAAGACACAGTGTCAGCGTTCGGGACATCAGTCAACTAACCGTTGCGCAGTTCTCATCTATTTGGACGGTGAGCCTCTGCCAGTTTGGTTCAGCTTCTGTCAGCTTCTGCTGCCTTGACTGTCTGTGCAAGTGTGCTGCACTTTGCTGCTTGCTGCTGTGCAGCCTGCTGCTATGACTGTTTTGACCTAGGTATCAAGACTTATGTGTAAGTGGGGACTCGTGAGCATCTGCATTTGGTACAAACCCACTTGCTGTGCATGGGTTCCAGAGCATGTACCTGTCGCTATGTGTGTGTATGCAACATGGTGGTTTGCATTCAGACATATGCATGCTGCTGTGCCACCTTGACAACATACTGACTTGAAACAGCCCTGAGACAAAAGTTTAAACCAACAAAGAAATCGTAAAAGTTTACTTTTAAAGTAAAGAAATGTGATTTGAAATCTGACATTCCTGTAAGCTCACTCGTCCCTGTGCTCGACAACTAAAATTTGCTGAATCATCTGCATGCCTAGATTTGTGCTGTATCACTTCTTGCTCAGAGCCATTCAAACATTTCATGTTGCATGACCACTACATACAAGAGCAGCTTTGTCAAGCATAGCATCGTGGCCACCAGTGTTATGTCATGTTGCATTTCTCGTGATATACAACTGAGGCTGAGATGCAGTTTCAGCTTGTTTCTGTGCATCAGTTCGCACTTGATGTAGTCATGTTTCAGCACCTTAGCATGGGACTTGCTTCATAATCCCACATTGCCAGAGTCCCAAGTACACCTGGCAACCCAAGTGGGCCTCACACGCACTTCACGTGGCGAAATCAGTTACTGAGATGCATGGTCTTACTGTAAGGACCGTTACTTACAGGAATACATGCGTGAGATAGGCGGACACTTGTTGCACCTCAGAGACGAGCAGAGGATGTGTGCCTTGGCATTGGAGGGTACCAAGTTTATGTGTTGTGTGTGCGTGGTCAACCCTGCAGCATTGCTGGCAGGCATGCAAGGCTTGATAGACAAGGACTTAGCCAAGACGCAACCCATTGACACTGCATATTACCAAAAAAGCCTGGTGGGTTTTGATCATCTCCTCATGCAGAGATGATCAGCAGTCTAACTGCTGCTGCAGATAAATGCATGTGCCACTTTTGTCCATGTGTGTGGATGCCCTTGTAACATGATTGGCAGGTCTGCTGAGGCTGTAGCATGCCACTCACATGTTGTTGCGTCTGACAGTTGTATGTGCAGCTTCGCATGCATCTTGTGCAGATCAGCATTGCATATGCAGCAACTATGAGCTTTTCCAGCTTTGGAGTGCACTACTTGCAATCCGGCTATGAGCTTGCCACAAGATGCACATACATACTTGACAGCTAGTTGATGCTAGCACACAACACTAGCTTTAGTCATAACCGGTTGCATTTATTAGGCACCTAGCAAAGGTCAGCTAGCACACCTGCAACCCTCATTGTCACTACTTGACAGCTGTCACAGAAGCAACATCAGTACCCACATCAAGCGTGTCTGTGGCAATTCGAGTCTTGCTACAATGTTAGACTGCAAAGCGTACACGCTTTCAAGCGCAGTGGCAAGCTTGCTACAGTGTCTGTCTGCAAAGCATACAAAGCGTACACTTGAGAAACGCAGCTGCAACCTTGCAGAAGCCGGCAGACCTCTCAGAGCAACAAGTGGAAGATCTGTTGTTCCTTCGGCGGCTGTACATTCACCGCAAGGGGGCACTAAGCCTCAAGCGAGAGGCGCTGATGAGTAAACCATATTCAAGCGGCAGTACTCTTCATCCACAGCAGGAGCTGGACCATGTGGCTAAGCTGGCAGCTGCCCTAAAGGAAGTAGCCATGCAGGACTGCAAGGCGTTTCATCTTGTGGCACATGCAATGTGCCGAGGGGTGAGTCATCTGTCTGTGTGAGGTGTGTGAGAGGCCATGGTGTCCTTGTGCATGTGTGTTGCATGCGCTCATCAGTGGCCAAGGGTTGCATGAGCAAAAGTAGTCATGTGTACTTGCTGATGACGTGTACTTGTTCATCACCTAGCTTGAGAGGCCTTGTTGGGGTGGCACCTGTGGCTCTGTGCGCATGTTCATGCTGGACAAAGATGTTGCAGCAAGCACAGCAGTGCTCTCCTAGCTGAGCTAGCAGCTGCCATGAGGTCACTTGCCTTGTTATACGCTATACACCTCTAGCCCGACCTGTCACGACCCCAGGGACCCTGGGGATCTACTTGCTTGGGTCAACTGTCAGCATGTTAATTCCGTACGTCTGCTAAGACCAAAGTGTCCACATGCAATAACATGGCTGCAGACCAAATGTCTGCAGTGCCATATAGCAAATGACCTGCTCCCCCCCCCGCCCCCCGTGATCAATGCAATGGCCATGCTGCAGGTCTTATCTGCCAAGCAAGTGGGCATATGGCAGCTTCATATGTACCCATACATCTCAAGTATTGAAACAACATTGGATGCCTTGGCAACAGAACGAGGTGCAGCCAGCAAGCAGGACATTGCATCTGAGGTCACTGCCGACTCCATGACAGAGGAATGGGAAGCCTTTGAGAAGTATGTGGACTATGTGGTTGCACATGATCCCCATGCATATGTGCCAATACTTGACCATAACACCAGGAGCAGTGGAGCCAGCAGCCTCCCAGGAGGAGCAGCAACAGCTGGTACTGTTCGCAAAGTTGGTATGTACTGACAAATGCAACATGGGCATGCACTGGCCCAGTCCAGGGTTGCACAACTCCTCTTTGGATTGCCCCGCTTTAGTGTGTTGTCAGACATGTCTGCAGTACAGTGAAGCAGCTATTGTCTGATATGCAGTGACTGTAACAACATCATTTGGTTGTCCTCTGGGTGTAGTTTTGGTGATCACGTTTGTAGTGTACAACAGGTGGATGATTAGGTTTTACTACTGCTGCAATATAATGATAGACCAGTCTAGGCTCAAGGTATTTGATTGCCAAATGCGTTGAAGTTGAGATAGGATGTGATGTTTGCAATCTTAGGCTGCAAGTTGTTGGCTTCAAGCCGTATTCAGTTGTCACCATAGGCATCTGTCCATTTGATGAAGGCTCTACAGTGTCATGAGTTGAAAAGCTAGTCTGTGCACAGCAGAGTTGCTGGTTGCAGACAGTAGAGCCGCACACATCTTGCTGCCTTGGTCGCGTTCTGCTGGTTTACAGCTGCACTTGTGACATTTATGGCAGGGAGTTGCAACAACTGTTGCTTTGTAGTTGTTTATGGCATGATGTGCTGTTCAAAGATAGCAATGCTGGCGACACCCAACCTTGTGCTAGACGGACTTGTTTGCAAGACTGCTCTCTTTTCACGTTATGTACTGCAATGCCATTCACTATGTTGGTATGATGCACAATGCAGAAATGTATCATGCATGAGTGACAGCACATGTAATAGTGTTGCAAACAACTGGCAATCAAACCCCTGTTAGACACAGCTTTGACTGTTGAGATCACAATTTTGACTATCACAGCCTCTCTGGGAATTGCACTTCTGGTCTGCAAGTGTTCGCAAGTCTGTTTGGTGAGGGCTTCGTGACCAGAAAGGCCCCCCGAGAGGCATCTCTGGTTAGCTGTGACTGACGCAGGAGCCATGTCTGCTAGCAATGTAGATTCCAGCAGGCTTTCATGTCTGCGGTGACTCAACAATGCTTCGCTATTTGCCAATTACAAATCAATTTTGTTACCATACAACATAGGGTACAATTGGGTAAAATCGAGAAATATGCAATGAGCTGACAATTCAACGAACCCAATTTGCAGACAGCAGAACGCTGGAGTGGAAAACAATAGTACTGTTGATGTTGCAAAGCAGAAGCCAACAGTCTACAAAAAATTAGCCCTATTTTGCAATTGCCACAGAAGGACTGGTTGCTCATTGTATCATGCTGCTGATCATTACGTCTCTATATGTGCAATGGTATAATTGTTTGGCAGCAATATGTTCTGACCACTTGATGATCTGCACCAGAAAGAACCAGAGTTGACTGGAGTGTAGCAATAAGTGAATGCCAACCTCTGCTGAAGGATTGCTGCCTGGGTGTAGAGCAGACATGACATCACGAGGGACTGCAATGCACAAAACAGACAATCTACCACATGCACAGGTTGTGCTGAACACCTGAATGCTGAGCTCACCTACTGTGGTGTGTCACCTTCATATTGTCTTGAGTATCATGGCAGTAGCAGTCATGTTACTGCACATTTTGACAAGATTCAGTTACATGTGGACTGAAATTGAGAAGTCAATAAGACTAGAAAGCTGAAGTCAAATAACCAAAGCAAACACGTGTCTGCTAGACAATTCTGCACAAGCATAAGAACTCTGTACTATGGAAGCACAACACCTGAATAATTTCGCAAAGCTGTCACCGTAACACAACATACAGACTCAGAAAAAAGATCAGCCAAAGAAGAAACACCCTGCATTTGCAGCAAACCTCATCCATTGCGACAAGATTCATTTCGAAACAACTCAGCACTTGAGCTTGCAAACACATCCCAGCATCACGCAACTCCTGACGCCGATCAGCCACAGCACATACCATCAGACTCTGAGACACCAGCCCTGCTGGTAGCAGGTTGCAGCAACAGCCTCCATTGCAAATTGACTCCTTGAGGGTGAGCCCTTGACAGGGGAAACTTTGGTTGGCTCTTTGGCAATGCTAGGAGAAGAGTGGCCCATGCCTTGCAGCACTTGATTGATTGCCATGTCTAGCGAGTTGAGTTGCCTGGCAGACCCTCTGTCCAAGCTGTTCAGGCGGACAGATGCTGCATGCTCAAAGTGTTGGCTGGCTTCCATGGCACGAGAAGCCCTTTCCAGGACCTGTAGCATCAGCAATTGCATAGTCAGCAAGGAGAGGAAATTGCAGAGGCACAGGTATGGGCCCAGATACAAAGACATAAACAGAAATATGGACATTCAGACAGACACACACAAGCCGCCAAAAAGGACAAGAGCTTGACAAATGATGAGGTCACTCTCTGCATGTCCAGTGTACAAGGTGAGCAAGACATCCTAGCACAAACAGCATTAACCCAAGCCAGCAACGAGATGGCTGCATGCAGCAGTGGAGAAAGACATCCTAGCATACATAGCGCAAAGTTGCGTTGACAGTGAGGTGCAACAATGCTTTTTCACAAAAAGAGGCCGAGCACAGACAGCTGATCTGAGTCAACGCTCACGCCACACAAGCAAAGACCTCCAGCACAGACAGCACTCACCTGAGCCATGGATGAGGTGGCACAGTTCCTGTCCTGCTTACTGCACTCTAGCATATGAGAGGGTGCCCTTTGCAGCCCAGGCCCATGCCTTTCAAGCATGTGGGAGGCCACTCTGGCCATTGGATATGCTGCTGCTTTTACAGGCCCCACTTCCACCAGCTGTGACAGCGACCTGCAATCACAAGGCATCAAATCGGTCACACAAAACATACTGCAATCCAGCACAGCACAGTACAACACAGCAACAGCGTAAGACAGCCATTCAGAGACAACACCATATCCAGTGACTTGCCGCCTTGACCAGCACAGCATGCACAGCACAGCACCTAATCTTGACTAAATGCTGATGGATTTTTGGCACAAGCTTGGCATTGAAAGCTTTTGCTAGGGGCCACAGCACGTGATCGGCTACAGCCGTTGATAACATCTTGTCCTGCAAACAAGTCTTTGTCTGAGTTTGCACCGTCGACCGATATGCTGAGATTTTAAGCATCACCACTAGTAGCCCGTTGCAGCATAGCACAGCATGGCACAGCACAGCACAGCATGACCAAATCCAGTACAGCATGGCACTGTACAGCATGCCAGAGCACAGCACAGCATGGCACGGCATGGCCAAACATAGCACAGCACATCATGCTACAACATGGCATACAACAGCACAGCATGACCAAACATAGCACAGCACAGCACAGCACAGCACAGAAGTTGCCAACTGAACACAGGCAAACAATAAGCCAAGTGTAACATCACAAGTACTGTTCACCCAACACATGACAGACACGTCTGCAATCCAGAGGTAGCTTACCTGACGGTTTCACTGGCCCCAAGCTAGTGCTACGGCCACCTTCTCAATCTTGGCAAGCGGCCAAAGCTACTGCCATAACAACCCCTGTCCTGCAGACACATCATTGCCTAAGCTTTGTGTTGTCAACATCATGCAGGAAGACACTGCAGTATGTCATTGTGGTGCGAAGCACCGTTTCACTGCATATGCATAAAACGGTTTGTGCGGTTAGCATTCAAAAGCTGCTGCAGTGCCAAACAACCAGTTGAGGGTGCACACAGGTGGCACTAACAGTGATGCTGACAGTAAGACACGTTGGGAAGCCACAACACATGACAGCAAATTGCAAGTTGGTACAGCACCGGCTCTGGACAGCACAGCACAGCATAACACAGCTCAGATACAGCCCAGCATATTGGAGTACAGCACAACTATACCACACAGCAAAAGGTACCATTGCGCAGCCCAGAAAAGCACAGTGTAACAGAGCACAGTAACTACAAGCACACACAGCACAGCACAGATGGTGCTCTACAGGACTGCACCAGCACAATGTAACATGTATGGAAGCATAAGGGTGAATCAAAGCTCAGGCGGGGAGCTGAATGCTGAGTGGTTTGTAAATAGTCATGCTGCCCTAACCCACACACACACACACATCCTACCAATATACTGACAATGTGCAGCTTTATAGCCCAGGTGTGAGGAAGCACAGCTGATGGATGTCAGTGAAGAAAATTGTGGCATGCACCAAGAACATGTAAAACAAGCAGAGGCATCTTGAAAGACGCTGACATGAAATGTACCTCAGCACACTTGCTGGTTGCCACCCTGCTTTTCCTGCTGGGTTTTACCGCTTTACTGCCCTGCAAAAGCCAAATCAAATCTTGACATGCATGACAGTTGTATAATGCACATTCAAGGTCTCTTCCAGCCAGCGATGCCATAGACACCTGTGCTGTCTTGCATTCAATGCTACAATTGTGCAAACGCACGTGATGTCACACATTACACACTTTTCTCTAGTGTCTCTCTCTGGCTCATGCATTCCCCAGCTAGATGTTTGTGCAATCTCTGCTTATGATCGCTGAAGCCAGCCGCAGACCTATGTGCACATCAGACAATGACGATTTGCAATAATGTCATAAAAGCTCACCTCTTTCCAAGTTCAGAGCATCCCAGTGCTTGAGCAATGATTGGAACAAATAAAGTATCTTGCCACGTTGCTCTGGGTTGGTGAGTGGTGCAAAATCCTTCTTCTCCTTGAATGTCCGCTGCTGATCTACAAACTGATGCTTTTGCGCTAGATCGCCATGTTCATACTGCCAGTTGGCAGCATCAGCCATTGCTGTGAACCACTGCTGATACCATTCTGGAACTTTGCCAGCTCCCATGTCTATGACATGCCGCTTGCCAGGATTGGAGCGATTGTTGCCAGGACATATGCGCTGGAAACTGCCATCACGGGCTGAGCTGGCAAGCTGATAACTCATGGTGTGTCTGAGAGCAGGGCTCTGAGGAGCTGAGGGCTGGATTTTAATAAATGGCATGATGAAGTGTATCAAGCCAAGTGAAACAACGAGAGCATCTGGGACATCAGGCAGTAAACCCCATCCATGACCAAGCAATTGAAACTTGCGAAAGGGATGAAAGAAGGTTCGGTTGAGCCTCCTACAACTGCCTGCAATAGAAGCATGAGAAACGCAGTAAAAAATATTTTTGGTTGATATATGTACCCTGTTTTGATGTCTTGTGAATATGCTGAAAGCTTGACTACATACTATGCAGTATACTGTTAATTCAGACAACCGCATATACACAGGAGGGCGCCACACATGTACATGCATAGAGCATGAGATAAAGCAGGACTTGCAGAGTTCCAGATTTGCACCTGACTTCAAGGGCTTGAATGGCGGCACAAAGGCATATATGCTCACTGGTTCTTCAGTCTCACTGGGCTGGAGCAGGAACCTCCTCATCTGCAAGGCCACAACAAGAACTGCAGGGTGACTGAGGTCTGCGTGAGCAATCAGGTGGCGCCAAAGAAGTGACACCGCAAAATAGTACATCCAGCTGTCATAGTTGAGCTTGCTTTCCTGGATTGCCTGGTCCCTGCGCTGCCACTCTTGCTTTGCAGCCTTTTGCAGCCGTGCCTCTTGCTGCTTCTGCTTCAGCTGGCAATGCTGTTGGTAGGTGCCGCAGAGCCAATGAAACACTGTTATGACACAAGGCTGAAGGTAGCCCCAGATCATGTACAACCAGATGCAGTATACCATCAGCATGGTATGGAGAACCAGGCATGCTCGGCGTAAGAGGGTCAAGGGCTCCATGTACAGCTCATGGATTGCCTGCTTGCGGGCCCGATCCTCCATTCTCACAAACTGTTTGGCAAATTTGGCCTCTCCAGAGTCTGTGAACATCTTCTCACATTTTCCCAAAGGACTTTCATGAGAATGCTGACACAGCATGGCACAATCACCTCGAGTGGTCACTACACCTGCCCCTGCAGTGATGTAAAATCTTAAGCCATACACCACACGTTTGTGATTGACCTGCGCACTTTGCTGACTGACGCAGTGTACTACACACATGGTCTAGGCACATGTAGCTCAAACAGGCGAAGGTTTTTGGCTCCCTTGCACAGAGCACAGCAAGATGTGGTCATGCATCTGATAAGTGCGCACCTGTGGTAGAGCTCATGGCAAGGTCATTCAGCTCGACGCCATATGGAGAGTAATGCCCTGCACGATCTTTTTTGCGCTCTGCTGCTGTCAAGGGGACAAAGCACTGCTCAACAAACTGTGGGTCAAAGTGGCTTGAGGCTAGCTTCAAACGGTGGTGTTCCACAGGGCGCAGGCAGAGAACGCAGTATTGCATTCGATTGCTACTATGCTGCGTTGGCATGCTGAACACAAAACGATGTGCCAGAAGCACAGCTGTAAACCACTCAACTGCTGTGTCTGCAACTTCAAGAGATGATGCTGCCTGCAGTAAATGCTTCTGTGCAGCTGAATAGTGTTCAGCAGCTGTATTACATAGCTCAGTACGCTCACTGGCACTGGCAGTTGCAAAAGCTTGGAGTGAACTGTTCTCAGCTTGCACCCAGGCTGTAATGCAGGAGAGAAAGGACAGTGTACGGGCAAGGGGATGAGCTGGCTTTGCGGGCTGTTCCTGTATCAGTGATAGCAGCAGCTTGAAGCAAGGGATGGCTTTGGCATGATGTGTCAAGGTGGGCTTGCTCTTCTGCAGAAAGTATAGCTCCTTGTCTGATAAAGGCAGCAAGCTGCTACACTGCGTGTAGAGCTGTGTCATAACTTCTCCTGCAGCCTTCTCCTGCAGCCGAAGTATGCTTGGCAAAGGTGCTGGCGAGTTCTGAACCAACACTACCTGAAGAGACAGGAAAGCCACTGCAGGCTGCATACCTTGTAGGCTCACGATATTATGCCGGAGCACGAGCTTGTGCCAGCGAAGTGCCAAAACTTGCAAGGCACCCGCGGCACAACAGTCAGCCCGCTGAGTCGCCCTGCAGTCTGCTGGCTGTTGAGCTCAAGCCTTCTTGCTTGGCTTTTATCTTTCTGACGTGCGTTCAGATCACAGTCAAGCAAAGCCAATCCAAGCGCTGACTACGGTCTTTAAAACGTCTAGTGCTATGATCGCCTGTGACAACAGGGCCGAGGAGTTGCTAAGACTTCGAAAAAAGCAAACACCCTTGGACAGACAGAACACCTACACAAGTTTGACTGCTTGTCAATTGCTTCAAACCCTGCAAGCTATTTGCAAGCCCTGCAATTTGCTTGCTTGCTCCTGTGCAGTCGTAAAGCCTGGCAGCTGTTGACTTCCATTTTGCATGCTGAAGGCAATCATCGCATGTTGGCGAGGTTTGCATTTCGTCAAGCACAAGCACTGCCTTTTATAAGCAGGCTAGTAAGTTGGCTTCGCGGATGCGTTTTGGCATGCATCAGCAGTCAAGCGCATTGTTAGAGGTGCTATCACTGTAGCAGTCATGAAGATCTCAAGATTCGCAGGGTTGCGACAATCCGGGGTGTCACGCAGACAAAAGGCTTGGCAGTTGACACATGAGCAGGTTAATTTTGAAGCTGGTTGCACAATGTAGCCGGCAGCTTCTGAGTGGAACAGCTGGTCTGGCGAAGATATTTCTGCAGGACATCATAGCCAGAGGTCAAGCAGCCAGAATCCAGGCCGAGGGAGTGGATGACAGGTGAACGAACGGAAAACCTTCGTCATATTTGTTTGTGGAGTCTTGGACACAGACTGTTCTTTTCTTGTTGTCTGGCGCTTGGCTGAAACCTGCTACCATGTTGTGAGCGCGTTTATGCGTAGGGTCACTGTCCTCCTGGACACAACAGCACCAATAACTAAACCTGACAAGAATGTAGAGGTTGTCAACAGCAATAAGCTCCTACTGCACCAGGTAACGCCGGCAAATAAGATAGTCCACTTGTGACATTACTTGCAGCAGGTGTTGCCAAGACAGGTGTTGCCAAGAAACATGGTCCAGGTGTTGCACGAGCAGATATCTGCTTTTTTGCAGATGGTGTCAACATGAGGCAAACCATGTGTGCAATAACAACATTATTGGCCAGGCAGATGTTCTGTGCCTATGCAGCTTGCATCACCTGGCCTTTCGGAAAAATCCTGTCCTGCATGAACACCAGAAGCGTCCCACTTTGATTTTGATGCTCGTGCGCTGTTGTGCACATCACAACAGTGTATAGGGTGCCAATTTTCGTCATTATGGTCAATACTTGCAAACCTGATTTTTGTACCTTCTGCTGCAGCTGTCAGAGTCTAAGCAGCAGCTTCAGATCTCTGCCAAGCGTCTCAATGCAGCTGAACAGTTACTAGGCCACAAGGAAAGAAGCTTAGAGACGGTAGAGCAGTATGTTGCGTACCTGGAGCACGAGCTGTTTCAGTCACATGGTACACATGAGCACTTGAGGACACAGTACGATGCTTGACATGGAGCAGCAAGTCTCTGACCTACAGGTACTCGACGCCAATCTGTTGGGCACATACATCAATGCTGTCCCACAGCTTGATGATCAACCTTGGAAAGCCTTCTTGCCTAAGCACTCTTTTGTGTGCCAACAAGCTGTTTGCTTCAGTGTATATCTTTCCATTGCTACGGTCTGAGTGCATGTTAGCCTCTGAAGTGGAGGACTCCTGAAACATATTCCTGCTTGTACCATGTTGTAGAACGAGCAGTTTTGCTGCAAATACGCTGTGTCACATCAAGCAGTATTTTTGTTTGTTTGCCATGCCTGTCGATGTTGCTTGCTTGGTGATACCTGCTTTGCTGATCTTCTACAGGGAATCTTCTACAGGGAATGGTTGAGTGGGAGCAAGAGCATAGGGCTGCAGAGATGGACGCATTGCAACTAGCCTTGAAAGAGAAGGATGGTCAATCTCTTTTCAAGCAGACCAGAGTGAGTGCTGTACACCTTTTATTGCTTGATGAGCTTCTCCCTATGGCGCTGTCTTGGCGGGTGACTTCAAGAGCTTGTGCTGTGTCTTCCACTGCCTGCTGCCTTGTTTAATGTCAACTCAGCCTTTGCCAGACCCAACTTTCCTACAATTGATGTTGCACTAACATTGAACAGTGCTGTGTATATCTGGTTGCAAGTCGCCATTTGATATGGCCTCCAAGCTACCCTTCTTCCTCCTCCACCACCACAAAATCTGAAAAACTTTCTCACATGCAGCCCTGACCAGCAAATGCTCCACAAAGCTGACGTGCTGCAGGAGCAAGGTCAGCAGACTGTCTCTCAGGAGATTGACTGGACTGTCAACCAGGCCTCAGCCAGTGCAGATGCTCCAAGAGCTGACTACAATGAGGTGGCAACCAGCCAGAAGGTCAGTCTCTGTCTAAAGCATGCAACTGCGACTGCTCTGTGTGTTACCGCCTGACCTGCGCAAGTTGTTTCAGGTGGACCACCAGAACATGGAAGACACTCACGCTGAGGCGTCAGGAACTTCAGCCCTCGGCTTTCCTTGGGGGCTTTCCAACCCCCAACAGCTTTGGTGCAGCCTGGCAGAAGTAGATGCCCAGCATGTCTGTTCCAGTGTGAAGTACATGTGTCCTGGCAGCAAACATGACTCATGGCTTCATTTGCATCTCTTGCAGGACTGATTGTTTGTGTCAGTGCAGGCCATGTGCCAGAGGGTGCATGGAGCAGTTGAGCACCAGCAGGTGTATGTCAGGCCATCAGCTTCCAGTGTGTCACATCATAACTCTGACATGTCCAGCCAGGTAAACAGATGTCTTGGCGTCTCAGCATTGCGTTTGCATGCCTGCCATCCCCTCACAATCTGTCAAACAGAGCAGCGCAAGAGGCTGCCCCCTGCATGAGTTTCCTTTCTGCTACCTGGCGCAATGTATCGCTGCATCAAGCTTGAAATGACAGGCAGCTTACAGTGCGATGGCATCCAGGTTGGGCAAGCAGACAGCTGCAGGGCAATGTCAGAGGCCACAGCGCAGTCAGCCAGTGCCTACGACAGGCTAGCCACACTGGAGGCCATGGTCACAGACAACACCTCACCCAGCTCACCAGACAGCCACCCACGCAGATGTCAGCAAGAGTATGAATCTGTAGCAGCTGAGCTGTCACATGGGCATGACTTGTGTGAGGAGGCAGCAGGCACGTCTGGTGGTGCAAGCAGCAGCACCATTGCTCCCAAGTGGAGCATTGCTGCCTCAGCTGCAACCGGCAGGGACTCACAGGTTTTTGCATCCGGTTCTTGTTTCTCTCAAATCCCTGTGCATGCACAGCATATCTGCTTGGACCAGGCACTGCAGCTGCATGTATTGTCTCATGTACGTAAGCCTGTTAGCTCTGGACCTTTGTTGTCGCCTTGCCCAGTATGTTTGTCTCAAGGCTGCTGTGATACAGGATGAAGGTCAGCACCTCATCTCACAGGAGATTGACTGGACTGTCAATCAGTCCTCCATGAGCACACAAGCTGTAAGAGTTGACTGCCATGAGGAGGCAATCAGCCAGAAGGTCAGTTCTGTGTCACTGCTTGTAGATGCAATGCCTCTGTGGGGGAGAGTCTGACCTCTGCAGTGTGTTGTAGGCTGACATTCAGCACCCATCAGACACTGACATTGCGGAGTCCGGAACTTCAGCCCTTTCTAACTCCCAGCAGGTATGATGCAGCCCAGAGAATGTACAATTCCTGTTTTCCTGGCAACTATTCATGATTACATGTCAAAGTGGGCACCAAACGTGCCTTTCAGGACTGAATGTGTGTCACAGTGCAAGCCATGTACCAGAAGGTGCTCACTTGTACCTGCTGGTGCTCAGCCACTCCATGCGCCTTCTGGTAACAGGCCTGCCCTGACACAAGCAATCATCTGATGATGACATAGCTAGCCAGATAAGCAGATGTGTTACCTGCCTTTCAGTCACCTGACACATTTTGATGCATCAGAGGTACTGGCAGCTTACCATTTGTTGTTGTTCTTGCAGGAGCGGCAATCAGACAGCTGTGAGAGCATGTCAGAGGCCACATCACAGTCATCCACTTCCTGACAGCCTAGCCACACTGCAAGCCATGCCACAGACAGCTTTTCACCCCGCTCGACAGACAACCACCTGCACAAGAGTCAGCAAGAGTACAACTCTGCGGCAGCTGAGATGTCCCCCATGAGGCATCACTGTGAGGAGGCAGCAAGCATGTCAGAGGCAGCAAGCATGTCTGGTGCAGCAAGCAGCAGCACCACTGCTGCCTCAGATGGAATCGCCAGCGATTCTCAGGTGTGTGCATCTGGTGCTTGTTTTGTTCACGCAATGCTTGTGTTGTGAATAGATGCATGCATCACATCAGTGTTACACACTTTGCTCAGAAAAGGTGCTATCGCTGTAATGCTTGCATGCTAGTGATGTGCAAAATCCTGCTCTCCTAGACAGCAATTGTCCGACATGCTGGTCATGTGTTGAGGTCTACATGCTGCTGCTGCCAGGCCTGCGCTCTGCAAAGGCTGATCTGCCCTGTCACATTCTTCTGTGCACAGGCCAGTCATGCAGTTGTGTGCCCTTGCTGCAAGCACAGCCTTCCACTACAGGCAAGGAAGCCTTTGCTCCAGGCTCCTTTGGCTTGGATCCCTTCTCTGTCCCTTCTCTCCAAGACGGCGAAGTTCAGGACCTCAGGGCTGCCTACCAGAATGAGGTCGAGGGTCAGGTGGGTCATCAGGCAACTATGGTCAATGTGTCATGCATGTCTCCAGATCTGCTCATGACACTCTGGCAGCTGCACGAATGGTCTGCCAAGGTCCTTGCACAAAGCATATCACCTCAACACCTTGCATCACCAGATTGTTGCAAGACCAGCTTTCACAGCCTATTTGCCAAGACATTGCCTGGCTCATTTCTGCTGTATGCCTTTGTTGCTTCTTCCTTGGTTTGACTGCTGAGCTCAATTGCAAAGTATAACGGTCTTGCACGCAGCCTTTGACTACCACATGACTGCAACTCAGGAAATGCTCCCTGATCATCTGGACGAGCCAATACCACTGCAGACTTGGGAGGTCCATACTGGAAGCAGCCAGATGCCACAACAAGCCTCAGACAGCATCAGGTGTAGACAATCCGGTTCACAACCATGCAAGTGATAGGCACTGTACCTCTGCAACCTGATGACCAATTGATGTCATGGCAGCAAGGAACTTGGACTCGCCATCCTGGCAGCCTCCCAGCTTCTTCAACAACTTATTCTTGGCATCGATGACATCACATCCCTCCTCATATTTGCAACAGGGCCTCAGAAGTCACCTGGATTATGATAGAGTTTAGTAATGATCTGCAGATTATCTGTCATAGTTCAGGAATCTCACTAGGCCAACATTTAAGGGCAAGCAGGGGGTGCGCATGTGGGTGGGCCATCATAGCATAATAACAGCAGTTGCAAATCCATGTTTGAAAACTTTTTTAGTCACACTTCGATGTGGAGAATTCTCATTCTTTCTCTGTCTTTTCTCTAAAATTTTGATGTTATGATATTATAGAATGCCCTACAGCGCTAAGTACTAGCAAGGCGGTTGCCCTGAATCTGCTAATGCCGTCATGCTAGTAGGGTAACCATGGACAGATAAGGTATGTTTTTGAAACATTGCTTACTAAACAGGGCCATTATGTGAGCATTATCACACACAACTTTACATGCTTGTGACAAACTGTGACAATTCACAGAGAAAACCCTATGGTCAGTAGTCAGTCACGCAAATATATATATGATGCATCTGCGCTCTTTTGCATTTCACTAGATGCTCAAGTTTACACCCGTTCAAAACACATGCAGGAGCCTGAGCCCACATTTGCCACTTGGATGCATTGCCAAGTTGCATCCCCGGTGTCACTTCTGCACAACCTCTTTGACTGGCAAGGTGCACCCTGCTTTGCAATGACATTTGCAAACAGTGGCGCTGCAGCGTGCTGTTATGCATGCCAATTCTTGCGTCAGCTGCTAATTATAATGCTTTGCTTCATACTGAAACAGGTGTGCTTTTCTTGTGGCAACAAGTTCTGGTGCCTGCCAGTAGAGTGAGCCACATCTCGCTTGGATGGCTTCTGACATCGCACCATCACCAGGACAGCGGCATGGTCAGGCCTGCCAATACATCATGGCACCATCACGCCGTCTGCAGCCATTGTGCCAGCAGCAAGACAAGAGGAGCGATGTTGGACAAGCAAAGAGATTTTGATTTCCAGGTCTGCCTCATGCAGCAGATATGCCCGGTCTGGCTTTACTCCTACAGCATGCTGCATGTTACTTACTCTCAGTGTTGTATCATGTCATACATGCTTTGGTTGTCTAACATACATTGCGGTTTTCAACTGCTCTGGTGCATGCTGAGCTTATTGCATTGCAGGTCAGCGCCTGCCTTGTAGACTTACCATCTGTGCATTGCTGAATGGGGATGTCAAGCCTCAGCAGCCACAGCTGCTATCAGTCAACATGCTGGTTTTCCAGATCTGATACATTTTTAATGTGGTTTGAGGCCAAAGGCGTCAGCGAGAGGAGCACTGACAGTTGCAAGTTCTGCTTATAGGGACTGCAGTGCTGTCCATTTGGCAGCACGATGTATGGCAGATTGCATGCATGGAAGCAACATGCTTGTTGCAGGCAGAAGCTCTGATTGCGTACAGACCGCCAACACACAGGCAATGCGTCCAATGCAGCTGCTGCAAATATGAGAAGCTTGGTCAAGGTCATCCTCAAAGACAGCAAGGATGACAGTTGCTCTGTGTAAAGCATACTGTGTCAAGGCATTACTTGTGGCGCAAATAACACAGCAACTTTGTTGGACCTATATTTTAGGGTTTGACAGACCAGGCTGACTGCCCACACAGACAAGGTGCCGGTATGGTATGAGTAGACATCAGATGCAGGCCTGACTGCATCTGATGCAGCCTTTCTGATGGACCTCGTCAGCCTGCAGCTAGCCAGGCACTGACACACAAGACCTAACACAGTTTTATTGGTATCAGCTTTGCCACCACACTTGTGCGCCTGCTGCCTGAACCTTTCTTTTCATGTGCAGTTGATGAAGAAGAGCAGTAGCTGCTTGCTGACACAAGAGTCGCACAGACATCCTGCTGCTGACAGACTGTTGAAACTCTTGCCAGCCAGCCACCTGTAAATTATTCAGATCTACAAATGTACCAGTTTGATGCCCAAACAGTACTGAGCGATTATGTTGCAGATGCTGGCGGTCTCAGCAAGCTGCTGTTTGCTTAATTTTCTGTATCAGCACCAGAATATGTCAGCATGGTTTTGCCTCTTCTGCTTTCCTTTTCTTCTCTCCGCCTCCTTCCTCTGCTCCTCCCTTCTTTCCTTTGCCTTTTGTGTCGCTGCTTCTTCCTGTCTTTTTCTTCTTCTGTTGCTGGCCTGTCAGGACCCAGAGCATCCAGGAAGAACCTTGATGACTCATGCACATGCAGTTGTGCAAGAAGCTTCTCAAAACACAAGGGGCTGTACAGATTGCAAAGCACATCAGTTGTGTGCAGAAGTCAGGCTGGTTGCTGAGTACGCCAAAAAGCCTGATGCCACTGTATAATGAGCTGTTCATCACCATTGCTTCACCATTTCGTAGGTACCCCCCTCTCATGACTGCTCAGTGCCTTCAGAGTATGTATGAGTACTGCAGGAAAGCAAGCAGTCAGCAAGCTATCACAGCCTCAGGTTCCTCCAGGGAAGCAAGGAATAGCTACGCATCTGCAGAATAAGCATGTCAGCCCCTGCACAGTAAGGCATCGCAGCAGAGACTGCATGTGCAGTGATGGCTGCCTGGAGTTGGTACACACACTCCTTGTGCTCTCTTTCATAGGCTCATGCTTTGATGCTTGTATTTGTTGTGTCCATCACGATTGCCAATGGGTCATATGCATCTGCCTAATGTGGTTCAGTAAATACACTTATGCAGCTCAACTCTGACCTTTTCCTTTCAAGCATCCGCACCCCACCCACCTACCAGCGGCC
>JAABUK010004838.1_pt1 | contig 21568 bp, 12 predicted proteins | sample 5559141 | NCBI WGS metagenome assembly JAABUK01 (sample SAMN10711869, study PRJNA513367) | rock metagenome | isolation source: Antarctica rocks | place: Antarctica: Victoria Land, Pudding Butte nord | collected 2016-01-03
TTTGAGAGTCATTGTTATCACACAGGCATCAGTTGGTTTGAAGCGAAGACAGCCATTATTAGAGAAGCGGTGCGCGCTTATATCGCCAATCCGCTTTATTTGCTCATCCCAACTGCGTAACTTCTAACTTCAATTTATATGCTTGGCTGTCGCGTCTACTCCGTATCGCTGCGATGCTGATTACTGCTTTTCGAGTTTGTTGCGGCGTTCATGATCGAGACGGTTTTGATGTTGACGAATTCGCGTATGCCGTAGCGGGAGAGTTCGCGCCCGTAGCCGGAATGCTTGACGCCCCCGAAGGGCAGGCGCGGATCGGATGCGACCATGCTGTTGATGAAAACTTGCCCGGATTCTATTCCTTCGATAAAGCGCGACTGCTCCCGTTCGTCGTTTGTCCAAGCGCTTGCGCCGAGGCCGAATTGCGTGTCGTTGGCAATCTCTATCGCTTCGCCGACATCGCGCGCGCGAAAGAGCGTGGCGACGGGGCCGAAGGTTTCCTCGCGGTAAGCGGGCGCATCCTTCGGAATGTTTTCAAGCACCGTCGGCGCGTAAAAATTGCCGGGACGCGGCAAGCGTTCGCCGCCTGTGAGAAGCCTCGCTCCGGCAGCGACGAACTCTTGTACCTGACGTTCAAGGTCGTCAATCACCTGCACGGTGGCGAGCGGCCCGATGTCCGTCGCCTCATTCATCGGATCGCCGACTTTGAGCGCAGACATTCCTTCGACGAAGCGGCGACTAAACTCATCATAAATATTTGTGTGAATTATGAAGCGCTTGGCGGCGATGCAGGATTGACCGTTGTTGATGGTGCGGGCTTTCACGGCAGTCTTGACGGCTTCTTCCAAGTCCGCCGTCGGCATGACGATGAACGGATCGCTGCCGCCGAGTTCGAGGACGGTTTTCTTAATCAGCTTTCCGGCGCGGCTCGCCACTTCACTGCCCGCAGGCTCGCTGCCCGTCAAAGTCGCGGCGTTCACGCGCTCGTCTTCGAGCACTTGCCCGACTGCGCCCGCGCCGATCAGCAAAGTTTGGAATGCTCCTTCGACAAAGCCCGCGTCACGAAATACGTCTTCGATGGCGAGCGCGCATTGCGGCACGTTCGAGGAGTGTTTGAGAAGCCCCGTGTTGCCTGCCATCAGCGCGGGCGCGGCGAAGCGTATCGTTTGCCAGAAGGGAAAGTTCCAAGGCATTACGGCGAACACTGTGCCGAGCGGTTGATAGCGTATAAAGCTTCGCGTCGCGTTCGTCTGAATTTCTTCGTCTGCAAGAAAGCGCGCGGCGTGTTCGGCGTAGAAGCGGCAGGCGGCGGCGCACTTATTGATTTCTTCGATGGCGGCCTTCAAAGGCTTGCCCATTTCCACAGTCATCAAGCGCCCGTACTCTTCGCCGCGCGCTTCTAAAATTTCTGCCGCGCGCATCATGCACTCGGCGCGCGCGGGCATAGATGTGCGTTTGTGTTTTTGAAAAGCATCGTGCGCGCGCTGAAGCTTCGTTTCAATTTCCGCATCGATGAGCGCGGGAAACGTGCGCAGTGTTTCGCCCGTCGCCGGATTAATCGTCGCTATCGCCATCCCTGTTTACCTCTAACCACAAACCGCTTGAATTTTACATTTCCGATTCTGATGATTTTCCGCCAACGAACATTTCGCCGTCCCAGCGCCGCGCCGCGCCTACGTGAATCCCGAATTGATCGAGGGCGCGCATGACGATGTGGTTAATCATATCGTCGAGCGTGTTTGGGTGATTATAAAAGGCCGGAACGGGCGGCAGTATCACGACGCCCATCCTTGAGAGCTTCAGCATGTTTTCAAGATGAATGTCGTTCAAAGGGGATTCGCGCACCAAGAGCACGAGCTTGCGGCGTTCCTTCAAGATGACATCCGCAGCGCGGTGCAACAGATTATCGCCCTGCCCTGTGGCAATCGCGGCGAGCGTTCTCATGCTGCACGGGGCGACGATCATGCCGCGCGTCAGAAACGAGCCGCTCGAAATCGCCGCGCCTTGATTACCCGGCTGGTAAGTGTGACCTGCGAGAGCTTGCACCGCTTCGAGCGCGTAGGATGTTTCATGCGCGAGCGTGCGCGCCGCCCATTTGCTCATCACTAGATGCGTCTCGACGTTAGCTTTTCGCAAAACTTCGAGCAGCCGCACGCCGAAGATCGTTCCCGTTGCGCCCGTGATGCCGACAATCAATCGCTCAGGTGTCGTGTTCGTTAATTCGCTCAAATTCACACTCCGTATGTTGCTGTAATGCGTGCCTGTTATTGAGCGATTACTATGCGCGAAAAAGCGCGGGGCTGTAAAGTTCGCGCCTTCTATTGCAGAAGATTGATTGGTGATAGATCGTCGCAGAATTGCAATTCGGCGGGGTTGTAATAAACTTATCGAGCGATAATCAATTACCGAATCAAACACCGAAATTTTCCTGTGAGGTTTGCGATGAAAAGTATGCGATGGATGCGCGGCCAATTGTGTGGATGGCTGTTGACGTTGTGCGTGCTGCTGGCTTTGGTATCTGCAGTGAGCGCAATCGGCGCGCGGCGTTCTGCGGCGCAAACGCCCGCTTACCGCATCGTTCAGAGCGCGACGGGCAAGCTTGCCACGCTCAAGGAAATCGTCGAAGCGATGGGCGCGGTGGATGTCGTGTTTATCGGCGAACTGCACAACGATCCGACTGCGCATCTACTCGAAGCGCAATTGCTCGAAGCGGCTTTTGAAAGGTACGGGCGCGGCAATGGCAGCGGTAGCCACACGGCGAATAATGGCAATGCGGCAAACAATCAATCGCGTGTTGTCGCTCTGTCGCTTGAAATGTTCGAGCGCGATGCGCAGACGGAGCTAAACGAATATCTCGCGGGGTTGATTACGGAGCGGCAGTTTTTGTTGAGCAGCCGCCCTTGGAGCAACTACGCGAAGGACTATCGCCCGCTCGTCGAATTTGCGCGCGCGAACAATCTGAACGTAATCGCCGCCAACGCGCCGGAGCGCTATGTTAATCGCGTCGCGCGGCTCGGCGCAGTCTCGCTTAACGAATTGTCCGCCGCCGCGAAGAATTGGATTGCGCCGCTGCCGCTTTTTCCCGCGTCGGCGGCATACGCGGCCAAGTTCAAAGCCTTTCTCGGCGCGGATCAATCCGGGCATATGGCACACGGCGGAAGCGGTAACGGCGTTGATGCGGCGGCGCGGCTCATCGAAGCGCAAGGCTTGCGCGATGCGACGATGGGTTATGCGATTGCCGAAAAATTGAAGGCTCAGGCGGGTGCTTTGGTGCTGCATGTCAACGGCGGCTTTCATAGCAACGGGCGACTCGGCACGCCCGAACAATTGCTGCGCTATCGAACGCAAACGCGCTTGATGGTCGTAGCTATTGTTACGGGCGACACCTTCGATGAAGCAGAAGCAAAGCGAACAGGCCGCGCCGGTGACTTCACCATTATCACGGACGCATCCGCTCCGCGCTCTTTTTGAGCGGGAAATCAGGACGCATAAATATCTCGACGCGGACGGCCTTTTCCGTGTGCGTCGCTAGTTGTTTCAATCTCCCTCAACTGCATTAACAGGATGAACATTGATAGTTCCTCTCGTGCTCGAAGCTAATTTAATCTGACCGAACTCTCCGAATCTGATAGGTCATTTTGCTTGACCGGCTCTTTAAGTTCTAACCCCACAGAGCGCTTGCAAAGGCGCTTTTTCTATCTCTTACAATCTTCCATAAAGCTTCTCGAACTATCGCGCGGCAGTGTGATAAGCCCAATCTGCATAAGCATTTAGCAGCGACGCTTAGAGCTTCGACGCGCGCCGTAAAAGACATTTGCGATGCTTATTTTGCCTGTTCTCCGTGTGGCTTCGCAAACTGCGGCACGTCGGTTGATTAAGGGAAGCGCGGGCGAACCTTTTGATAGCGCCCGGACTATTCGGAAAAGCAAAGTTTGAAACAATGATTAAGACATCCGCGAGACACACAGAAAAAGCCATGCGAACAATGAAACGTTCACGCCTCACCAACAAGTTTACCGGCCTCATGCTTTTGTTTTCGCTGCTCACCGGCACGCTGACAAGCAGCGCCGGAACCGCCTTCGCTCAAGGATCGCAGGACGGCGCTAAAAGCGGCGCGGGCGCGTCGAAAATTTCTCCTGACTTACGCCAACAAAAAGGGCGCGGGCGCAAAGATGAAAATATCGTGAACGTGATCGTGCAATTGAACGATAAGCCGGGCGGACGGCTCAACTCGCTTCTTGCACGCAACGGCGTCCACATTCGCGCGCACTTTGAAAGCTTCAACTTTTATCAGGTTGAACTGCCCGCGAGCATCGTCGAAGAATTGGCGGCATTTTCGGAAGTCAATTACGTTTCGCTGGATCGTGAAGCCAACTCGCTCGGCCATCTGACGGCGACGACCGGCGCGGATGCCGTCCGCACGCAGACCACACAAACCACGCAGACCGTGACGAGCGGCACAGGCAAAAAGAAAACGACCAGCACCAACACCGTAACTTCCGCTTATACGCTCGACGGCACGGGCATCGGCATTGCCGTTCTCGATTCGGGCATAGACGCCGCGCACCCGCTGTTTTTGAACAAAGCAGGCACGGCCTCGCGTGTCATCGTCAATCGGGATTTCACAGGCGAAAACACTACGAGCGATTCGTTCGGGCATGGCACGTTCGTCGCCGCCACCGCCGCCGGTTACGACCGCGTTGCTCCCGGCACTTACAACGGCATTGCGCCGAACGCCAACATACTCAATCTGCGCGTGCTCAATTCGAGAGGCACAGGCACGGTTTCAAGCGTGTTAAGCGCCCTTAACTGGATTGCGCTCAATCGAAACCTTTATAACATCCGCGTCGTCAACATGAGTCTCGGAATGCCTGCGATTGATTCCTACAAAAACGATCCCGTGTGCAAGGCCGTGCGCAGCATGGTCAACTCCGGCATCGTCGTGGTTGCCGCCGCAGGCAACGACGGCAAAAGCGAGAAAGGCAAACTTTACGGATTGATTCATTCACCGGGCAACGAGCCTTCGGCAATCACCGTCGGCGCGAGCAACACTTTTTCAACCGACTATCGCAGCGATGACGCAATTGCGAGCTACAGTTCACGCGGCCCGACGCGCAGCTTCTGGACGGATGTTTACGGCGTCAAACATTACGACAACGTCATCAAGCCAGACCTCGTTGCGCCCGGCAACAAAATCGTTTCCGCCGAATCATCCACTAATTATTTGACTGTCGAAAATCCGCTGCTCGACACGGGATGCTCCACATCGTACGGCACGACGACCGGCAAGCTGATGACCTTGAGCGGCACAAGTGTTTCGACGCCGGTGGTAGCGGGCGCGGCGGCGCTCATATTTCAACTTCGATCCGATCAAACGCCGAACGGCATCAAGTCGCTGTTGATGTACACGGCGCAGCCGCTCGCGGGCTACAATATGTTCGAGCAGGGCACAGGCCAACTCAACATCGAAGGCGCTGTGCGCGTAATTAATTTGATTCGCCCGGATGTGCAGGGCATCGTCGGTTATCCGCTGCTGACCTCGAACCCGACGCCGCAGACGACTATTGCGGGTTACGCGTTCCCGTGGGCGCAAGGCATTATTCTGAACCATAACTTCGTCTACGGCTCCGACTTAATCAATAAATATCAAGCGATCTACGCTCCGGGCGCGTCGATGAACGATGCCGTTATGCTGACAAACGGCGTGCTCGTCAGCAATCCTTCCGTGCTGTCGAGCGGCGTGCTGCTGGGCGACCAAATCATGACGAGCACAGGCATTACCTTGAGCGAAGGCTCGGCGTTTTTAAGCTCGGGCGTACTCCTCGGTGACGGTATTCTTTTAGGTGACGGTGTGCTCTTGGGAGACGGCATTCTTTTAGGCGACGGCATTCTTTTAGGCGACGGCGCGGCGCAGGGCGATGCTGTCACAACGCCGGACGAAAAGCCTTAGCGGCGCTTCTTGCCGATTTCATCATGCGCGCAGATACACACGGAGGTTAATCACTACTGCCCAAGCGAAACGTCATCGCAGAGCGCAGTAAGCACTAAAGCTTGAAACATAAAATTGCAGAATTGGTCGTGATGGAAAATATCACGCCCGCGATTAGAGATAATGCTCGCTTTGCACGCTTGGCGTCAGAGTGAGCATTATCTATTTCGGCACAGGCTATTACGCTGCACACGCCGAACGATTTATCGCCCGCCGCCTCTTCACATACTCTCCGACATTTACGGCGTACATAACCGACGAGAACTTCTTGCAAGGCACACGGGCGGCATAACTTTTGTTTTGCGCCCTTCTTACTATTTCCCGCTTACAAGAGTTTGGTATGATAGCCTCGAAAGGCGGCGACATGAGCGATGACTGAAACAGCTTTGATTCAATGTTCCGATGATGTTCTCGGCGGCACGCCCGTCTTTGCAGGCACGCGCGTTCCCGTGCAGACTCTTTTCGACTATATTGAAGAAGGCGAGAATCTAGATGAGTTTCTCGAAGCATTCCCTTCCGTCAGCAGAGAACATGCCGTTCGTGTTCTCGAAACGATGAAGGAAATGATGCTCGCGCAGGCAGTGGAAAGCGCCGCTCATCGAAAAGGCGAGCAATGATTTTTTTAATCGGCAGATGTTATATAAGTCACTGACGATTTATCGACTGATGCAAAATTATTTTTAATGTTCGGGCGGGAATGCGCTGTTTGGATGATCGGGTAATTGATTGCAGTTAAGCGAGGAGAACAAATTGTATGGCTAACCAGTTCGCCATGGAGACATCGTTTAAGGACGGTCTTTCGGTGATCGTGTTGGATGGTTATCTGGACGCGCACACCGCGCCGCAGTTCGAGACGGCGATTCAATCGGAGATCGACGCGGGGCATTTTCGCATCATCGTCGATTGCGCGAAATTGACGTACATTTCTTCGGCGGGCTTGGGCGTGTTTATGAGCTTTATCGAAGAAGTGCGCGAACAGGCTGGCGGCGACATCAAGATTTGCGGATTGACGCCGAAGGTGCAGCAGGTCTTCGACATTCTGGGCTTCCCGGAGCTTTACGATATGTGCGGCGACGTGCCGACCGCCGTCGGGCGCTTTAGCGAATCGCCAATTAAGGAGGCCTAGAAAGCAATGGCTGCGATTGAAAGAACCTTCACTCTGCATGTTCCTTCATCAACGGAAAATCTCGCCTTGATACGCGAGTTCGTCAGCACCATCGGCGCGCAATCCGGTCTCGATAGCTCGGATGTCGCCAAACTCGAACTCGCGGTTGACGAAGCCTGCGCCAACGTCATAGAGCACGCCTACGGCCACGATGCGACGCAGGAAGTAATCGTGCGCGCAACCTTCGATAAAGATGAACTGCGCATCCACGTCGAAGACACCGGGCGCGGCTTCGATCCTTCTTCAGTGCAGCCGAAGGAACTCGAACGCCTCGTGCATGAGCGAAAATCCGGCGGGCTTGGAATGCGCTTGATGAAGTCTTTGATGGACGAAGTGCATTACGAAATCGAACCCGGCAAAAAAAATGAACTTCACATGATGAAGCGTTTGCGTAAGAAGTAAAAAACAGATGTCAGATGCCGGATGTTAGATGCTAGATGTGATGGGCTGGCAGAAAATCTGCTTTAACTAAAATCTAATATCCGACATCTTTCCTACCGCCCATGTCTTCAAAACCACAACTCGATTCGTCGCGCCTCGAAGCCCTGCTGGAATCCGCGCAACTGCTTCATTCCTCGCTCGATCTGGAAGATTTGCTCAAGCATCTTTTGCGCACCGTGATGGGACGCTTGCTTGTCGGGCGCGGCCTCATCGCGGTTGAAAGCGACGGCGTGATGCAGCTCGCGCTGGTGCGCGGAATGCCGAAGTTCAAGGCGGGCGAAGTGTTCGACGAGACAGCCGCGCGCGAGGCGGGCGTGCCTTTGATTTTGCCCATCGGCGACGCGGCGGAGCCTATCGGCTTGCTCGGCGTCGCGCGCCCCAGAAGCGGCGAGATTCCAGAGGAAGAAATGGAATCCCTGCGCGCGCTGCTCGGCCTTGCGGCGGGCGGCATCACGAACGCGCGCGCGCACGCTGCCGCGCAACGCTTCAACACGGAACTCGATCAGAAAGTTCAAGAGCTACGCGCGCTGCTCGATCTGGTGCGCGGATTGACGGCGACGCTGGAGCCGGAAGCGGTGGCGAGTTTGCTGATGCTGACATTGGCGGGGCGCTGGGCTGTGCGCAAGTATGCGCTCGCGGCGTGGAAGGCGAATCATCCTTTGGTGCTGCGGCAAAAGGGCATCACGCTGCCCGGCGTGGATGATTATAAACATCTGCTCGCGGAGTTGCCGGAAGCCGCGACGCTCGAAGATTTGCCGGACACGGAGTTTAAGCGCGCACTCCAAACGCAGGGCGCGGCGCTTATCTTTCCGTTGCGCTCATCGGATGCCACAAGCAGCGGCCTTGTCGTGTTGGGCGCGCGTCCCGGCAATCTCGCTTACAGCGAATCCGATCTCGAATTTGGCGCTGGCCTCGTCGCGCAGGCGATGGTCGCGTTCGAGAATTCTTGGTATGTGCATGAAACTCTTGATCGCAAAAAGCTCGAACAGGAATTGGAACTCGCGGCGAGCATTCAAGCCAAGCTTTTCCCGGACGAACTTCCCGCGCTTTCCGGCTACGACATCGCCGCATACAATCGCCCTGCGAGGCAATGCGGCGGCGATTACTACGACGCGCTCTCGATGGAAGAGTTGACTGATGCGAATGGAGTCGATTGCGGCAGCGAGCGCGTGAAAGGTAATTGCCCGTATCTTTTCATTGTCGCCGACGTTTCCGGCAAAGGCTTGCCCGCATCGCTTTTGATGAGCAACGTGCAGGCGACTTTGCGCGCGCTTCTGGGAAGAGTCCCGACGCTCGCAGACCTCGCCGCGCGGACAAACGATTTGTTGTTTGCGACGACGCCCGGCAACAAATACGTCACGGCTGTGATGGCCTCGTGCGATCCGCAAACGGGCAACATCGCATACGTCAACGCGGGGCATAACGGCGGGCTTTTGCTTAAAGCAAGCGGCGCGCATGAATGGTTGAAGCCGACAGGCACGCCTATCGGAATGTTTCCCGGCTTGCCGTACACGGAAGAAAATTTCGTCTTAGAGGCGGGCGACACGCTCGCGCTTTTTTCCGACGGCATCCCGGAAGCGCAGGACTTGGCGGACGAAGAATTCGGCGAGGAAAAGTTTCTCGAATTCATGCGCCGCGTCAAAGATAAACCGGCTCACAAAATCGTCCACGAAGCCTTCGCAGAAATAGATTTGTTTGCGGGCGCGGCTCCGCAGTTCGATGACATTACGCTGCTCGTCATCAAGCGCACAGCTTGAAGCGCTCATTCGGCGCGGGCAGCATAAATTAGACAAGCACCTTAAACCAACTCACGCGCTGCTTCGTAACACATCCTGTGCAACAAAAAAGCGCGGCGTTTTCTCCTTCAAAAGGCGGCGCGACGGGCAGTCATTCCAGATGTAGTTCAATGTGAAAACAATATGACGAAACAACTGCGGCGCGTGCTTGTCGGCTTGTTTATCGCGCTTGTCGCCGCCAACCTCGGCACAAATTTTTACTTCGATTTTTCCCGACTTGTTTATACGGGCGATCCCGGCTGGTATCAGAGAGAGGATGGCCGCCTCAATACCCCGCACGGGAATTTCGAGAATCCTGCGCGCGGGGTTGTGCGCGACGGCGATGAAATCGTCGCGCTCAATCAGCAGCCGGTTGATAAGGGCGGCAAACTGTTTGTAAAAACCTTCGAGCACGCGCCGCCCGGCACCCTTTACACACTTACCGTGAGGCGCGACGGCGTCCTGCAAGACTTCACCTTGCGCACTGCGCCGCTTCCTTTGATTGCATGGTTTGGAACTGCTCAAAGGTATCTTGTCTTCGTCGTTTTCTTTTTGACGGGACTGATTCTTTTTGTCTTGAGGCCGGATGATAAGCAGGTAATAGTGCTGGTGCTGTTGCTGGTGGCGGAAGCGAATTCGGTAAGTCCGCCGCGCGATTTCATCGAAACGGCATGGCCGCTTTACGTCGCGTTGCTCGTCTCGCGTTCTTTAGTGACGTTCATCGCCTCGCTCTTTTTACATTTGTTTTTGATCTTTCCCGAACGCTCGAAGATATTGCGCAAATTTCCGCTTCTCGAATGGTCGCCGTATGTTTTTTGGCTGGTGACCGGCTTTCCCGTCGTCGCCATCGGCGTGTACAAACGCATCACTGATCCGCAGAACATTTACTACAGTGTCTACAAAGCCTTTCCCACGCTTTTCTCAATTAACCGCTATGCAGCGCTGATTATATTTTTGTGTGGTATTGCAGCGCTCGTCGTTAATTACTTGCAGGCAAGCGGTTTGTCCAGACGGCGGATGCGCGTTGTGCTGGCGGGCACGATCTTCGGCGTGGCTTTGCCGATTGCCATATCGACTGCGATGAGCTATGCCGACCCCGACGCGTTGTTCACCACACCGTGGATCATTGTTTCCTTTCTCACCTATTCTTTGTTTCTGCTGCTGCCTTTTTCTTTTATTTACGCCATCCTGCGCCATCAAGTGATTCCGATCAGTTTGATTGTGCGGCGCAGCGCGCGTTATCTGCTTGTCTCGCGCGGCTCGATCATATTGGAAGCCCTCGCCGTCGGTCTGGTGCTGGCGGTTTTGATGAACGAATTTTTCCGGTATCGCGCATGGAGCGGGCGCACCGTCGGGATCATCTCCGCCGTCGTCGCAATCATTGTCTGGCAACTCACCGCCGCTTTTAATAAACGATTCATCGCGCCCGTGATTGACCGGCGCTTTTTCCGCGAAGCTTATAACGCGCAGGCGATTCTCGCGGACTTGATGCGGGCGATGCGAAGCGTGACCGACACGCGCCAATTGCTCGAACTCGTCGTTTCGAGAATTCAAGCGGCGCTGCACGCACAAAACGTCAACGTCTTTTTGCAGCGCGCCGCTTCCGGCGATTACGTGTGCGCGCTCTCGAGCGAATACATGGAAGGCACGCACCGCAGCACCGTGCCGACAAGCGAAAAAGAACTGCTTGCGGGCGGCGGCCTTATCGCGCAAACTTTGCATCACACGGGCGCGCCGCTCGCAGTTGATTTCACAGACCCGAATTCGTGGCTTAACAATGCCGCGCCGACGAAACAACCCGACGGCGACGTTGCGGCAACTGCCACAACAGAGCGCGCCGACGTGGAAACATTGCGGCGCATAGACTCCGCGTTGCTCTTGCCGCTTGCAACGAAAGATCAATTGATCGGCTTTGTGTCGCTCGGCGCGCGGCTCGGCGATTTGCCTTACTCGGCAAACGACGAACAGCTTTTGATGAGCGTTGCGGGACAAATTACTCTGGCGCTGGAGAACGCGCGCCTCGTCGAAGGAATGCTCGAGGAAGGGCGCAAGCGGCAGCAAGTCGAAGCGGAAAACGCACGCCGCGCACAGGAACTAGAAGAAGCGCGCGGCCTGCAACTCTCCATGCTTCCCAAAACAGTTCCGCAGTTGCCCGGTTTGGAAATCGCCGCGTACATGAAGCCCGCGACGGAAGTCGGCGGCGATTACTACGATTTTCATGTCGGCGAAGACGGCACATTAACCGTCGCAGTGGGCGATGCGACGGGACACGGCTTGAAGGCCGGAACGATGGTCACGGCGACGAAGGGCTTGTTCAATGCCTTCGCCGGTAACCAGAACATTCCGCAGATTTTCAAGGAGACCAGCCGCGCATTGAAGAAGATGAATCTGCGCGGGCTTTATATGGGAATGACGATGTTGAAGATCACGAATCAACAACTCGTGTTGAGCGCCGCCGGTATGCCTTCCACCTTGATTTACCGCGCGGCGACAGGGGAAATAGAAGAAGTGGCGATCCGCGCGATGCCTTTGGGAAGCGTCTCGAATTTCGCTTATCAACAGCAGGAACATTCCTTATTGATCGGCGATGCTGTCTTGATGATGTCCGACGGCTTTCCTGAAATGTTCAACGAGCAAAATGAAATGCTCGATTACGGAAAAGCCAAAATGCTGCTGAAGGAAAGCGCGCAAAACTCTCCGCAGGAAATCATCAATCGCTTCGTCGAAGCAGGCGAAGCGTGGGCTGGAACGCGCGCGCCGGACGATGATGTGACATTCGTCGTGTTGAAGGTGACGGGCGCCAACGGACAACCCGCTCACAACTGATTCCGCCGTCATCGCCGCGCTCATTTGCCAGCCGCGACGGGTATAATCATTTGAGCGAAGGCATTGCTCTGCGGTTCGTGTTTGGCTTAAGCTGAACAAACTCGCGCGGCGCTTCCGCAATCCTTCGCTGAATGTTATTTGGTTTGTCTTCTGCGCAACGGTTTGATTAACCGCAAGTGTTCGTCCGCAAATCCCTTTCGGTAATGCTATGGCTAAGCGGCTGCTGCTCATTCTCGTCGGAATCATCTTCGCCCTGAACTTCGTCAATTTTCTGGCGAACACTTACTATAATTTCTACAACCTCGCTACAGAGGGCGATAAGAGATGGTCTGTCAACGAGGAAACCGGGCGCATTAAATTAAACCCGGATGGAATAAACGATCCCGCCCTTTCCCCTTTGCGCGAAGCCGACGAATTAGTTGCGCTTAACAATCAGCCGTACATTAAAAACAGCGGACAAGTAGGAAAAACTTTTCGCCACCAACCGCCGGGCATGGCTTATACCATTAGCGTCCGGCGCGGCGGCGAACAGCCACAGGAATTGACGCTTCGCACCTTCGCCGCATCGCGCTGGCGTTGGAACTTTAGTTTTCTTAACACTTTAATACCCGCTGTTTTTCTTTTGACGGGCATCGCGGTGTTTTTGCTACGTCCCGGCGACAAGCAAGCATTGCTGCTGGCGTTGCTGTTGATGACTGCGCAGGGAAACTTTCCGAATCGGGATTTGTTCGATGTTTCATGGCTGCTCGGCTTGGTTTTAATGATGGCCGTTTATCTTCCGCCTGCGCCTGTTTTCTTTCTACACTTTTTCCTAATCTTTCCTGATCGCTCGCCTGTCTTGCGCCGCTTTCCGCGAATCGAGTGGTGGCCTTACCTTTTGTATCTGGTCATCGCTTTTCCTTACACTGCGGTCAATACATACCAATACGTCAACGCGCCCGCCGCCGCCGCTTATCACCCGGACAAAGACTTTCCGCTGCTTTCACATCTGTTCATCGCCTTCGGCTTGTCGTGTCTCGCTGGCGGCCTTATTTCCTTGATTGTCAATTACCTGAAGGCGAATCACCAATCCAAAAGAAAACTGCGCGTCGTGCTGGTCGGAACTCTGGCGGGCGTCGTGCCGCCCGTCTCCATCTTCGTGGCTTTTAATTATTATGACCCGTCGCCGACGCCGCTGGTAATCTCCATTGTGGCGGCGGCCTTTTCTTTGTTTCTGCTCATCCCGCTCTCGTTCGCGTATGCGATTCTGCGCCACAAAGTTATCCCCGTCTCGCTTATTATTCGCCGCAGCGTTCGCTATCTACTCGTTTCGCGCGGCTCGATTGCGCTGGAGATAATCGTCGTCGCCGTCGCGCTCGCATTTCTTCTGCATAACTTTTTCAAGTACCTGAACACGTCCAGCAAGCTCGTGATCGGCGTCGTCTCTGCCGTGTTTGCGATTATCGTCTGGAACGTGACCGCTGCTTTTAATCATCGCGTTATCAAGCCTGTGATTGACCGCCGTTTCTTTCGTCAATCCTACGACGCGCACGCCGTGCTCTCGGATTTGAGCCAAGCCGTGCGCACCGTCACAAGCACGCAGCAATTGCTCGAACTCGTCATCATCGAAGTACAACAAGCTTTGCACACGGCGAACACGACGATTTTTCTGCGCGATGAATCGAGCGAAGATTTCGTGTGCGCGCTTAGTTCCGACTATCAGGAAGACATACACGCGAGCATCGCTTCGCGCCCGCCGCTCGTGCTGCCGCACGACGGCCTTGTGCTCAAACAATTGCGCGGCGCGTCGGAACCCTTGCACGTCGATTTCACAGACCCGAACGCATGGATGCACGAAAATTCCGCCGCCTCGAACGAGTTGCAAACGCGTGGGCGCGAAACGCTGCAAACGATTCATTCGGCGCTGCTACTGCCGCTCGAAACGAAAGATCGTATGCTCGGCGTCGTTTCCTTGGGGCCGCGTCTAGGCGATTTGCCATTCTCGAAGGAAGACGAACAATTGTTGATGAGCGTCGCCGCGCAAACTTCCGTTGCGCTCGACAACGCGCGGCTCGTCGAAAGCGTGATTATGGAAGAACGCAAACGGCATCTTATCGAAGCGGAGAATAATCGCCGCGCGCACGAACTAGAAGAAGCGCGCGGCTTGCAACTCTCTATGCTACCGCGCACAGTGCCGCAGTTGCCCGGATTGGAAATCGCCGCGTACATGAAGCCCGCGACGGAAGTCGGCGGCGACTATTACGATTTTCACGTCGGTGAAGACGGCACATTGACGGTTGCCGTCGGCGATGCGACGGGACACGGGCTTAAGGCCGGGACGATGGTCACGGCGGCGAAAAGTCTTTTCGAGACGCTCGCCGCTACGCCAGACATTCCGCAGATTTTCAATCAATCGAGCCGCGTGCTGAAGCGCATGAATCTGCGCTCGCTCTATATGGCGATGATGATAATGAAAATCAAAGACAATCAGTTGACGGTGAGCGTCGCGGGAATGCCGCCGATGCTTATTTATCGCGCGGCCACCGGATGCGTCGAAGAACTCGCGCTGACAGGTATGCCTCTCGGCAGCGTCAAGGAATTTCCGTACAAGCAACAGCGACTGGATTTATGCGTCGGCGATACGCTCATGTCGATGAGCGACGGCTTCCCGGAAATGTTCAATGAAGCGGACGAGATGATCGATTACGGGCGCGCCAAAAAATTGCTCGAAGAAATTGCGCGGCATAATTCGCCGCAGGAGATTATCGATCACTTCGTGCGCGCGGGCGACGAATGGGCAGGCACGCGCCCGCAGGATGACGATGTCACCTTCGTCGTACTCAAAGTCAAAGATATAAGCTTAACAAATGACATCATCAAGTGAACTGCGCGAGCAGTTCGGCAACATAGATATTTATTTGTTCGACCAACTGCTCAAAGGGCGCTTCAATACAGATATGCGCCTTCTCGATGCGGGCTGCGGCGACGGGCGCAATCTAGTTTATTTTATGCGCGAAGGTTATTCGTGCTTCGCGGTTGACGGTTCGGCGCAGGCGATAGAGCATGTGCGGCGAATGGCAAGCCTGCTCGCGCCGCGCTTGCCGCACCAAAACTTTCGTGTCGAGACAATCGAGAGCATGAGCTTCGCAGACGAAAGTTTCGACGCCGTTATTTGCAGCGCGGTGCTTCACTTTGCCGCGAACGAAGACGACTTTCGCCGTATGCTTGAAGAGATGTGGAGAGTGCTGCTTCGGGGCGGCATCTTTTTTGCGCGGCTCGCGTCGAGCATCGGCATCGAAAACAAAATCACGGCGCGCGGCGACGGGCGTTATCTTTTGCCGGATGGGAGCGAGCGGTTTCTCGTCGATGAAGAAATGCTGCTGACGGAGACAAACAAACTCGGCGCTGAATTCTTGGAGCCGATTAAGACCACCAACGTGCAGAACATGCGCGCGATGACAACGTGGTGCATTCGTCGCAGTTAGACGCAAGCAATCGCGCAAACAAATTCTTTAGCGCAAACAAATTCTTCCAATTTTATGTCAACGATTTCAGAGCAAGAGTTCGAGCGATTATGCGGCGACGTGTATCATGATCGTCGGCAAATCCATGCGTTTAATCCGAACGCGAGCGAAGAGGAAGCCGTGCTGTGGATGCTCGCCGGATGCCTCATCAGTTTGCTGGACGTGCCTTTGTGGGAGCAACCGAGCGGGCGCGGCGGCACGAGCGCAGAAGCTTACCGCGAGGCGATTCACGAAATCTTGCAAACGCGCATGGAACCCGTCTTCGATGCGCGCGTTCACCTCGCCGGGTTGTCGGAAATGATTGCCGCAGGAGAGTGAGAGAATCCGCCGCATTGTGAGCCGCCCGCGATTGGCAAGCCCGCAAGCGCTTTTCCCGCGTCACATAAATCCGCCGCCCTCGCGCGTCGGGAGTTTACAAATTTCCGCGACGCCGTTATAAAGGATTGAGAGCTGAAAACTTTGTTTTACAGCTTTCGGTAATGACAGCTTTCCCCCATTCTTCCATCCATGCGCGAGACACGGAATTTCGTATGACGAATCACTCGCGGCGGATTGTTCCAACGCACATTTTTGAAAATCCCGAAGTTTATTCTGCGCGGAAGTGCTCCTAATCTTTCGCGTTGCCGAAGGGCGCACACTTTTGTTTGAGAGGTAGCATGGCAAATCAATCTACGACGATAACAACGGATACATTCGATGAAAAGCAGTTGCTCGCGGCGCTCGTTTCCTTAAAGCGGGGCGACTTTTCCGCGCGGCTGCCGACAGAATGGACGGGCGTGGCGGGCAAAATCGCCGACACGCTCAACGACGTGCTGGATTTGAACGAGCGGCTGGCGAAAGAAGTAGAACGCGTCAGCCGCGTCGTCGGGCGCGAAGGCCGCATTACGCAGCGCGCGGCGCTTCCGGCGGCACGCGGCGCGTGGTCTAGTTTGATTGAATCTATCAACACACTGATTGATGACACGACGCGCCCGACGAACGAAACGGCGCGCGTCATCGGCGCAGTCGCCAACGGCGATCTCTCGCAAACGATGGCGCTCGAAGCCGATGGCCGCCCCTTGAAGGGCGAATTCCTGCGCACAGGCAAAATCGTCAACGCGATGGTCGATCAACTCGGCACGTTCGCTTCCGAAGTCACGCGCGTCGCGCGCGAAGTCGGAACCGAAGGCAAGCTCGGCGGCGAAGCGAAGGTCAAAGGCGTCGCCGGAACATGGAAGGACTTGACGGACAGCGTCAATTCGATGGCGGGCAATCTCACAGCGCAGGTGCGCAACATCGCGGAAGTCACGACGGCGGTTGCCAACGGCGATTTGTCGAAGAAGATTACCGTCGATGTGAAGGGCGAGATTCTCGAACTCAAAAACACGATCAACGTCATGGTCGATCAACTCAATTCATTTGCGTCGGAAGTAACACGCGTCGCAAGAGAAGTCGGAACCGAAGGCAAGCTCGGTGGTCAGGCCAAAGTAACGGGAGTTGCCGGAACGTGGAAGGATTTAACGGATAACGTCAATTTCATGGCGGGCAATTTGACGAGCCAAGTGCGCAACATCGCGGAAGTCACAACCGCAGTTGCCAACGGTGACTTGTCAAAGAAAATTACGGTTGACGTGAAAGGTGAAATCCTAGAGTTGAAGAACACGATCAATACGATGGTCGATCAATTGAACTCCTTTGCGTCCGAAGTAACGCGTGTGGCGAGAGAGGTGGGAACCGAAGGAAAGCTCGGCGGGCAAGCGGACGTTAAAGGCGTCGCAGGCACATGGAAGGATTTAACCGATAACGTAAATTCGATGGCCGGAAACTTGACCGGACAAGTCCGCAACATCGCGGAAGTCACAACCGCAGTTGCCAACGGTGACTTGTCGAAGAAAATCACCGTCGATGTCAAAGGCGAAATCCTAGAGTTGAAGGACACGATCAACGTGATGGTCGATCAACTCAATGCGTTCGCCTCCGAAGTCACACGCGTCGCACGCGAAGTCGGCACAGAGGGCAGGCTCGGCGGGCAGGCGGATGTTAAAGGCGTCGGCGGCACATGGAAGGATTTGACGGACAGCGTCAACTCGATGGCGGGCAATCTCACAGGGCAAGTGCGTAACATCGCGGAAGTCACGACAGCAGTTGCCAACGGCGATTTGTCGAAGAAAATCACGGTGGACGTGCGCGGCGAGATTCTGGAATTGAAGGACACGATCAACGTGATGGTTGACCAACTCAACGCGTTCGCCTCCGAAGTCACACGCGTCGCAAGAGAAGTCGGCACGGAAGGAAAGCTCGGCGGACAAGCAGACGTTCGCGGCGTCGGCGGCACATGGAAGGACTTGACGGACAGCGTCAACTCGATGGCGGGCAATCTCACAGGGCAAGTGCGTAACATCGCGGAAGTCACAACCGCAGTTGCCAACGGTGACTTGTCGAAGAAGATCACGGTTGACGTGAAAGGCGAAATTCTCGAACTCAAGAACACGATCAACACGATGGTCGATCAATTAAGTTCGTTCGCCTCGGAAGTCACGCGCGTCGCAAGGGAAGTGGGAACGGAAGGCAAGTTGGGCGGACAAGCAGACGTTCGCGGCGTCGCGGGTACGTGGAAAGACTTAACCGACAATGTAAATTCGATGGCGGGCAATCTGACAGTGCAATTGCGCGACGTGTCGAAGGTCGCAACCGCCATCGCCAACGGCGACTTGACGCAAAAGATTACCGTCGATGTGCGCGGCGAGATTTTGCAGATCAAGGAAGTCATCAACACGATGGTCGATCAGCTCAATTCATTTGCCTCGGAAGTCACGCGCGTCGCAAGGGAAGTCGGCACGGAAGGCAAGTTGGGCGGGCAAGCAGACGTGCGAGGTGTCGCGGGTACATGGAAAGACTTAACCGACAACGTCAACTTCATGGCCGGAAACCTGACCGGACAAGTGCGCAACATCGCGGAAGTCACGACGGCAGTCGCCAACGGTGACTTGTCGAAGAAGATTACGGTTGACGTGAAAGGCGAAATACTAGAGTTGAAAAACACCATCAACGTAATGGTCGATCAACTTAATTCCTTTGCGTCGGAAGTGACGCGCGTGGCGAGAGACGTAGGCACGGAAGGCAAATTGGGCGGTCAGGCCGAAGTAAGAGGAGTGGCCGGAACATGGAAGGACTTGACGGACAACGTCAATTTCATGGCGGGCAATTTGACGAGCCAAGTACGCGGCATCGCGCGCGTTGTGACGGCGGTTGCCAACGGCGATTTGAAACGCAAGTTGACCGTCGAAGCAAAAGGCGAAGTCGCAGAACTCGCAGACACCATCAATAACATGACGGACACGCTCGCCACCTTCGCAGAACAGGTCACGAGCGTGGCGAGAGAAGTCGGCGTCGAAGGCAAGCTCGGCGGGCAGGCCAACGTCCCCGGTGCGGCAGGCACTTGGAGAGATTTGACCGATAACGTCAACGGACTTGCCGCGAACCTGACGACGCAGGTGCGCGCCATCGCCGAAGTTTCAACCGCCGTTACGCAGGGCGATTTGACGCGCTCCATCGCCGTCGCCGCGCAGGGCGAAGTCGCCGCGCTCAAGGACAATCTCAACGAGATGATTCGCAATCTCAAGGACACCACGCAGAAAAACACAGAGCAGGATTGGCTGAAAACGAACCTCGCGCGCTTTACGCGTATGCTGCAAGGACAGCGCGATATGACTGCGGTTGCGCAGATGGTTCTCTCCGATCTCGCGCCGCTCGTCAGCGCGCAGCAGGGAGCCTTCTATGTCAATCAATCAAACGGCGACGGCCAGCCTTTGATGAAGCTTCTTGGTGGCTACGCTTTCAATAAACGCAAGCATGTCGCCAGCGAGTTTCGTCCCGGCGAAGGACTCATCGGCCAGTGCGTGCTCGAAAAGACGCGCATACTCCTCACCAACGTGCCGGACGATTACATACAGATTCGCTCCGGCCTCGGCGAAGCCGCGCCGCTCAACATCGTTGTGCTGCCCGTGCTTTTCGAGGGCGATGTCAAAGCCGTGCTCGAACTCGCGTCCTTCAATCGCTTCAACGAAACGCACATCGCTTTTCTCGATCAATTAACGGAAAGCATCGGCATCGTTCTCAACACGATTGGCGCCACCACACGCACAGAAGATTTACTGCTGCAATCGCAATCGCTCACGGGTGAATTGCAGAGCCAGCAGGACGAACTGAAAAAGAAAAACGAGCAGCTTGAAGAACAGGCCGAATCCTTGCGCGAATCGGAAGAATTGTTAAAGAGCCAGCAGGAAGAATTGCAGCAAACGAACGAAGAGTTACAGGAAAAGGCGACGCTGCTCGCGCGCCAGAAAGCGGAAGTCGAAGCCAAGAACGCTGAAGTCGAAGAAGCGCGCTGGGCGATGGAAGAAAAAGCGGAGCAACTAGCTTTGACTTCCAAGTACAAATCGGAATTTCTCGCCAACATGTCGCACGAACTGCGCACGCCCTTGAACAGCATGTTGATTCTCTCGAAGCAGCTTGCGGAAAATCACGACGAAAATCTCACGGCGAAGCAAACACAGTTCGCCGAAACGATTCATTCATCAGGAGCCGATTTGTTGTCGCTCATCAACGACATCCTAGACCTCTCGAAAATCGAATCCGGCATGATGGGCATAGAAGTCGGCGCGCTTTCGTTCGCCAGTATTACCGAGCGGCTCGAGCGCGGCTTTCATCAACTCGCCGCCGATAAAGACTTGGAGTTTAAGATTGAGCGAGCCGAGAATTTGCCGCCGACAATTCAAACAGACGACAAGCGTTTGCAGCAAGTGCTCAAAAATCTGCTGTCCAATGCCTTCAAGTTCACAGAGAAAGGCGGCGTTTCGTTACACATCGGTGTCGCCGAAAAAAATCGCAACATCAGCCGCGAATCGCTCTTGCGCGCAGACGAAGTGATTGCCTTCTCCGTGCATGACACAGGGATAGGCATCGCGCCCGATAAACAAAAAATTATCTTCGAGGCGTTTCAACAGGCCGACGGCACGACGAGCCGCAAATACGGCGGCACGGGACTCGGTCTTTCGATCAGCCGCGAAATCGCGCGTCTGTTGGGCGGCGAAATCCGCGTCGAAAGCACGCCGGGCGTCGGCAGCATCTTCACACTGTATTTGCCGAAAACTTACACCGCTCCGGTTTACCCGGACGGCAACGGCGACGGCAGCAACGCAACGCACAATGCCGCTTCGATGGGTAACTCTTATGCTTTAACGGCGGGTGATGGCGATGGCAACGGCAGGCCGCACTTCGAGCAGGCTGGCAACTCCGCCGGAAACTATGCTGGAAACTATCCCGCGATGGAATCGTCTTCGGGCGCGAGGATGGCAACCGCAGCAGCGACGGCGATGCCCGTCGGCGACGTTGCCGATGATCGTGATTCGATTCAACCGGGCGAGCGCGTCGTACTGATCGTGGAAGACGATCACAGCTTTGCGCAAATACTTTTAGAACTCGCGCGAGAGAAAGGCTTTAAGGGACTCGTTGCGACAAGAGGCGATGCGGCGCTCGAATTAGCCCGCCGGTTCAGGCCGGACGGGATTACGCTCGACATCAAATTGCCGGATCGTGACGGCTGGACAGTGCTTGACCGCTTGAAGCACGATCCCGCGACAAGCCACATTCCCGTTCACACCATCACAGGCGAAGAGGAACGCCAGCGCGCATTGAAACTCGGCGCGTTCACGCATCTGCAAAAGCCTGTCAGCCGCGAAGATTTAGCGTCGGCCTTCGACAACATCGCGGCCTTCGCCGAGCGTCGCGTCAAGCGGCTGCTCGTCGTCGAAGACAATGACGCGCAGCGCATGAGCATCGTCGAATTAATCGGCAACGGCGACGTTGTGACGACGGCTGTCAGCGACGGCGC
>JAABUK010004841.1_pt1 | contig 21565 bp, 8 predicted proteins | sample 5559141 | NCBI WGS metagenome assembly JAABUK01 (sample SAMN10711869, study PRJNA513367) | rock metagenome | isolation source: Antarctica rocks | place: Antarctica: Victoria Land, Pudding Butte nord | collected 2016-01-03
CCATGGGATGGTATGACGAGTGTGTCGAAGAATTTAAGGCATGAGGCGGGTATTTACTCGGAGAAGATCACGTCATTCTCGAGGGTTCTTTTGTAGTCTGCGGCATTGTATACTAAACACAGGACTCCTCCGTATGATCTTCAATCCCTCGGCAAACCCGCAAAGACCCTCCTAAAGACTTCGCGCCCGTTGTAAAGGTTCTGCACCCTCATCCTTTCGTTGTCCAGATGCGCGTTGTCGCTCGCTTGGCCACATGGAAACATGGCCGCAGGTGCATTGAACTCCTTCTCGAGAAAGCTGATGACAGGGATGGAGCCGCCTTCGCGAATATACAGAGGACGTCTCGGCATGTTTTCTGGAGTGTAGGTGGCGCCCGTGCAGGCCAGGGAGGATGCGCGACGGTTTGTTGGACGACTGGGAGTTGACTTTGTCGATTGAGAAGCTGAAGCCGTGGTTGGCATAGCAGGCTTGGAGGAGGTAGAAGATGGGCGGCGAAAGGTTCGAGATGGGGGAGAAGTGCTGATGGATAATTTTGCAGAGGGGACCGAATACCAGACTTCTGTGATGGCCTTGTCAAGGATTTGAAAGATTCCGTTGTCGGGATCGCCAAGCCATGCATCGGCTTCTGACGAGATGTGGACTTCGAGGTTGTTTGTGCTTCCAAGACGGTTGAAAAGCTCATGAGTAAAAGTCGTAAGTGCAGTCGCGATAGCAACAGCATTTTGATTTGGGACAATTCGCATAGATAGATCAGCTTTGGCAAAGCGGGAGATGGTCACTGCAGCTTTGGATTCGGGAACCTCGATTCGATGGATCGTCAAGTTCGGCTCGCGCCAACGTTGTGCAAGTGAGTTTGTGAATGCTTTGGGATCTTGGATCTCAGGATGGCCTGGCAAGAGTGCAGAAGTGATCGCGTCGTACCGCTTCTTCTCGGCCTTGTCGAGTTGGACAACGTGCTTGTAGAATCCTGGAATCGTAACGTTGGTGCCAGTGTCTCCAATGAGACCGCTTAGGAGAACAGTCAGGTCCTTTAGGGGTTCATGCATCTTCGACTTTCCATCCATGCCGCTGTGACGGTCTGGAAGACCGCTAGAAATGGCAATACTTGCATGAATGACGCCGCGCATGCCATATGTTAGACAAGGGATATGATCATCCAGCCAATAACTATTGGAGAGCAGTATCCAATCGACTTCGCCAATCAGATTCCGATTCTCCTGAACCGTCTTGGCAAAGCCTCGCGAGCCTGCTTCCTCCTCGCCCTCAATCACGAAGATAACATCACAATTCAGGGCTTTGTTCTGTACGAGATCAGCCACTGCATACAAAGCTGCGAGGGTGGGTCCTTTGTTGTCAGTGACACCTCTGCCATATAGGTACCCATTCATAGGATGTAGCTGGAACGGATTAGCACCTGATTTCTCACCACCATCTAGACTGTATTCAGCATCCACGACATCGTAGTGCCCGTAGAACAGAATAGTCTGTCGTGTTCTCGACGTGTCTGAGGCCTCAAACTTGGCAAACAATATTGGATTGAACCCTTCATTCGACAAAAGCAAGGCAGTCTTGGCATTGAGAAGGTCAAAGAGTTTTCGCAGGAAAGTTGCTGCCTCATTACATTCTCCGGTGTATTTTGGGTTCCCAGGTACAGTTCTGAATGCAACAAAGTCTCGTAGACAGTTGACCAATTCATCTGATGTTCGATTCAGTGATTGCTAGATGCTATGACATGGAATCACCTACCATTACCATGAGGCAGTCGGTGTTGCGAGGAATCTATACTTTTGCTCACATCCCAGAATGTGGCGACGGAGTCATTACCGGCCGTCACCAAGATTTCTTGGTCATGAAGGCGTGTTCGGGTGGATGAAAGGATCTTTCCAGTGCTGGCTGTCCAATTCCCAACCTCCGAGAACTGGGAGTTGAATTGCTAGAGTGTTGATCAGAGAATGTTCGTGATACTGTGAGCGGCAGCACCTACCTTCAAAAGACCATCGCTGGTACCACAAAAGGCCACTCCATCCACAACCTGAAGTGTGGTCACGTCTTCAAAACCGACATTGATCCTCTGGACCAGCTGTTGCGAATCCAAATTATATACGTGAACGCGGCCAGTTGCCAGTCCAGCGTAAAGGAATATACCGTTATGTGCTAAACTAAGCACACTCGCAGATGCATTTTTGAATTTGTGGATGAGCACCAAACCCGCGGTTTCAAGCCCAAAGAGTGACCACATCTTAATGGTCCCATCACCACCGCCGGTGATGAGTACCTCCTTCCCTCTATCATGGCGATGTAGAGCTTGAGCGAGTAGCATGCAGTAAACATAGCTAGAGTGAGCATATGCTCGATAGGAAGTCCTTTTGAACGTCACCAGTCGACCGCCACTTGTTGGTGGGAATAAGCTGCCAGCTGGGCGTGGTGTGACAGCGCCCCCGGGGCCTAATGAATCAAAGAAACGATGCTTGCGACTCGCTGGAAAGGTTGCGGAATGAGGCGTCAAGTTCTTGGACCCAAGGTCGAACCACTGGACTCTTTAGCTTTGATCGCTGCCTTTCTGGGAGAGCACACCTGGAGAGACTGGTTTTGAGAACCACAAAATAAGGTGTTCAGGTCCGCAGAGTATACCACACAAAAGACGTCCCCAATGTCATGATGCGAATGAATGGAAAATAGCCGCGCTAAGTTTTGGGCAGACCAAACCTGAATCCTTCAGTATGAGCAGTAACCACCGGAAAAGGGATTGCACGTTGACGACTGAATCCACACCCGAAGAGAATAAGAGTTGTTTGTCCTCTGATAAGAACAAGCTCAGCACGCTTTCAGCGTGCGCCTGCACTGTGAAAACCCTCTCGAAGGTTTCCAGCGACCAGACCTACTCGGATAATGGTTAAAACGGCTTTCGGTCATATTTGGTAAAACGTGCTTAGAGTAGAGAGCGTAACACAACCGTACTTACGGTGATGTCGCCTCCTTCTAGTCCAGCAAATAGATAGTCATCATCAACAACCAGTGCAAGAATGCTCCTCTCGGCTTCAACCCGGTGAGATACGTTATGCTCGACCTTCTTGGCAGATTTGATGCTGTCGATATCGATGCCGGCACCGGCATCGTGGGAGGAAGCCGCACGTAGGGCATCGTCATCATCAGAATCAGAATCAGATGTAGAGGAGCTGTCCTGTTCGAGTAATGAATTCAGCTCATTTGTTGGAGCGTCCCGATGGATACAAGCCATGTCAAGTCGAACGATGCCATCGGGACACGTATTGTGGTACTGCGTCCGGACGGTTTGAGTTAGCAGCGCAGGAATAGGTACATATGCCAGGGCAACCGAGCCTGCCCTAAGCTCCACATTCTACTCAAGAACTCCGCGGTGCCATTATCATTCATCCTTTGTACTGGATCCTGCGGAAATCTCTGTCTCGTTCTGAACACTCTCCGTAACCGACCAGTAATGGCTGCAGCGCCGTCTACAAAACTACGCAGACTGTGAAGCCGTCAAGATACAGGCTGTCGAGGTAGCTTTTCGGTGCCAATGCAGAGAATTGTTGGTCGTGACATGATAAGTTTGCAAACATTGCCATTGAGAGAAGACGATAATTGCCTTGGTAATATACACCGCACTTTGCCAGAACGCCCCCTTCGCCTTTCAGTTGGCATGGCTGGTGCCAAACCGTGCTCCGATGTAGACTACGTGGTGGCCGTATATCTGCCAATCGCATGAGCCGTCTGGTCGCCGGGAACCTGCAGAATCACCATCCTTCGACAACCTTCAGTCTGATATGCATGCCATTCTTCGGTCGTGTTGTCAGGCCACCCGTGATATCAATCTCTTCATTCGGATCTCTCATTGCAAATTCGAACTTGCCCACAAAGGCGGCAAGGAGACAAGCAAACTCTCCTTTTGCAAAGCTCTGCCCGATGCAACTTCTCGGTCCATGCAAGAAGGTCAGCATTGCATAATTGCTCTCTGCCCCTCCGGTATTGGCTTTTCCAGATCCCATCCATCGATCAGGGTTGAATTCGGCGGCATCTGGACCCCACAGCTCCTTGCTGAAATTAACAGCCCCTGGACAGAGGATTATCTTGGTGCCCCTTGGTACGTAGGTATCTGCGATGGTGCAATCGTTCTCGGTATCACGTAAGGTGACTGGCACGGGCGCGTCGTGACGAAGCGTTTCATTACAGACAGCATGGAGGTAAGGAAGGTTATCGAGTTTAGCTGCGTCCATTGAGTCATCCAGAGAACAGATGTTGGCATGGATCTCTTCTCGCAAGCGTGTCTGGATCTCTGGCTTTTTGCAAAGCTCATGGATAGCCCATGTCACTGCCGATGATGTTGTCTCATGGCCAGCAGCAATGAAGGTCATCATTTGATCGACGAGATTTTCATCAGTAAAGCCGCCAGACGCGAGAGCAACCGAGATAATGTCGACATTGCGCTTCTCATTCTTTTCCATTATTACCTTCTTCTGGCGAATGATGTCTCTGCTTACAGAGCGTATGACGCGTTGAGCCGCAAACACATCATCATTGCGCTTGATGGGTAGATTCTGAATAATCTTCGGGTGAATGAACATTGAAGCAAGCCCAAGCATCTGAGCGGATTTACTAGGTGCAAAAATCTTCCGATAGGTCGTGTTCAGCTCGCTATTCGGATTCTGGATGGCACCAAAGTCTTGACCTAGCCCAGCTACACCAATGATATCCAGGGTGGCTCGACTTGCCCAATCACCAATTTCGACAACATTATCGGGTGCTCTCCTTTCGAGTTCTTCCATCAAACTCAATACAAGCTCCCGCGATTTTGACCAGAATACTGGGTAGAGGTCCTTGATGTGGCGAAAATTGAAAGCTGGTAAAAGATTTTTGCGTTGCGTCTGGAGGTATCCATAAGTACTATCACTATCAAGCGGCAGTGAACGAACCCTATGCTCATCACCTTCTGCAAGCAATAAACCAACCCCCAGTATTCTTCCAATACCAGCACGGATTTGCTGTGGTTTGACGAAGTTGTAGCTTTTTGTGGTCAGCACCTCACCGAGAGCTTTTGGACTGGTAATCAGCAGTCGCTCCTTATTGAACATGTATCTGCTAAGTTTCAGTAAATAGACTTTAGGTAACATGACATTTAACGGTTGGAACTTACGTATAGCGAATAATGCCATTGTTTGGGATCTCGTTGATCCATTTTCGCATTGGTATGCCAGAGGGGGCAGCTGAAAGGGCCGGGAATTGACCCATGAGGAACGAAGCCCCCTGGAAAGGTTTCAGTAAACTTCATCTTCCCTGATGAAGAATCGCATATACCGGAGGACTTGGTAGATGCCGCAAGGGACTGAAAAATCTTGGATACAGAATGATAGCATAGATGCCATATGAGAGCCATTGTAGAAGAAAAAGAGGTATGGCCGTCCAAGTATATGACCCCCCAACCGAATACTTCGGTGCTAGATTAACAAGAAGAATTGACGACGCAATAGAAGTACCGGCCCAAAACCGGTACGTGCTCATGAAGTTTGTGGTCATATTTTCCACCATCTTGAAATCGTTTTACCTGAAGAGGCAGGCAACCCTGAACAATCAAGTATGACCAGGCGATAAACTCCCGATGGTGCGTTGGCTTTGTACAACGGTAGAATAGATTTTATCTGAATAAGGTGGAAAGCGAGATATCAAATAAAGGACAGTTGTCACCACCAGAGTAGTGACGAGGAGACAAGAATAGCTGAAGCTGCTTTTAAGCCGAGGCTTAAATCCAATAGATAGTAATCCTGCTGCCTGCCGTTTGCGGGCGGCATATGCATCCTTCTCGGCTTGATTATTGTTCCGCCAACGTCGCCGGAAGACAAGCTTGTGGTAAGAGACACGAAGCATAAGCAGCACGAGGTTCCTCGCGAACTGCGACAAACGTTCTTCTTCTTTGTGTTTCGGCAGCAGAAGACGCGCATTGCTTGAACGCCTCGGCTGGCCCATCACTCTGATTCCTTGGCATTAAATCCGAGCAGTTGGTAGGTGAGAGCTTCCTGGCAGCTTACATTGCTGGTACGAAGATGTGCTAGAAGTAAGAGATGATATACATGGATACAGATACACTTTATACAGGAGATCCTTTGTATGTAGACTCAAATCAGGTGAGGTCCATCCGATCCTCGTCTGCATTCGATGTCCCTGTGCCCATAATGTCGTTCAAAGACTGAAGCGCGATGCTACCAAACGAATTTTTGGTAAGATCTGCTTTGAAGAAGAATTCTTCTACAATTGGCGAAAGAGTTGACTTCGTACTGGAGCTTTCCTCTGCCGACTTGGCGAAGCGATTGAGGGTGGCGGAGTTCGATTTCGCGGACAAATTCTTGTGAGTCGAAGTGTGTGAAACCCTCTCTGCGTTATTCAGAAAGTCTGCCACTTTCAGCTCTAATAGTTCGTTCTGCTCGGAAGTGGCAGATGCAAGTATCGAGTCAAACGTGACACCCTTGGACAAATAGAAGCGCGACTTCTTCACCTCAATTGCTGACGAGGAGAGATTGGAGTCTTCTTCCATTGGAGAGACTGATGGCACTTTATCTGTTATCTCGTGCACAGCAGTACTTTCTTGTATTTTGCGGCTGGATGTATATCGGCACTGGCTTGGGAATTCACACTTTTGACAACCTTTCGCGCAAGGCTCTCCTTCAACACCATTTTCAAGGTTGCGAAGCGGGTTTCTCTTCCACTCACCCCACTCTTTCCAACCTATGTAATCGAACTCGCTGGAACAGCTCTGCCCCCTTTTCTTCTTTTTCAGATTAAGTCGATCCGTCTCACCAGAGCAGTAGAAATGACCATCTTGCAAGCATCGCCGAGTCACACCGAGAGGATATTGCGACTTGCAGAGATGGCATTGCCAGATCCATGCCAGTGGTTTCACCGGCGCCAAGGGGAGAAGATCCGATGTGATTACCTCATGAATCGTTGCTTCCGGTGAAGAGAATATGTGCGATGGGTCGAAAGCTGTCACCCTGGAAGAGTTCGGGGATGTGGGCACATAGGTTGGAGTGCGTGGAGATCGAAGATCGTCATCTGTAAACGTGCCATAGGTTCTGTCAATGGTGGTGCTCGCGGGACTGACATCTTTCATGTCAACATCAAGGCTGAGCTTTGGCATACCTGCTGTTTGATTTTAAGCCTGTGGGATTGTCGCGGATAGCAGTCAAATCTATGGCTGTCGAGGCAGATGGTGTGCAAGAAGAGAGAACATTGAAGAGGTTTTGCCACGTGCTTGAATGGAGGCTCCCAGAAAGAGAGCTGGCTGAAAGAAGCCACAATTACCAAAATAGTAATTATCCATCCAACTTCCTTTGTGCTCTCCGGATCCAGCAGCCCGAGTCATAGCTTCAAAGGACATACTGGACCCAGTTTGATCCCCTGCAGTCGACGCCGGGATGGAGTTGTGCAATTGGTATCACATTGCTATGACAATGAGGAAACTAGGATTGTTCTCTCAAAGTGCGGTAGCACAATCGGGTTTGCAGCCAGATTCTGGGCCTCCCATCCCAAGGTGAGATCCATGAAATGTTCAATAGACGCAGCACAATTTGGCTCGGCAAGCTTCGGGTAGAACGTCACCAGAGACAAACTGAGTAAGCCTTTGATTATGGTAGAATCCCGGAAGTAAGTCGCACCTTGATCTGTCATGTGCAAATGCAAGGAGAACAAAGAGTTGGGACTAGATATCAAAAGGGAAAAAACTGAAACGGGGCTAGCGCTGGCTGATCATTGTGGCTGGAGACCTTGGCATGGCTGGGAGATCAAGTTCAACTTCCAGCTGAGTGGTTCTCCACCGAACTACCCAACCCATCTTCACCAACCTCTCTACTCAAGATGTTGGGGCTGGGACTTGAATCTGAGAGAGTGTGTACAAGTATAGCTGCCAGTGCGGCCTGCAGGTCTGAGTCTTATCATTACCATCGCTCACACATCACGAAGCACTAACCAATTGCGTATTGACACGACCCGATGAATTGACGATTGCATCTACACGATACTCATCTTCTGTGCCATTTATCTCTCCCCGCTTACCTTTGAAAATATCCCTCTCCATACCTCGCATCATACTTCTAGTCGACTTTGCAGCTACGCCTGAGAAGCTGCGCGCTCCATCCAGAACAATTGATTTTACACAGTGCCGCTGGGAGGCGTTTGCTCCGACTTCGTCTACATCTCGCCGTCCAATTGCACCTCGCACAACCATCTCAAAGCCAACATTGATCACCTCGCTGCCGTCGAGCTCAACGTTCTTCACCGCCGGACGCCTCTCACCATCTCCACGCACTCCTCAGCCACATCTGCGACAGCCTCGACCACAATCCTCTCCGGAGCAGCCACCAACGAAGCTCATACCGAGGTTGCACATATATTCACACCTCTTCTCTCCTGCATCAGCACCTTATCGTCACCGCGATTTAACCTGTCGACCAGACTATCTCATTACCACCGCACACAAAATACATCAAATTGACACCCAAAACACGTCGCGTCAATCAATATGGTGAAGGCAAATATCGTCATCGCAATCATTGTGATCTGCCTATTCGTCGTCCTGGCAATCGTTGGTTGGGGAATCTACGCCATCCAGAACAGGGTGAGCCTCTTCGCCAAGAAACAAGAGATAATTGACGAGGAAGAATGAATGATGGCATGATGGCGGCGGGAAGCCGCTTGTTTCAGTGATTTGTTAAATCTGAGAAGCATTTCAAGTGAAAGATTTGTACATAGCTCGCATATCAAAAGGGGTTGGTTTGGTGTTTTATGGGAAAACTGGGCGCAAGGCCCCGTTGGCTACAGGGGTACTGAAGTGGAGCTTTACACTATGCCTGTGCGGCTCGATTGCGGATACTAGGGACGTTTACCACGAGGTTCTGCATATAAATGTTTGTAGTACGGAGTCGTGCCCCAAAAGTCACAGAAATAAGCTAATTTGGCGTATCACTGGCGTAGAGACTAGTTGTTCTAGTGGCCATACTAATTGTATCTAGTAAGGAACAGAATTACTTCCCGTCAGGGATTTCATCCCATTCTAGCTCGCTGGCCTCGATATCCTCGTTCTGAGCTTGATATTATGTTTATTGATTAATGAATTGCAGCTTAGAGAGCTGGCCCTTAATTTGAGTGTCTGCTTAACTGCGTTTAAAGTTCTATACACCCTCTTTATACTCATTTCCCTCTTTAAGTCGTATAATAACTTAGATATGATCTGATATGATCTTAATTCATATCTATATTATCTTTTGTGATAGATCTTTTCATGCTTAAAGTCATATCTTCTTCATATCCTTATAATTCGCAGGTGTATCACGCGCGATAGTTCTTCTTTTAAGTCAGTATTAAGTTAGCTTAATAGTATTTAGATTAAACAAATTCTCAGATTAAAGAAGTCGCATAATATTATAGAGGGCATAAATAGTATCTTGATAATAATAAGCATAAGCAGACGTCTTATCTTCTTATATAATAGTATTTAATTGATTAATTTAACACTCTTTAATAAAGAGAATAAGCTTCGAAAAGAGAATGAGTGTTAAGATAAATTATGTGATAGATAAATAGTGAGAATAGAGTAATGATGATGAGATGCTGACTTAATGTCAGTGAAGATATCAATTAGTTCTATGTGACAGAAACTAATCTCTAAAGAATCTCTTTAAAGATCTCTTTTCTTCTCTCTATATCTATTTAATATAATAGTTAAAGAGGAGGGAAAAGCGGAGTAACTATAGCTAAATATTAATTATAGTAATAGTTAAGAGAGAATCTTTGAATAAAGAAAAGATATTAAGAAGTTGAAGATGCGAATGCATTAGTTAATAAGTAACTTATTAGCTGAGATTATAATAATATCTCTTCTTTTAAAGTTCTATTCTTAGAATTAAAATTAGATTAACAGAATCACTTTACTAATAAGAAGAAGATGAAAGTTAAGTGATACGTCAGCGTTCTGATAATAATTATATCAGAAATAGTAATATGTGAGTGAGTTAATTATTAATTATAATGAGTTATAATATTATAGTTAAGACGAAGATAAGACGCTTTGAAGTATATATGTCATCATCACTCTATTAATAATTGCTAATTATGAACAGCTCCGTCTTCCTGTTATTATTAAAGAAGAATTCTAGCGAGCTGTTATTATAGTTACTATTACGACCCTGTTTCTGCGCTGTCTGTGTGGGCTGCGGTAGCGCTAGGCCCAATGGGGTGCTAGGGCTTTGGAAGTGCTCTAATAGTGCTGGTATCTTATGTCAAGACTTGCTTTTGCGTTAAGACACAGCCGCATTCGGCCTTAGAGCTTGGACAAAGACTTGACGCGATCGCGCTTTTCCTTATTTCTATTCTCCGCCCTCACTTAGATTAATATCAATAACTCAATCACTATACAGTCATATTTAACCCAATCAAGTTATTTCTGACTCTTCAGCTATTTCAGCTATAGCGCCTGTTACCCACTGTAATATTTGATGAACACGTTGGTAACCGCTTTACTGCGTTTATCGACTTTTCTACTGTCTTGAATTTTATATTAGTTTTCCTGCAAATTCAATTCTATTAACAGTTTATAAGATATACTATCTTAAGTAGATCTCATTTTCGAATTCAGCTCGATTTTCGAGTTAAATTCAATTCTGTCAACTCTCTATAAGGCGTACTAACCTCCGCAGAATTCTGTCAATAATTTATAAGCTATATTAGTTTTTGCAGCTTTTATTCTGCAGATTCTCTACTTTTAATAGATTATAGCTTATAATTATTAATAGCTTACCTCATTCTTTAAGTATTCAACACTTAAGCCTCATTTTTATCTTATTCTTTAAATACTTAATACTTAAATCTTATTCTATTATTCTCTAAATACTTAACACTCATTCTATCTCATATTTTAAGTACTCGATATTCATTCTATCTTATACTTTAAGTACTCGACACTCTATTTTCTTTTTATTCTCTCTATAATCATTAGTGATTGTCAAACTGTCTAAGCAGATTAGAGATAAGAGAAGAAATATCATAATCATCTTTTAAGTTCAGTCAATCTCATCAGACTAATATAAGTTAAGTAAATTCATAAAATAGATTAGTTCGATTTATCTCTATTAATTATTAGTTAAATATCATAAGCATAAGCTCTACAGAGCTTAAATAAAGAAAGAGAGAAATCTTATTATAGAAAAATATATTAAAAAGAACATCTTTTTAAAGATTTAAGAGATGATAATAAAGACTCTTAAAAAGACTCAGATTATATTTATTATAAATTAAATAACATTATCAATTATAATAAAATTTATAATAATACTGAATTGAAATATAAAGAGTTATATAAAGATTATAAGAGCTATTATAACTGATCTTAATATAAAGTAGAGTTCTTTATTATTAAGTTAATTCTCATTAGTGAATAGATTAAGAGATAAAGCTTTAATACTGAAATCATCGGAAATTTATCTATTTAAATTAATCTCTTATTAAGATATTAAATCGGCTCAGATATTTCATTAATATATTACTGATGTTATGCTGATCTATAAAGATTAAAAGTAGAAGCTTGCATTATTACTTCCTCATTATCTTGATAATGAAATAGCTTATATATAATATACTACTCTGTTAATTATTAAAAAGAAGTATTTAGCTTTGTTATTTACTTAATAAAGAAGAGTTATCAGACGCGATTTTATAAACACTAATATAGAACTTCGCTCTGATATAAGTTAGAAGTGTTTTTAATAAAATTAAGAATAATCTTCTGTAGAATATGTTAATAAGAAGATTAGTAAGCTGTAAATCATAGATATAAAGATGAAGAAGAATCTGATTTAAAGAGTCTATAAGAGCTTTCAAATAACATCAAAATTATAGAGTGCGCTTACTAAGAAAAGTCAAAAGAGTTTATAGAACTTTCAAGATCATCTACAAAAAATATAGAATATTTAGTAACGCCTTTATAAATAGAGAACTAAATCAAATCAATTAATATATAAGTATTCTCAATCTTATTTAATAAAGATCTTAAAATCAATTTATAGAAAGATATTATATATTAAGTCAATATCTGCGATATTAAACAGACCCTCTTTCAAGTCTTTTACACCCGCAGAAAAATATTTCAATATTAATTCTTCTTATTCTTATAAGAAATACACTGCTTAAGATCTAAAGACTAATTATTAAATGATTAATTATTTATTAAAGAAGAAGAAGAAGAAAGTCTTTATAATTAATAAGAAAGTTTCTTTAAAAGAGAAGTCTAATAAGAACTATTATCGTATGTAATAAGAGTATCTAACTCTTCAAAATACTTTTAATAAATCAAATAATAATAAATTAAGCTTTATAAAGAAGAAAGAGATTATGATTAACTTCAATATTATTTATTAAGAGTGTAAAGAGTCATTTCTATTAGATAATCAGCTTTACAGCTATTTAAGAGCTTTCAATACTTATATTACTAAGACTATTTCTTCTATATAACTCTTAACTATTATCGATCTTACAGCGCAGTTAAAAGAAGAATACTTAGAGAATATATCTAATTATACTGAAACCTGTGTTAATATATATTAAGCTATTAATTCAGAGTTATTTATAGCAGTTATTAACTCTGATTTTAATTGTTTAACTATTAATTAAAAGTTGCTTACTCAGCTTCCTCATATATTTAAGATTATTAAATTATTAATCATTCAAGATATTAATAAATAATAAAGAGTTAGTAAACTGACTACTTTTATATTCTATCTTTAAAGCACTTAAAGTAAGCTGCTTAAGCTATAAATCTTAGTCTTAATATTTAATAATCTCGATATTAAACTGCTTATTAGTACTGATTATATTAGAACCTGAAATATAATACTTAATATCTTATATTAACTTACTATATTTCATAAGAATAGTAAAATCGATAAGTTAATAATTATAATACGTATTTAAATAACACGTTAATTAAGTGTTAATCTCATTCTTCGCGCTACTAAGAAAGTGGAAATATCTGCAAACTTAATTAATTAAATATCAGTTCATCTTAAATACTTAAGTAAGACAGATCTACTATTTCTATCTTAAATATCTAAGATATTTAATAAAATAATATTAGCTTTATAAATAGCTTTAATCTATTCTAATTAGAGCTTTATATTATAAATAGTTTATTAAAGCATTATTCTGAATACTACCGCATCTATTAATAAAGAAGAGTTTATCTATATTACTTAAGCTACAGCAGTACTGAATGGATTTCTGAGAAAGAGAAATAAACAAAGTGTGAACAAAAATAAATAATATATAAATCTTAATTAATTATAAAAAGCATATTATTCTTAATATTAATATGATCTATTAAAAGATGTTATCGCTTCTAATATATTCATCTTCACATATTAAGATGTTCACGTTAATAAGTTATTATCGCTTGATTAATAAAAGAATCTTTAACAGCTTATTAAGCGTTTTTCTGTGCTCTTTAATAATATTTTAAGAATGACTTATTAATTAGAAGAGAACTGATTATAAATTTAAGTGTCTAAAAAGCTAAAACGCGCTCTGAAGTCGCGGGCATTATATTAAAATGCTTCGAAAGCAAAATAGATTATTGATGAGATGTTTAACAAGAATACTTATCTGAGATGTATAACACCGATTAAGCACTCTTCGTACTTATTATCTATCTTTGTTATATATAAATATACTTTCAAAGGCGCAGTCAAAAAAGCTTGATCTATAATAAATTTACGATCTCTTAATAGTATTATAGAATTTAACACATATTTACTACTTTTATAGAAGAATATTCTTACCATTCTTATATATATTAATTAAATATTCTTAATAAATTTTATTAGCAGCTTCTATTAACACTTCATTCATTCTAAGAATTAATATAGAACAGTAACAGCCTCTTATTAAGAGCTGAAGATCTTTTAAATATTATTTATGAGATTTAAGAATTCATTCACTCATAATTAAAGAACTTTTAAACGCCTATTATATAATCTGTTATAATAAATTATGAATATTTATATTAATAACATTAATATATTCATAAAAGAAAAATTTAAACAGCATCTTTATAACTTAAATACTGTTTTTCAATAACTTACTAATTTTGAATATATCTTTAAGATCTTAAAGACTTATCTAGACTTTTAAAAGCTAATTTCTTTAAATAAGCTTATTAAAAGACTTAACTACTTAACAGACAAGAAGAAGCTTAAGACTATAGAGTATTAAAATATTCCGCGAGATAATCATAATCTTAAGAGATTTATAGACTTTATTGAATGACATTAATAACAGATATCTTTCTTTGCTTAACGCATTAAGAGTTTACAACAACTTAAAACAACTGTTTTTCGAGCTTCTTATTAAAATAAGAGATCTTTATTAGAGAAGATATAGAAGAGAAAGAATTAAGATTTTAAGATCTTAATAAAGTTATGAAAGAATAATTATATAATTATATTTGAAGATCTCAAAGATGTCTTTATAGAAATAGCTAAAATTCTGCGTCATTTTAATCTAAAGAAGATATTATATATCTTTCTTAATATCTCAAAGAAGTTAGACTTTAAAGTAACGGTTTATTAACTTAATAATGATGATTCTATAGATTCTCTAAAGTCATCAAGAATTCTTTTATAATTAATCATCTTTCTATTTAAATATTTAACATCAGTAGAGCGCAATTACTGATTAATAGATCTTGAATTAATAAGATTGATCTAAGACGTTAAACATCTATAAATCTATATTAAGTAGATAAGAACTATTATCTATACTAATTATCGAGCAAATCCCATTATTATAACGGTTAGATTATTACGCATTATATTATCTTTAAAAATGAATGCTTAACAGTAAGAATAGATTGTTTTTCTGAGTTAATATTAAGATAATATAACTATTATTTATAAGAAGAAACGCGATATAATAGTGTCTAACATCTTATTAAGACTTTTTATTAAGCTTTATAGTAATCGAGAATTGTAGAATAAGAATCTTATTTTTATAAAGATTGTATTACTTAATCTAGAGAATATAAAGCTTGCCCGCCTGCATTAGAAGATGAAGAAGGAATTTACTGAGCTATTTAATTAGTTTTAATAGCTGTCTCTGCTCTTATTAAGAATATAGTATTTAGCTAATCATTCTTACATCTTACTTTATTAAGAAGATAGTGTGAATCTAATTTAAATTAATAGAGAAGAGCAACTTTGTATTATTATTCTTAAGAGCTTTTGAATAATTATATTATAGACTGCGCATGATAATCAGCTTTATAATGATTATATAAGATTACGAGAGATTCTTGTAAATATATAATAACTAAAAATAAATAGGAACAGTCTTTAATATATACATCATTACAGTTATTGTGAAATGAATAAATCTCATTAAATAAACTCTATTTCACTCTTATAATCACTATTTATGTTCTTAAAATCATTCTACTCACTTATTATAAATTTCATTATTAATCTATTTTCTGAGAATAATTATAATATAATTCTTATTGTGATAAATAGATTATTTAAAAGAATTGCTTTTAAGATAGAAAAAAAGACTTAATTAGCTATAAAATAAGCTAAGTGCTTTTAAGATAATATTATCTGTAAAAGAGATTATAAATTGCTTAATACGCTCATTACTAATTAAGATACTTAATTTACAGCTGAATTATGAAAAAAGATATTTAAGCTTATTAAAATATGACTAATCTATATAATAATATATCATTCTTTCACAGACGATCAATCAGAATAAGCAAATTAAGAGCTTGAGATAACACTTCGATTCTATATTAATATTACTTAGATTAATTAGAGAGAATTTCTGCTTACTATAAAATTTTACTTTAATAATAGCTACTCATTTATTATTAATCAGACATTATTTTAGATTATTTATAAGTTTAACCCGAGCACATAATTAACTCTATTAACGTCTGAGATGTTTGAGCAGTTTATTTAAAAGAGAGAGATGATAAGAGATATAATCATTAAAGATTTATAGATCGCAGTTAATTTAATGATTAGTAGAATTATAAAGGATTGTTTATTTAAATTAAAATAAGTATAACTGCGCTTATTTCTGAAGATCTACTCTCTATTCTTTATTTAAAAATTCGCATTATTCCCGCGATATATTAAGATCTTTAAGATACTCGAGATAATTGATAAGAGAAACATACTGCGAATAAATCTATCTGTGATTTAAAAGATTTATTCTATTATTAGTAAGATATATCTTAATTCTATAATCAATTCTAATTAGAATCTTTATTATCAAAATATTTCTTTTATAATAGATTATATTAATAAGAAGGAAATGAAGTATTAAAAGATGAATAAAATAGTGGGTAAGCTCATTAACAACGAGATAATAATATATAAGATGTGATGACATGATTTTAAAGAAGAAGATAATATTTAGAAAGATTAAAAGATATTAGTTTAAACTTAATAGATTGTAAAGATGTATAAAGATATTACAATAAGAAATCAATAACCGGCAGACTTAGCACGGATCGTCAAGACTCGATAGTAGGCTAAGAAACGGGATTTCACTTACGCATAATATTATATGAAACTACGGTAGATCTGTTCTTAATAACTGTGATTGACAAGAGTGATTGTAGATTAGATATCAAGAGAAGTGCTCGAGAATGCTTAATAGAAGCACTCAGAAGTAAGTGCTCGAGAGTGCTTGAAAGGAGCACTCGAAAGTATAAAACACAAATCATAATTAATAACTATATAAATAAACATTTATCTCTTAAATTTATAGTCTCTTCTTCTATAATCAACTTATATTATTAATTACACTTTACTCTTAATTCTTTTATATGAGAATAGTGATTTCTATCTATAATTTCTAAATATCTAAATCTTGTTATAACTAATCTTAACAGTTCTTAACACTTTAACTATCTATTATCGAATATCAGTCACTCTATTACGATATAAATCATCAAAATAAACATATCATACTTTAAATAAGAACAATTTTAAGAAGAAATTATTAATACAGATCACATCTTCTTAAAAGTTAATATTTCTAACACGTTTTATAAAGATAAAAAGAGACTTCAAATCTTTTTAATTCAAGTTAATATATATATTTAATTTAATACTTAGAGATTGAGAACGATCGAAATTAAAATAATGTTCGCAGTTACTTATCTCAGAAATAAAGTCTTTAATTAATTCGAATTCCATCTAATAGATTACTTAGAAAAGTCGATTAAAGATAAGAAAGAGAAAATAAAAAGAATCTTCGTCAGTTATTCTTACTTCAAGAAGTATATCAGACGGGTGTATAAAGAAGTGAACGAAGAACGAACTACTGAACGAGAAGTTTAGAAACTCTAATAAATAAGCTCAGTAATAAAGTATATATTTAAGTTTCAGTAGATTATATTATAAATTAAATAAGATGATGTAGCGCTTATAATAAAATATTATTTAAAACTGAAGAATTCAGTTAAGAACGAGCTGACTTAAATTAAAAGATTAAATAAATTAAAGAGTTTAATTAATATATCTATTAAGATAAATAATCATTTATATAAAAAATAAATAAAAAAAGAATAAGAACGCACTTAAGTGTTTATCTTAAGTAAGTATTGAAAGAGAGAACATCAATTTAAATAAGTTTAATATCCCCGAGAAATGAATTTAAATATTATGAATTAGAGAAAGTTTAAAAAGAAATTTAATTAAGATAAACTCTTTTTAATTTAGTAAGAGAAGCGAATGAAAAAGAACTTATACCTCTATTATAAGAAATCTAAATATCGAGTTAATAATTATCTCAATAAATAACAGTTACACGCGATCTCGAAAGAATCGGCGGAATAAAGAATAAACAAATTAGATAACGCATAAAATATTAGTTACGCTGACATTAAAATATCGATATCGAAAACAGTTATTAAATCACTTAAACAGATTCGCGATTAAAAATTTACAAAATCATCTCACGCCTATTTATTCTAAACTATTTATTATAACGATTAATGCGTTATTTACAAATCAGATAAGAATAACTTAAAGTAATATCTTAAGAAACTCAGATAGAAGAAGACGAGATAATTATTAAGCATTATCTTTAAAATATTTTAGAAGCGAGTATTAAACAATCTTAAATATAATAAGAATTATGTGAAAATAATTATTAAGTTCTGAAAGTCAGTACTATATATAAATAAAGATTGTGAGTTGAAATCTTAACATCAGCATAAAATATATGCGCCCGAAAAGACATCTCAAAGAATTAAGTTAAAATTATAATTAAGAATATATCATATAAAAGACTATTTAAATTAAAGTTAGAGACAAATTCATTATCATTAAAATAACAATATTCGAGAAGCAGTTAACTTATATAAAATTAATATTCCCGCTTATCTTAAAGAAATATAAAGCGCAAGCATAATATAAATCAAAGAATTCAAAGAATTAGAAATAGTAAGAGTGATTTATAATAAAGAGTATCGCATCTCTTACAAATCATATACACATTTTCTATACGACAATCTCAATTATTACTTTATAGAGAAAGAATATACTCATTTTCAAAACTATTAATTTAAAAAGTTAAAAAATAAGAGAGCTCTTTATATCTGAGACTTAATAAAGAATCTAATCTCAAGTCTTAAAAATTAATAACAATTAATACTAGCTATATATAATATATAATCTTACAAGAAAACATTAAATAATAAAAAGCTAAAATCATAATAAATTCTAAAGTCATCGGAAACTACACTTCTTTAGCGTACGTGACTCGCTCATATCTACTAACTCGAGAGAAGAACAAATTCTATCGCTTAATATTAATAAACAAAAGCTTTATAAAGCAAAATTAAGAGTGAGTTAAAATAAAGACTTATCTGCTTAATCTAATTATATAATAACACATCGAAAAGATAATATTAAATATTATAAAAATCAAATATAATATCATTCTGAAAATTTCATAATTAAAAATTCATAATTCGAAAGTAAGTTAAAAACAACAAACTATTAGTTTTCTTAATTATATCTACGAAATAATCATAATAACAATATTATTTATTAAGATAATATAAGTAAAATTTAATAATAGATACTTAACAGAAATAATAAAGAAATCTTCTGAGTATTCATTTAAATATAATAAATTTAAACGTTTATTTATTAAGAATAAAAGCGCATCTGCGTTATCTAAACATCAACTCTAAAATCACAAGATTCCGTTAAAACCCGGTAAGAAACTTACGTACAAATCTATCTATTCTCTTTCTGAGAAAGAACTTAAGATTCTACGAGAATATCTTAATGAGAATTAAAAGAAAAAATTTATTCAATTCTCAACTTCATCTGCAGAATATTTAATCCTATTTATTTTGAAATTAAATGAAGAAATGCGTTTATATATTAACTATCAACAACTAAATAATATAATCATAAAAAATTATTACGCATTATCTCTCATCTCTAAACTACACAATTGTATTCGTGAAGCTAAGTAATTTATAACGCTTAATCTATGAAGAGCGTACAATCTAGTAAGAATAAAAAAAGAAGAGAAATAAAAAATAACATTTCGAACTCATTATAATCATTACGAGTATCTAATCATATCATTTAAATTAATAAATATTTCAATCTTCTTTCAATCTCTAATAAATAATGTTCTTAAAGAATATTTAAATTAGTTCTATATCACTTATCTTAACAACATTCTTATATACTCTAAAACCAAAGAATAATATATTAAATATATTTAAAAGATATTTCGCGCTCTTTAGACAAAAAATCTATTAATAAAAATCAAGAAATATAAGTTTTATAAGTAAAGTATCAAGTTTCTTAAATTTATTTTAATAATTATAAGAATTCAGATAAACAAATTCAAAATCATAATTATACTTAAATAATCATAATTTATATCAGTAAAGAAATTACAATTATTCCTCAAATTCATCAACTTCTATCAAAGATTTATTACAAATTACTTAAAAATAATCGTCTTATTAATACAAATAACTAAAAAGAAAGTATTCTTTATTTAAGAAATAGAAGCAGAGTCTTCGTTTTAGAAGTTGAAATAAAAATTCATAATAGTTCTCATTCTCGCAACATTTAATTCTAAGAGACAGATTATACTTAAAATAAATGTATTAAATTATATCATTAATATATATATAAGTCAATCTAATAACGAAAAACGATTGAAACTCGTTATCTTCTATTCTAGAAAAATAATTTCTGCAAAACTGAATTATAAGATTTATAATAAGAAACTTCTAATTATAATTACCGCATTTAATAAATAACGAGTATACTTAAAAGAATCTAAGTATTTTATGAAAGTTTATATAAATTATAAAAATCTGTTATACTTTATTACTACTAAGATATTAAATAGACGCTAGATATAATAATCTAAGTTATTATCAGTATATAACTTTAAGATATTCTATTAAAAAGAAAATAATAACGTTAAAGCTGATGCTTTAAGTTGTTAAGCAGATTACGCTCGAGATATCAAATTCGCTTCACAATCAATTTTATATAAGAACTTAGACAAATCTATAATATATAATCACGCTGTAATTGCTTTGATATTTCGAATTTCTAATCAAGATTAGAAACGTCGAATTATCAGATCATACTTAAACAATCATTTATCCCGCGAAATTTAGAAAAATCTCGAAAAATACTCAGCCTTTCAAAAATAAGACAGCGAACTAATCTTATATAAAGAACTGATATACATCACGAATTAAGTAAAAGAAACAATTCTTCGATATTATCACAAAAAAACCTCTTATAAATATCAAGAAATAAAAAAAACTCTAAAATATATTTTCAAATCCTACTATTTTTCTGGAATAAACAAAGCAGTTCGATAGTAAATTATTAATTATAATATCTATTAAAAAATAAAACACTCCCGATATAAATTATATAAAGAGATATAATCACTAAAAATATTAGAAGAAACTTAGAAATTCATAATATTGAACTTCATTATTAAGTTACTCTTATTTAAAGATTCAATAATAAATATTAGTTATAATAGCATTTTAATTATCATTAACAGATTAATAAAGTATATATACTTCATCAATTATTTAAAAGCGTTTAATACAAAGAATCTGATTTACACGTTTTTGCGAATAATATTCGCAAATCATAATATATCAGCGAAAATTCTTTTTAATCGAGATAAACTATTCACTTCTAAATTTTGAAAATTATTAATAGATTAGCTTAAGATTAAGTATAAGCTATTAATTATCTATTACTCGTAGATAAATAAATAAATTAAAAGAATTAATTAAATACTAAAACAATATCTATAATATTATATAAACTATTATCAGAATAATTAAGTAATACTTTTATTATTAACGCAGTTTATATATAATAGTGTATTAGCAGCGATCAAAATATTATTATTTTACGCAAATTATAGATATGAATTCATTTTATATAAACAATCAAGAGAAGTAGAATAACTTACACAAAAATCAGTTATT